>Ga0114922_10001369_pt1 | contig 23282 bp, 13 predicted proteins | sample AartaG_FD_100975 | JGI IMG/M metagenome (GOLD analysis project Ga0114922, IMG submission 100975) | Deep subsurface microbial communities from Aarhus Bay to uncover new lineages of life (NeLLi) - Aarhus_00045 metaG | ecosystem: Environmental > Aquatic > Marine > Oceanic > Sediment | place... | reverse complement strand
AGCCGGCACCTAAGCCCGCTAAACCCACCAGGCCCGCCGCCCCGCCCGTTGTGCCGAAGAAGCCGCCTGTAGAAACGATACGACTGAAAGAATGCTACGAGTTGGCCGAAAAAATCAACGCCCAACTGTCAAAGCCAATCGCCAAACAGGATTACGGGGCAATCAAAAAGGCGCTTAATTCGATTACAGGTGACCCCGATGCGGGTAAAGCCAAACTCTATGCCGAGTACCAACTTGATTTGGTCGGCCGGTATGAACTGGCGCTGAAGGTGAATAATGAACTCAAACTTCAGGACACCAAACTGAAGAATGCCCGTGAGCAGATAAAGAATCGCTACGGCGCCAAGGTGGAAAAGCTTCCGGACCCCGGGAAATTCATAGCATCCGGTATTTTGCGGCCATCGAAGATATATACGGCCCAGACCGGCGAGCAGCGTTATCTTATAGTCGATGGCGTGGGTAAAATCACATGTTACGCAACGCCGGCCGGCAGCGCTGCAGGAATCGATACAGATAAGTTCATGTATCGCAAAGTCGGTCTGCTCGGCCAAGCCGTCAAAGACCCATACAACGCGGTCAGCCTCGTGAAGTTTACAAAGATTATTGCCTTAGAGGACTGACCCGGCGATTGAATAATACCAATTGCATTAAATTACTCAAACTGCAAAATTACAAAGTAAAATTCAAAAATTAATGGCGAAGAAAAGGCAGTGGGAATGGATTGGGGTGAGAAGAGGAGAGGCTAAATGGGTACGTCAAAGAGAAAACATGTCCTTAATGCAGCACTAAAGGCACTGATTGCAGGGGCCGATACGTCAACGGGGATAAAGATCGCTACGACGTTTATATCAGAGTTAGCGGCACTGCCTGAAGATAAGCAAAAGGAACTCGGGGGTTTGTCACAGGAAAAGTTCAATCAGTGGGTGACTGAATCAGATGTGGCTACGGCTGAGGTGACAGAAGAGACCAGAGACATTGTCAAAGAAATAAGTAAAAAAGTTGACACGCTTTTAGAAAAACATAGGGCAGAGTTGAAGGAAGAGGGTCTGAAGGTTCTAACGGCGAAGTTGCCGGTGACGGGGAGGGAGTTGTTTGGCAGGGATAGAGAACTGGCTATTCTTGATGAGGCGTGGGGGCAGGGGCATACGCATATTGTCAGTTTAGTGGCTTGGGGAGGGGTTGGTAAATCGGCACTTGTTAATGAGTGGCTGAGCAGGATAGAGGCAGACAACTGGCGGGGTGCGGAGCGGGTTTACGGGTGGTCTTTTTACAGCCAGGGAACGAGGGAAGATGCGCAGGCATCTGGTGATGAGTTTTTGGCGCATGCGTTGAAGTGGTTCGGCGATAAAGAGCCGGCAGAAGGTTCGCCGTGGGACAAGGGTGTGAGGTTGGCGGGACTTATCAGGGGGCAAAGGACGCTACTAATATTAGATGGGCTGGAGCCGTTGCAGTATCCGCCGGGGGCGATGGAAGGGAGGCTCAAAGACCAGGGATTGCAGGGGCTGCTTCGGGAAATATCACGGTCGAATAACGGGCTGTGTGTTATAACGACGAGGGAGAACGTAGCTGATATTGAAAATACGGTAGGTAAGACAACGAGGCGGGTTTTGTTGGAGAATCTTAGCGATGAGGCGGGGGCGGAGGTTTTAACGAATTTGGGTGTTAAGGGGACGAAGAAGGAACTGTTGGATACGTCAAGGGAATTTGCGGGGCATGCACTTGCACTGAACCTTTTGGGGAAATATCTGGCTGTGGTTCATGGTGGAGAGGTAAGGAAACGAGATTTGATTGAACGGCTAATGTATAAAGGACAGCAGGGCGAGCACGCACGACACGTCATGGATTCTTATGAAATATGGCTGAAGGGTAGGGGCGAGTTGGATATATTGAATGTGATGGGCTTATTTGACAGGCCTGCGGATGAGGGTGCGATAAAGGTGTTGCGGGAAGGGCCTGCGATAAAGGGGCTGACGGAAAAAATCGTGAAGTTAGAAGAGGCGGAGTGGAAGTTTGCTGTGGAGCATTTGAGGGAGCTTCGGCTTTTAGCAACCGAAGACAAACAAGGTGTCGGAGAGACTGGATCCCGGATCAAGTCCGGGATGACAGACGGGAGTGGCGAGGCGGACAGGCCCTTCGATGAACTCAGGACAGGCAAGTCCGGGATGACAGACGGGAGTGGTGAGGGTGGCAGGCTGGATTGTCATCCTTTAATAAGGGAGCATTTTGGGGCGAAGCTGAGGGAGGGTAAACCGGCTGCGTGGCGCCAGGCTCATAGCAGGCTTTACGAGTATTATAAGGGCGTGCCGGAGAAGGAGCTGCCGGATACATTGGATGAGATGGAGCCGTTGTTCTGTGCAGTGGCACACGGTTGCCAAGCAGGGAGGCATCAGGATACATATGATCAAATCTACCGTAGTAGGATAAGGAGAGGAAATGACTATTATGCGATAAAGAAGCTTGGGGCATTCGGATCATGTCTGAGTGCGATTTCCTGCTTCTTTCAGGAGGCATGGTCAGAGCCTTTAGAGGTGCTGGATGAAAAAACCAAAAGCATAGTCTTGAATAATGCGGGTTACACTCTGCGTGGTGTGGGTCGATTGAGAGAGGCAACAGAGCCCACACGTAGAGCTATTGAAAGTGCTCTTGAGCAGGAAGATTGGAAAGGTGCTGCAAGAGATATGAACAATCTAAGTGAACTGTATCTTGCGTTGGGAGAGGTGGGTGAGGCGGTGGATTATGGAAAGCAGAGTGTGAAGTATGCTGATCGAAGTAAGAATACTCTTGATCGGTTTATAATGAGAACCGTACTGGCTGATGCGCTTCATCAGGGGGGTGAGATAACAGAGGCCGAGAAGCTATTTGTCGAGGCGGAGGGGATGCAGAAGGGATATGCGCCGGAGTATGAATATCTCTGTTCAGTTCAAGGATTTCAATTTTGTAATATACTCTTGGATCAGGGAAAATACGAGGAGGTGAAGAGGAGGGCTGAGAAGACACTGGAATGGGCAAAGAAGTATTTAGGACGAGGCTTAAGTCTTTGGGATATTGCACTTGATAAGATATCGTTAGGTCGGGCCTATATGTTAGAGGCTGTCACGAAGGGCATAGTTGATTTTGAGAAGTCGAGGGGGTATTTAGATGCGGGGGTTGAAGGTTTGCGGGAGGCGGGACAGCAGGAAGATTTGCCGCGAGGGTTATTGGCGCGGGCGGCGCTTTACCGGCATAGCGGCGAGTATGAAAAGGGGGTTCGAGATGTGGAGGAGTCGCGTGAGATTGCGGGGCGGGGCCAGATGAAACTGCACTTGGCAGATTGTTCTTTAGAGTGTGCACGGCTTTATAACGCTGGAGGTGATAAGGACAAGGCGGGTGAAGAATTAGCCTTAGCAAAGCGGCTGGTCGGCGAGACGGGGTATCACCGGCGGGATGGGGAGGTGGAGGAGTTAGTGAAGGAAATTCGTTTATAAATTCTAAATCCTAAGTTCTAAGCTTGTCCCCGTGAAAACGGGGATTCTAAACAATATCGAAATTCTAAATTCAAATGACCGAAACCGGATTCGGCATCCCTTCAACCTTTTTCAGGGCAGGCAAGATTGTCCGTATGGGCAAAAGAATTTGCCCATCCTACACGGCTAAGACGGTGGGCTAAAAGCCCACCCTACCTAAATCCGAAATACTAAGCACGAAATCCTAAACAATATCGAAATTAGAAATACAAATGTCAAAAAAACATAACCCCGCGCCAAACGCGGGGCTAAATATAAATTATGTGCACAGATAATTTTGTCGGTGGTCGCTGGTGGCTCGTGGCTCGATTGTCGAATGGCTGGGCCATAGTTTTGTAATAGATCCCTCCACTACACAAACTTTCAGTTTGTTCCGGTCGGGATGACGGACTGGATTCCGGGCACAGATAGAGAAAAAATAAAAGCGAAAAATATTTCGTTTTTTTCTTGCAAAGGTTGTGATGGGATTGTAGAATATAGAGAATTGAATATTTGAGGCCGATGTTAATCGGCCGGTAATCACTAGGATTGCTGTATTGACCACCTGACGAAGGATAAGGCCATAGTCGTAAAGCTGTGGCAGGTTACAGAGGTCATGCAGGAAGCCTGGTGTTCTTCGTATATACGAAGGGCACTTCGGCTTTTTTTGCCGTTGCGGGCGTTAACACGCCTTTGTTCGGCACAAAGCTGCGGGTGTACCGTATATATAAAAAGAGCACCACTGGATTCCTGTTCCTCTGTAGGGGTCTTATCCCCCTGTCAGGTGGGCTTGATGAAGGTGGTGCTCTTTTTGTATGAGCACTTCCGGATAAACAAGTTGGTACACTTGTGCGGAGATTGTGCGCGTGGATAATCGTAGCTGTTGGTAAAGATATGGCGACACTGATTGACTTTTTAATAACAAATGGAACAAGTTGTTACTTAAGAGGCCGGGATAAGGTGTTTTTACACGGTCAAACAATCCATTCGACTCCGCTCAGGACAAGGTTTGCCCGTGGCACCCGAGCTCCATTAGTAATATCAAGGTCAATAGGATAGATTTTGTAAGTTGAAGCTTCGCCGGGGTGTTCGAATATATGCTGTCGTTGTGGTGTGGTCGCGCGACCGGGTCCGGCCGGCCTTAGAGCCTGACAGCGCTTAAAGGCCGGGACGTGTGTCGGTGTCCTTATAAAGGGCCGGCTGGACTTTTATTTTTTCAAGAGAAATTAAAGGGAGAAAATTACTGCGGAGGGCAGGCAGGAATGATAGATAGAGAGATAAATTCTAAATTCTAAGTTCTAAATTCTAAACAAATTCAAAATTCTAAATTCAAATGACCAAAATGGTGGGCCACAGGCCCACCCTACAGGAAAATAAATCCAAAGCACTAAACTCGAAATCCTAAACAATATCGAAATTGTAAATTCAAATGATCGAAACCGGATTCCCGCCCCTGTCCCCGCCTGCGCGGGGATGACATTCCTTCAGGGGTGACATTCCTTGGCGGGGGTGACCTTGCACTACGTTGAGTGCAGGGCAAGCAGCGTGGATTCCAAATTAAGTTAGTAATGACAAAGGAGAGGGTTGAGATTACCTCAGTCGCCTTCGGCTCCTTCGCAATGACAAAAATTTGGTGCGATGTATCGCACCCTACAAGCTTCGTTTATAAATTCTAAATACTAAGCACGAAATCCTAAACAATATCGAAATTAGAAATTCAAATGACCGGAACTGGATTCGGCGATCCCCGCCTTCGCGGGGACAAGCTTGGCGGGAATGACATGGGGGGAATAAACGTCGAACATCGAACTTTCAACGTTCAACCCCGGCGCGCCGGGATTTCGCTTCGTTCAACTTCGAATATGGAAGCGCTTCGCTGGCCGCAATGACAAAGGGGCGTGAAGCGTATAGCGTGAAGCGTATTGCGTGAAACAGGTTAGAACCCCGCGTGAAACGCGGGGCTAAATAAACTGGATGCCGGATCAAGTCCGGCATGACAAAGGAGAGGGTCGAGATTGGCGCGGCGCCTTCAGGCACAAACGCTTATGCTGGCAACGACGAGGAGCGTATCCGGCTTCGTCATACGACTCCGCCGCGACAAGTCGCCGTGACAGGACGCCACGACAAGGCAGCCGGATGGGCACACCCTTCAGGGTGAAAAGTTATGGCTGGGTGTTAGTTTGAAAGCTACTGCCTGGTGCCGAGGATGCCGAGGGGGTCCTGTATCAGAGGCAGGGTTTTTGTCTTAATGAGCGGTTTTTCGATGTTTCCCCGCACCTCGACCTTGACTACGGCTGAGCCGAGACCTTTGGCGAGGGATTCAAGAAATGAGGGTTCGGAAGTAATCCTTTTCCCGGAGGCGGTCAAATCGAGAACAATCTGATTGGTATCCAAATCGAGTTGGCCGCTACCAGCGAGGACCATAGACTTGCCGGACATATACACCTGCTCCAAGACGATTTCGCTTTCTTTAAGATATGCGGCGACGGTCATGCCGCTGAATATAAAATCGGTAGGGTCATTGAGTTGCATTGTGGTAAGTACCTTTCCGAGGAGAGAACGTCTGGCCAATTCCATGTCTGTGATGTTGATATTCAATCGTCCTATACCCGAGCCTTTTTGGCCTAATTGACCAGCGGTGGTGAAAGCGGCGTCAGCGGAGCCGCGAGTGTGGGTATCAGAGTTTTTCTTTTGAGCTTCAGGTTCGAGAATTCCGGCGATGTCAACGTCGTCAAAAACCAGGCTGAGGAGATACGGCGTCACCTGGTCGACAGGCTGTTTCAATTCAAGTTTGCCTATTACCTTTCCGTTGTAACAATCGGCCGTGAAGCCGTTGCTTATGAAGGTGGCATTTTGGCGGTCGTAGGTTATGGGCGCCCGCAGAGACCGGAGCAATCGATCTCTGACTTTCAGGGTATCGGCCCTGAGGTCGGCGTTAGCAGTCCAGAGGCCTTGGTTTAGCTGGTATGAAAGGTCGCCGGTCAGTACGGCGTCAAAGTCATCGAGAGTTTGCCGGGAGACAAAGCTGCACCGCTTAAATGCCAACCGGGCACCAACAAGATTCAGCCACCTGCGAGCATCGGTATCTGTATAGAAAATCGCCTCGTCAATATGCAAGTCCACAATTCCTGTTGGCGAAACAGCTCGATAAATACTGGCCGCATCTTGCGGAAGAGCGCGAGCAAACACATCATTTAACTCGACATTTTTCGCATCGAGACTTATCCGGCCGCTTATTACTTCTGCGTGTCGGGCGACTAACCGGCCGTTTAAGGCAATTTGAGTGGTCGCTGGTGGATCAGCAGAGGCGTTTTGTGGACCGGTTGCAGTCAAGTTTTGCAATAAGATGTTTTCGGGTGTTACCGTGATTGAGCCTGTGACATTTTCAATCGGGTATGGAAAGGCTTCTAAGTTGATGTTTGTTCCCAAACACTCTATGACGACCCTGTAAGGAGCGCAATCGGCGGTTCCGGCGCCGGCACTTATATCGGCAGATATGTTCACTTTGCCGGAAGGACGGATTTTGGCAACTAACTCGGTAAGTTCCGCAGGAAGAGCACATATCCATTTATCGTCAAGCTTAAGGCCCTTTGCTTCAACACTCAAACAATAGCCTGGCATAAGCTCGTCCTCATCAGGGGGCCAAAGGCGGCCGTTGACCTTGACAGTGCTGTCGCCACTTTTGCCGGTCATAGTCTCCAACCTTACAAGGTCAGGAGTCAGGATCGCCTCAACGTCAACATCGGTCAGGTGCAAAGGGAATTTTTCGTATAACAGGGAGGCGTTTTTTATGCTGGCTTTTGCGATATATTCGACCAGGCGTCTGCCCACCTCGTTTGGGAAGACTTCAATCCGGACATCGGTCAGAGCGTTCAACTCGACGAAACTTTCATAAAATTTTCTTTGTTTTGCGGGAAGCGCCATCTTCAGCGTCGAATCTATAGGTATATTATTAGCGTCTATTATAATATGGTATCTTGGTCTCTCGGTTTGGGTTTGGGTGATTTTGCCTTTCATGGTTATGCTGCGTCCGTCATATCTCGAAATGAGTCGGTCGAGTTTAAGGATTCCAGGCTCAATATATACTTTTCCGGTGAGGTTTTTCAACGGATAAGGAAAGTGTTGATAGACCGCCTGTGCATCGAGAAGGTCAACGACCAGGGCGGTTTTTCTTTCCTGGTCCGGTCGGCGAGTCATTTTGTAATGAACCCTCGCAAGGCCTTTTGGAGCGAAAGGGAACCAAAGCCACTTTTGCTCGGTATTAAGGGCTTTATGCAAATCATCATCCAGCAGCATGTTGGAACTGGCAATTTGTACATCGTAACACCACTGACGGTCAAGTTTCTCAGCATGTCCATTGATGACGAGGTCCACATTATCATGCTTGCATTTTAGATTGTTCAGTGTAACACTTTTTTCTGTAACATGCAGCAAACCGGTTATGTGATCCAGTCGATATGGGAATTTTCTGTCGAGGACCGAAATGTCGCGGCAAGTAACGGTGCCCGCCCAGGTATTTTCGGCCAACCGACCAAACTTACCTTCGGTCCGCACATCGATATCACCGAGGCCGTGAGGATTGTATTGCTGTAAGAATTTGCGCAGGCCGGGTGTGAGTTTTTCGAGCACGTGTCGGTTGTAAACAAGGGCGTCCTGGGTCGGCTCGGAAGTGAACAGTAAGTCTTTGAAATGCATTTTGATATCATATTGTCCGCCGAGAGCAAAATTTGTAGCCGTTCCGGAAAGGTCGAGGCGGGTTCTATTGCCAAGTTTACATTTAAGGCGATGAATTGAGACATGGTTTTTGTCGTAGCTAAGGTCAAGCACAAGGTCGTTTACCGCCCAGCGATTACCGAGCACGGGCAAATTTGTCGGTGGAATGCACCCGTTGAGCATGACTTTTCCGCGTACGCCGCTTTCCCAGATTCCACGTGCGAAATAGTATTTGTCAGTGTCGGTATCCTTTGATTTAAAGTAGAAGATGTAGGTGTCGGCGGCGCTTCTTACCGGCTCAAGTTCTCCATCAACCTCAATAGCAATAATGTCCTCAGCCCGGCCGTTTACCACCTTGCTTAATTTCACCATGCCTCTTTCCACTTCGATAATTGGTAATCCATGCCGCTGTTCGGAAGATTTTTGAATATCGAGCAAGGCGAGGTTCCATCGCATGGTGTCCGTATTGTATTGCGCGTTAATGATATAATCTTTGAAGATAACTTTCTTAATTACCGGTTTCAATCTGAAGATGCTTACCAATGAAAAGTGGACGTCCACTTTATTTGCTCTCAAGATTTTGCTTTCGTAAGGCTGTATCTTCGGCTCGCCGATTACGAGGTAGTTCATTCTGACAAATCCCGTACTTTTGAAGTCGATGGATTCTATCTTGACTTTTGCCCCTGTCATCTGCTCTATCCTGCGTCTGGCGATTGGCCTGAGAAGTTTGCTTCCTGCAAAAGTGTAGAGTACCCAACAGCCAAGGCAGATAATCAGCCCGGCCACAAGTCGGCAGAGGAATTCTGTTCTTATGTGTATAAGTCGCCTGATTTTGTCACGAAGTGCAGCCATATTCAATGGCGTTCCTTCAACCTTTTAACGGAGACAATGGGCTAATTTCAGTTAATAGCCTTATCGGCAATATCTCGACGAAAATAAGCCCCATCGAAGTTGATTTTTCCGGCAGCTTTGTAAGCTGTTGCCTTGGCGTCGGCAATAGTATCGCCGAGGGCGGTTACGCCCAGCACCCGTCCGCCGGCGGTGACGATGTCTCCGTCTTTTTCGGCTGTTCCGGCGTGAAAGACGACGACATTTTTGAGTTGAGCGGCTTGTTGGAGACCGGAAATTTTTTTGCCTTTTTCATAATCTCCGGGATATCCGCCTGCAGCCATGACGACGCAGACGGCGGGCCTCGGGTCCCACTTTAGAGAGACCCGGTCCAGCCGACCATCACAAACTGCGAGCATCACCTCGAGGAGACTACTGTTTAATCGCATCAGTATGGGCTGAGTTTCTGGGTCACCAAATCTGACGTTGAATTCAAGCACCCTTGGTCCGCCCTGGGTTATCATAATGCCAGCGTACAAAACTCCCTTATATGGAGTTCCGTTACGATTCATGCCGTCAACAGTGGGGACTAAGACTTCCTTGACAATCTGTTTCATGAGGGGCTCTGTAACAATCGGAGCGGGGCTGTATGCTCCCATACCGCCGGTATTGGGGCCGGTATCGGCATTGCCGATGGGCTTGTGGTCCTGGGCACTTTCCATGACGTAGATACTTCTTCCGTCAACAAACGCCAATATGGAGGCTTCCTGTCCGAGGAGCTTATCTTCGACGATGACCTTGTCGCCGGCAACACCGAATTGGCGGTCGCACATTATCTTCTCGGCGGCGAGGATTCCGTCTGCGGGCTCGTCACAAACAAAGACCCCCTTTCCCTTTGCCAGTCCGGCGGCCTTTACAACAACGGCTTCATCGCGGCTTGCGATATATGCCTTTGCATCAGCGAACTCGTCGAATATCCTGCTCTCGGCGGTCGGGATGGCATTAGCCCTCATTATTTGCTTTGCAAACGCCTTGTCCGCCTCAAGCTTCGCAGCGGCCCGGCCCGGCCCAAAGGCTTTTATGCCGGCAGCCTCGAAGGCATCGACCGCACCTGCCTCCAAAGGGTCTTCCGGGCCGACGACCACAAGGCCAATATCCTTTTGTTTTGCAAAATCGACTAATTCCTCGATTTGCCCGGCCCCGATGTCGACATTTTTGCCGTGCATAGCCGTACCCGGATTGCCCGGGGCGATGTAAAGCGTGCCGAGATTTTTTGACTGAGCCACTTTCCACGCAATGGCGTGCTCCCTGCCCCCGCCGCCGATTAGTAACACATTCATCTTAAGTCCTTGTGTAATATCCTATCATCTGTCGTTTACTGGGAAGCTTTTAGAGAACGGGCAACTTTAAGGTTCTGGAAAGCGTCCTCGAATTCAGGATTAATTTTTAATGCTTGTGAAAAATGTTTAATAGCGAAATCGATATTACCCATTTCAGTATAGATCGCACCTAACTGATTATGAATCTGAAAATCATCCGGCTGCATTTTGAGATATTCCTGAAACACATCAGCTGCCTGCTGCAATTTCCCCTGGTTTGATAATGCCAGTCCAATAATCTTAAGTGTTATGTCTTTGTAATGTGAACTAAGGGCAACGGCCTGATTAAAAGACTTTTTTGCCTGATCGATCAAACCTTTCTGTGCGTAAACAATACCGAGATTATAGTTTGTTTCTGCATCTTCCGGTTTGATATCCAGTGACAGCAAATAACTTTTTTCCGCCTCTTCTAACATTGCGTTTTTAAGATACAACTCTCCGAGAAACTTATATTCCGCGGCCTTGTCCGGCATGGAATCAATGTTTTCTGTTATTTTTTTGATCTGGGCAGCCATGCATCTTTTTCTGAGTTCCGGGTCTCTTAAAAGAACGTAATCTATTATGTCTCTTTTAGAGTATTCCTCAAAAAGTTTATAAAACCGTTCTTTTTGTTTAGCCGAAGCGTTTGCCAGGTCGATCATGTTCTTGTAGGGGGAATTAACTGAAAAAGCATATTCGGCAAAATCAATTTGCGAATCAACATTTGAATAAAGCTGTTTAACAATATTCTGCGTTTCTTCGCTCAAGATACCTTCAGACCTTATTTTCCGTACAATTGTATTATCGGTATGATAAATCAGCTTCGGCGCAGAGAACTCAAGAATCGGCTGGATATCAGAATTAACAGGTCCCGTGCCGAAAAGTTCCTTCAGATTTTCCGCAACAATGAGCCTGTAGAATAATCTAAAGTCATGCAGTTTTATATTTTTAGATTTTTTTGCATAATCAAAATTTCGCTCTGCATTCTTCAGAGATATAGTATTTTTATCCTTGAACCCAACCAACAAATAATCCACTCCAAGACCGGAAGGTTCTGTTGCAAGCATTACGCCATTTGGAAAAACTTCTGTAAAAGTTCGACCTATGAGTTTGACAGTTTCCCAGTCGATCTGATAAGTTTGAAGCCATTGAAGATAGACGCCCTGCTCATTTAGCCTGTCTTTAGCCAGTTCAAAGAAATCTTTTGTAAACAATGACGCCAAGCCCGCCATCCATGGATTGGACGGTTCTGAAATAATTACATCATATTTTTGGTCGGTTAGCTGTAGATGGGCCCTTCCGTCCTGAACAATGATATTTGTTCTGTCATCCGACAAGACATCACTGTTCCATGGTAGGAAGTAATCACTTGCTGTAACAACCTGTTCATTTATCTCAAGTACATCAAGCTGCTCTATCGGATAGTTGATAGCTTCGCCGGCAGTAACACCGCTTGCCAGACCAACTACCATTACTTTCTTAGGATCATGGTGAAATAGCAGGGGGAAATGTCCTGAAAGCGTCTGGGTTTTCATGTCGCCATGCGAGGATGCATCGGTTTTTCCGCTGATGAGCAACTTGTAGTAATAATCACCAAGAGGATTAACATGTCTTTTAACTGTTACAAAACCACCAATACTGTCACCATAGTAAAGGATTTCGCCTTGCTGAGTATGTTGAAGTAAATCTTTGCCTCTTACCAGAGACTCAAACCAGCCTGCATTCTTAATTATATTTTCGATTTTTGAGAATCGGTGGTACTTTCCGAGAGCAAGCTGCTGACGATTCCATTGAGGGAAATAGAAACATCCTACCAATCCGGCCAATGCGGGTATGGCTAAAGGGAGCAACTTTACTTTTCCTATTTTAACCAGTATGACAAAAGAAATAATCAATGAAGATATAATCTGGAACGAGATTACCAGACTTAAAGATGTTTCCTTACCCAGAAATGGTATCAGCACAAATCCGGCACAGAAAGAGCCCAGGACAGCGCCTATGGTATTAATAGAATACGCAAAACCGATGGACTTTCCAATATTAGCCATTCTTTGTGTATATATCTTGCTGACTAACGGAAATGTAGCACCAAGACAGAGTGTAGGTGATATCATGAACACAAAAACTATGACACCTTTAAGAAGATTCCGCAATGCAAAGTTTCCTTGAGAAGTATAAAGTAACTTTGCAAAGAAGAGCTGGCTGTTACCCAATAATTGACTACAGCCCAATGCTAATAATGCGGCGGCAAACTGTGTACATATCAACAGTCCAACAGGTTTGTCAGTTCTATCGGCCAAATATCCGAAAATCATACTGCCTAATGCAAGCCCTGAGATAAATGTTACCAACACGATTGTAAAAGAATATGTTGTCGGCCCGACCAATAATCCCAGGAGCTTTGTCCAAATCACCTCATAGGCCATCGAGCAGAAGCCGGATACGGCAAAGATAACGAGCGCCCCATAAAGAACGCCGGCACTTTTGAGGGATTGGGCTGCATGGCCAACATGTTCGGGTTGCGGCATGGTTTCTGCCGGGGTATCTGAAATTTCCTGCTGAACAGATTTTTTGATAACAACACTTGCCAGGAGGCAGGCAATACCAACAGCAACGTTGATTGCGACGGCAAAATAAAGTGTTCCGTTCATTCCCCAAATAGCGAGCAGCCAGAAACCGCACAGCAATGAACCTAAAGCAGCACCTATTGTATTTAAGCCATAAAGCCTTCCGGTGTTTGTGCCTATACTGGACAACGTATTTACATAAAACTTACAAAGGACGGGCAGTGTTGCTCCCATACAGATTACGGGTATGCACAGCAACACAGAGCAGCCGATAAAGGTAAGAAAGTTATACAACAGAAAATGATTGAAGAACTGATTATATAAGATGACAAAGGCCGGCTTTAGCAGAGAAAGAAAAAACGGGATAAGGAGCACATAAATACCAATCACAAGCTCCAGTATTCCATATAGCCTGACAAGATTACGCGGCTCTTTGATACGGTCGATGGTACGTGAGGCTATATAGCTGCCGAGGCCGAGACCTGCCATAAATATGGTAAGGATTATACTGATGGCAAAAGGGGCGCCGCCGATCAATTTGACTATCATCCTGGTCCAGAGAATTTCATAGATAAGGCCGGTAAAACCCGAAAGAAAAAAGCAGACAAGAATCAAAAAAACTGTCTTTTTATTAGAATTGGCTGAACCGATATCGTTCATTTTATGCCCCTTGTATTTCCTAATTCAGACTTTTCGCTAAACAGCATCACTTTCCAATCCTATGATAATATCAGAAACCCTCCCGCTTTGCAATAATAAGGGTTACTTATAATCGAGCCAAAGATTTAGGGGGAATTTTCAGCCTTGTCTCTGATTGCCATCTGTTGAACCACTTTTCGCAAATCACAAACTCCATTCACACCTCGCAGAAACTCTGATAAACAGCAATGGCCTAAGGTTTGAGGCCAAGCTTTCGACCCTCTCATTGTCTTGGCACTGATCTTGTAGTTCAAACCTATTATTCGCTCGGTTGTATTATTCGTTGGGTGATATTGGTCGTTACTGACAAGTTCCCACGTCCTCTCAATGTGCTGCAGCAACTGATTGATTTTTCATAATAAGCCCTTGCGACAATTACTCTATCTACGTCCCAACTTCTCGACAGCCTCTGGCAATGTGGGCGGCCGAGGCTCAGCCTTCAATAGTTCAGGTATGGGATTTGCCCCTGCGCAACCAGTGTAATGAGCGTCTATAAATATAAAAACAAGCAACGTCTAAGTAAAGAAAAAAAGAGGCAAGTCAAAAGACTTGCCTCTTCACACACTGATTCGTGTTCCTGGTTGGCTGTCTTATTTGCGATGACGCAGCAGCAGTCCACCAAGTCCCAGCAGAGCCATTGTCATGGGTTCTGGAACAATGATATTGATGGTATCCTCTACAATCCATGTACCTGCAGCACCTGTAGGTGAAGTGTACAGGTCGATCGGACCCACCTGACCTAGAATCTTTGTAAAAGCTATATTCCAGATGGCTAGACCAACAAGGGGGCCACCACTCGAATCAGCTACGACACCATATGCCGCTGATACACTACACGGGTCAAGACCAGCCGCAATCAAAGCGGGTCTCAAGTAGTAGGTCGGGTAGTAGGTCGTCTTGTCTTGTGTCAGATTACCAATAATATAATCTGGCGTAGTACCTGGACCTATGGTTCCGAGCGTATTATCTGCTACTACCAGATACCAGCTATATTCGGTACTGTCGGCTGCGTTGATATAAAGGCCACCGCCAAGATCTGTAGCGCTAATGTCAATGTTGTCGTAGAATGTCAGGGTTGCACTTGCAAACGAAGCCATACCAAGAACCACCATTAAAATTAACAACTTTCTCATCACCATTCTCCTTTCAAAAAACATTCATGCGAACTAAATCCTCTTAAGAGGTTTGTGTCAAAACATTCCACTTTCTCTAACTTTAACAACCAGTTTAACCTCCTGACCGAACTACGGAGTTGTCCAGAAGTTGTAATCGTCATCACCGTCAGTGTCCCAGTCCAAAGGACACGGTGGGCACTTAAAGTCAGCCTTTCCGAAGTAAGATACAAAAATCGTCAGGTCGGGAGTATTGACTCTTGCAACACCTGATTTAATGTGGTCAAAGTCAGCACAAATCTTCGTCTGGTCCAGCTTAAAGTCCGCCTTACCGAATGCAGATACAAAGAGCGTCAGGTCAGGAGTATTAACCCATGCAACACCAGACTTGATGCCGTCGGCGTCACCACGACAGTTTCTTTCATAACACCAGCATTTCGGATATGCCCAGGGCATACCAGCACCAGTCCACTCAGCGTAGAACGGAGCAGAATCTTTAACACATTCCTGTGTTGTCAGCTCAAACGCCAGATCCCAGCCTTGCATTATCGGCTCACCTCCAAGAAATTGGTCACCTTTTGTGGGTGCTGTTGGAACAGTCATCTTAATCGCATCATCATTGTAAAACCACTCTCGTGTCTTCCAGCCCCAGTAGTTCGCCGGAGGGAATGGCTCCTGGTATATGGCCGATATAGTCAGCCAGTATATGCTATTGGGAACTTCCTGCCAGAACCATGATTCTTCCGGCAATTGCAGGTCGTAGCGGAAACATGCATCTATGGGGGGGTGTAGCTCATGGAAGTCCCAGCCAACCCACTCTTCGTTCACCTCGGCCATGGTTGCGTTATATTCCCAAATCATCCTGCCAGGATGGCTGTAGGGGTGATTATTACATGGGTCACCTACTGGTACGTCTGTCCAGATGCCGATGTGGAAGCCAATCGGTAGTGCTACCGGGGGCGGCACAGGCTCGGTCCAACCATAGTAGGAACCCCACCAGTGGATATCGCTAACAGGACGCTGATCCTCACAGAGCCAGTCATCGCCTGCTATCTGAACACCGTAGGTTGAATACTCATCCCAGCCGTGGTATGTATTCGGAGGTTCGTAAATAACTGGCGGTTGAGACCACTTATTAAGTTCTGGAACGACTTGAATCACGTTGATGGTATCCTCTACAATCCATGTACCTGCATCACCTGTAGGTGAAGTGTACAGGTCGATTTCACCAGGACCAAGCATTGTGAAATCTATATCTGAGATGGCTACACCACTAAGGGGGCCACCAGAAGAATCAGCTATGATGCCGTATATCCCATTTGCATTATCTGGATCAAGACCAACCAACTCCAAAGGATTTGGAGGGTAGTAGTAGTAGTACGTTTGGTAGCACGCAGTAAGATTGCCAAGCAACGGAGTACACCCACTTATGGTGCCGACTGCATTATCGGTTGCTAATATAAACCAAGTGTAATCTATATGACCGAGTGCATTGATAGTAAGACTCAGCGTAGCGTCTCCTGAAATATCACTATTGTCAGTGAACACAAGACTGGCATTCGCATACGCAGCCATCCCAAGAACCACCATCAAAATTAATATTAGCTTTTTCATACTACACCTTCCTTTCTCTTCTTTTTTTTCCTCGCTCTTTTATCAGGCAAAATAACACGCGGACCGTAAAATATTTGAAAACATATGCGTATAATTACGATTATACAGTGATTTATTCATTTGTCAAGGTAAATTCTCCTTAAAAACACATTTTTTATTTTTCATGCTGTATATATGCGTTTTTTTTAGAACAAAGTACTCATAACACCAATTGGATTTAATATATGCGCTTGTTGCGGTACAGTTTACTGCGTAACAGCGATGTCGCTCACACTCCTGGATACGCTAAACTGGATTCCCGCTTTCGCGGGAATGACAGGGGGCGCAAGAATTAATTACAATTGGTATAATTTGTAAGTTGCTGTAAATTGTAGACTTTTTGCAGATTTGTGCAGAAAAAAAGCAATCTTGACAATTGTTTACTTTGCGGTATGATGAAAATGCCGGATATAAAAATGTAGCTTAATAAGAAAGCAAGGAGTAGTGATAATGAAAATCATACGATTGTCAACCGTTTTGCTGGCTGGTTTTTTGGTTTTTGTTATTTTTACAGGGTGTCAGGAAGACAGATTGGCGAATAATAAGCGTGCCAGGCTTCTTTATGATGAAAACGTTAAGCTGAAAAAGGAACTCGAGTATTTGGACAGGCAAAACCAGGAGCAGAAAGAATTGCTTGCGACATGCGAAAAAGAAAAAGCCGACATACAAAAGAATTTAGATGACTTTACTCAGGAACAGTTAAACGACCCGGCGCTGGTAAAAATAATCGACAACACCAGCAAACAATTATCAGATCTGGCCCTTGAAAACGAGCAGCTTAAGAGCAGAATCAAGGAATTTGAAGCCAAACTCGACCAAAACTCCAATCAACAGGATTCACCGTAACTTCTGCATTTTCGTCCTATAATGTTTTTTCTCAAAAGTGCAGCCCTTCCTTAGACGATATGGAAGGTGGTAGCATTACGGGCATAAAGCTTGTAGGGCCGATAATGAAAAAAGCGTTTTCATTAGTAGAGTTATTGATAGTCATCGCGATTATAGGCATTCTTGCGGCGATAGTGATTCCGGAATTTCAGACTCACACCCAACAAGCCAAAGAAACCGCCGCCAAAGACATCCTGCGAATATTACGAAATTCAATCGAGCTCTACGCGGTGCAACACAACGGCATCCCACCGGGATATGTCGATAACGAACCGTTATTAGCACCACTTCCGGGCGCCTTTGAGTTCCAAATGGTAGGTGGAAACTATCTCAATGCTTTACCAGCAAATCCTTTCAATCATCTTGATACTCTTGAAATGATACTTAATGGCGAGTCGCTCCCGGTTGATGCTACCGGCGGATTTGGGTGGATTTATAAGCCACAGACAAAGACAATAAAACTTGACTGGCCCGGGACGGATTCACGAGGTATTCGTTATTACGACTATTAAGCGCATCTGGTATACAATCATTTCTTGCCGGTGAGGTCGAGTTTAGTAAATACCAGCGGTTCCACGTTAGCTTCCATACGATTAGGATCTATGTGGTCACTTCCTTTGAGCCAGCTGTCTATTCTCCATTCGACATTCCAGGTTTTACAATCCTCTGAAACCTGCCCCGTAAAATAATCCTTGCTTCCTCCTTCTAATACTCCATTGGGCAATACCATTTCGTATTGGTCTAAAAACACTTTAACAAGAAGCGTACGTGTATCCGGTTCATAATTTGCTTCACATAATTCAATAATAAACAAGGCATAAGTGCCCTCCTTCGGGCCTTCCATATAGATTACCCCCTCATCGGTAACCATATCCACCTCTCTTGCCAGCATGTGCCTGAGCTTCCTGATTGAGCCATCAGGCTCAAACTTAAAGGCCCAGCCGTAACGATTTGCTTTCCACACCCCAACCAGGCACTGCGGGAACCCATCGCCTTTGAAGAGTTCCCCTTTAGATGCACTTCCAACAGAGCCGTCGCATCCCGTAAGCATTGCCGCTAACAGTAAACCCATTAAAAATAAATGTATAACTCGTTTCATAATCTTTTCCTGGAGAGAGGTTCATTTATCGATAATAATATGGTTGCTTTGCTTTGTAAAGCTCTAATCGTTCATTAATTTCATCGACAAGATTTTCCCGTCCGTCAGATACCGCTAATCCCAAAGCCTTCAGAGCTGTCTCGATCGCCTCTGGGAATTGACCGTTGGCGGCATAGGCTACAGCGAGCGTGTCAACAAAATTGGCCTGTGCATAATCAGTCAACTCGCAGGAACGCAACGCATACTCAAGGGCTTTTTGGGGCTTGCGGATATCCGGGTTCCTGATTGCAGAATGGAGCCAGGCTAAATTATTCAGCATTTCTGCATCGTCTGGGCGCAATTTAGCGGCCTTTGTCCAGTGGTCTATGGCTTTTCTGAGTTCTCCCTTCTGATAGTAAATCTTAGCCATTTCATCGAGCAATCCCGGCTGGGTGGGATTGATTTTAACTGACGCAGCCCAATATTTTATAGCTTCGTCGCTGTCGCCAAGACCGTTGAGTATTTCACCTAAAGTCAGATTAACATCCGCCTGGTCGGGTTTCATTTTCAGGGATATTTCAAGGTGTTCGATTGCTTCTTCGGCGTTTTTAAGATGAATATTCGCTACAGCCAGCTTTTTGCGTAGCTCGAAAGTATCAACGCCTAACTTCAGGACTTCATTCCAAGTCTTAATGGCCCTGTCATACTCTTTTAATTTAAGATACATATCAGCAATTTTCTCATAGGCCTTTGCCTTATCAGGCTCATTTATAACAGTGCCGCGCCATATCTGGGCCGACATCATATGGGCCAATGGTAAATCAGGGCGTTCGGCAAGCAGTTTGTCGCACCAGATTCTGGCATTTTCCCAATCTTCAAGAAGCGTATAATTCACGACTTTCCGGTATATTTTGTGGATGTGCTTCAGGTCTTTTGGGTCATCCCTGAGTTGATCAAAGCTTAAGGAAGCATCGACATCGCCGCCGATGTAACCCAACGATTCGAGCTTTTTTCTTGTCTCAAGATCAACATCCGGTTTATCTGTGTTTGCAAAGCCTCCGAGATAGCTATCCATGATGTATTTAAGGTTTCCCTGCATAAGGTGGGCACGTTTTGGGTCTTTTTCGACAAGGTTATTTTCTTCGCCGGGATCTTTTTCAAGATTGTACAATTCCGGTCGGGTCGTCTGAATATATTTCCATTTCCCGCTGACAACACCGAGCAGCGAGTTGCCGCCGAACTTGGTTGCCGTCAAAGACTCTGTGTACTGATACCTACTATCAACGACGCCTTTACCCTGAAAGTAACTGGAAAGATCAACGCCCTGTATAAAGTCAGGTACCTGAAGCCCGAGTTTGCTGCATACTGTCGGGAAAATGTCGATAAGGCCGACAATTTCATCGACTGTTCGATGTTTTCGGGAACCAGGAATTTTAATTATCAAGGGGACCTTTATCGCACTCTCGTAAATATAATAGCCGTGACCGGCCTCTTCATGTTCGCCTAACATTTCACCATGGTCTGAAGTAATAATAATTAAGGTATTATCATATAAATCCAGCTCTTTTAGCTTGTCGATAATCCGGCCGACAGACTCATCGACCGAAGCGATCTCGCCGTCATAAGGGTCTTTGAATTCCGCGTCAAATGGCTCGGGTGGGTGGTACGGAAAATGGGGGTCGTAGTAATGGATAAAGAGGAAAAACTTATTATGGCTGTTCTCTTCAAGCCATTCGGTCGTTAGCCGTCCCGTCTCGGATGCCCTTCTTCCATTAACAAAAACTGTCGGAGCATATGAATCATCTTTAAACTCGTTATATGAATCAAAACCCTGGTTGAGGCCAAACTTGGCATTAAGGACATACGAAGCAATAATGGCCGCTGTTTTGTAGCCCTGTTCTTTAAGTACCTCAGCTAATGTCAAGTGTGAATCCGGAATTGGTCTGCCTTCATTATCGTGGACACCGTGGTAAGGCGGAATGGTGCCTGTCATCATCGAAAGATGGGATGGGAATGTAAAAGGAATAGGAGCAACGACGGACTTAAAAAGAACACTGTCTTCGGCGAATGAATCTATATTAGGTGTTGTATTTTTATCGTAACCATAACAGCCCAGCCGGTCGGCGCGGACGGTATCCATGCTGATAAGAAGAACGTTTCGGACTTTTTTTCCAAACAAACGGCTTGAGAGGGACCAGAACCCGAGCGACAATAAAAGAACAACAAATCCAACTAATGTCAAAAATCGCTTCATAATATCCTATTTTAGCCGCAGATTTCACAGATTCCACTGATTTTTTCCTTTTTAACCTGTGGCTGATAATTACATAACCATTCGTTTAACCTGGACAGACGAGCCGAAATTGACAATAAGCCCAGTTTCCAGACCGGTTGCTTTCAGATAATTGGGCAGCATATTTGCCCCCGTGAAAGGTTACGCTGTTTTTTCTATGTTATATATCCCAGTGAGCGGAGGATGTCAAGACTCTCTTTGTCGTGACTTTCTAACGGCATGATATTTCCAACCGAAGCTGTCTGTTTCATCCATGCGCTAAGCGTCCGTTCCAGTTTGCTGGTTACCGACGGCTCAGAGTTGATAATGTTTAACATCTCATCGGGGTCAACTTTAAAATCATGCAATTGTTTGTTTTTCCCGATAGACCAGATAAATTTGTGTTGTTTTGTTCGTATCGCACGCATTCGGCAGTCAATTGTGCTGACATCGAACCGGGGGTGTTTTGACTTCATGATCTTGATTCCGTTGGTGGGATGTTCGTTCTCGGCGAAAATACATTTGCGGATATGTCGTGATTTGTTTGCCAGGCTCAAATCTCTTGTTACCAAGGAACTCAGGTTGGTTTCAATACTACACAGGTCAAGAATTGTTGGAGCAATATCAACAAGACTGACAAGGTCATCGTTTTTTGAACCTGCTTGTAACCGTCCGGGGTAACGTATTATCAGGGGAATGTGCAATGTCGTATCGTACATGCTTAGGAGATGGTCGATCATACCATGTTCGCCAATGTTTTCCCCATGGTCCGATGTAACAATAACTATCGTATCATCGAGCATCTCATTGCTTTTCAAACTTTCGACAATAGTTTTTACGCAATGATCGGCAGTAGCAATCTCGCCGTCGTACAGGTCATTCATGATATTTAAGTCATCTTTATCCAACTTAATACTGCCGCCTAAATAAGCCCACATCCCACAGATTTCCGATGCCCGAAGGATTTTTTCCCGGTTATATTGTGAACTGAGAAAACGAGGCCGAAACGGCTCGACCGGATTATAAGGCATATGAGCGCAATTTAAGTTTACAAATAAGAAGAAAGGGGTTTGGTTTTGCCGGCTGATCCATTCCGAGATTTTCTCTGCGGCAAATAATTCCGCTTTTTTATATCCGTTCCTTATTTTGATGCGATTTTCAGGCCGCCATATTTCATGAAACTGATCAAATCCACGCCCGAATCCCCGTCCCTTACTAACCCAGCTATTACAACTGAAAGCGGCAGTATCGTATCCGTTCACTCTTAACAGTTTGGCAAGGGTAGGTTGGGGACCCGGTAAATAGTTTGTTTCGGAAGTAGCGCCCGCCTGGCGTGGATAAAGTCCGGTAAACAATGAAGCATGAGAGGGCAAAGTCCAGAAACATGTAGAATAAGCTTTTTTATAAATGACACCTTCCGAAGCAAGGCTGTCAATATATGGGGTTGTCTTTCGGTTATACCCTAAACATGAGAATCGGTCCGCCCTGCAGGTATCAATTATGATGAGTAAAACATTGGGCTTTCTTTTCTTTCCCCACTTAAAAGAGCATCCGCCAAGTGACATGGCCGCCGAAAGCCCGCCCGTTATGGCGCCGGAAACTCCATATTGCAATACTTTACGACGAGTTATTTTATTTGCTGAGTTCTTCATTTATAAGATGCGATCAAATAGGGTTTATCGGTGCCTTTTCGCCTGTCAATTCCTGGTGCTTGTACAAAACTTTTTCTCTTTTGCTGCGAAGCCAGTGTAATCAGCGAATATCATTATAAAAACAATCTGTGTCTAAGTACAGAAAAAAAGAGGCAGGTCAAAAGACCTGCCTCTTCACACACTAATTCGTGTTCTTGGTTGGCCGTCTTATTTGCGACGACGCAGCAATAGTCCACCAAGTCCCAGCAGAGCCATTGTCATCGGCTCTGGAACGACAGTGATGGTATCCTCTATAATCCATGTACCTGCAGCACCACCAGGTGAAGTGTACAGGTCGATAGTACCCATAGCATCAGCAATGTGTGTAAAAGGTATCAAGTCGATGGCCACACCACTAAGGACGCCACCACCAGAATCAGCAATAACACCGTATGCCGCAGTTACGCTACACGGATCAAGACCAGCCGCAACCACAGCGGGTCTCCAGTAGTACGTTGGGTAGTAGGTCTGCGGGATGATACGTGTCAGATTACCAACTACCGGTGACGCCACACTACCATCACCTATGGTACCGAGCGCATTATCTGCTACTACCAGAAACCAGCTATAATCGGCAGTGCCGGCTGCGCTGATATCAAGGCCTAAGCCAACGTCTAGATCGCTCCCTGTGATATCATCGTTGTTACTGTATGTCAGGGTCGCGCTTGCAAACGAAGCCATACCAAGAAACACCACCAAAATTAACAACTTTCTCATCATCATTCTCCTTTCAAAAAACATTCGTACGAACTAAATCCTCTTAAGAGGTGTGTGTGTCAAAATTAAGGGTCAATAAGTCTAGGACAATTATCTGGATCACACCAGAAGTTGTAATCGTCATCGCCGTCACCGACGCCGGGGCCGGGACCATCAAGGTCCTCCCAGTCCTTAGAACACACCGGGACCTTAAACTCAGCCTTGCCGAAGTAATCTACAAAAATCGT
>Ga0114922_10001368_pt1 | contig 23319 bp, 18 predicted proteins | sample AartaG_FD_100975 | JGI IMG/M metagenome (GOLD analysis project Ga0114922, IMG submission 100975) | Deep subsurface microbial communities from Aarhus Bay to uncover new lineages of life (NeLLi) - Aarhus_00045 metaG | ecosystem: Environmental > Aquatic > Marine > Oceanic > Sediment | place... | reverse complement strand
CGGGTTGTACGAAGGTAAATCCTGGATTTCCCTGAACACGTTCAGTATTGATGAAAACGTGATGTGTGTGGAAGCCGGCGAAACCGCTTTCATCGAACAGCTCGAAGGGCTGGGCGTTGAAGTGATTCCGATTCCGTACGAGAAGGTGATCCCGTTCGGCGGCGCCCTGCACTGCACAACACTTGATATGGAGCGTGACACTGGCGAAAAGGGAGAAAGGGGAGAATACGAGGATCACTTCCCGAAACAGGTCCCGGGATATTGATGCTCGGAACCCTTTTTCATTTCTTTCAAATGGTTTGAAAATCTGTCCGGTAAATGGATCTCCTCCAAGTGTTTCCCGGCAGTAAATGGGTGAAATGTGCCGGAAGCGAAACTATGGAATTGATCCATTTACCGGACAGGGGATAAGGAAACGCCCACAGGATAAAAGCGGCATCTTGTAAGCGTTAATCACATCACCAGTCTTGATTGTTTTATATTACGAGAGTTCTTTATGGAAAAATTAATTTTGGACAAATATGACATCGAAAGAATACTATCCCGCATTTCCGCTGAAATTTTAGAGAATAATCCGGATGCTTCCAAGCTACTCATTGTTGGCATCAAGAAACGGGGAGATATCCTGGCCGAGAAAATCGCCAAAAAAATTGAATCCATCGATGGAAAGCAAATAGGGGCGTCAGCAATCGACATCACATTTTATCGTGATGATGTTCAATTGAAAGCCTACAAATACGTTTTCAAGGAGGAGATTCAATTGGATGTGACCGGTAAGAGGATCGTGTTGGTGGATGATGTCATTTTTACGGGAAGAACAATTCGGGCTGCCGTGGATGCATTGATTGATTCAGGAAGGCCCAGTTCTATTCAACTCGTCGTGTTGATCGACAGGGGAGGGAGAGAACTTCCCATTCAGCCGGATTATGTGGGTAAGAAGATACAAGCCGATTTCAAAAGCAAGGTACAGGTATTTTTAAAAGAAATTGATGGTGAAGAAAAGGTGGTCGTTTGTTAAATATAAAAAAGAATAATAAAATAATAGTCATTGCCCTGGGCGGCAATGCAATCTTGCAGGCCGGTGAAAAAGGGACCCATGAAGAACAGAGCAGCAATGCAAAAATAGCCGCGACAGAGATCGTAAAAATCATTAAAGAAGGGTACGGCATTGCATTGACGCATGGGAATGGTCCGCAAGTTGGGAATCTTTATATTCAAAACAGTTTAGCAGGAGAATCGGTGCCTCCGATGCCTTTTGATGTCCTAACGGCAGAGTCACAGGGATTGATCGGCTACTTGATGCAGCAGGCGATGCAGAATGAATTGGCCAGTCAAGACATAGATATTCCGCTCCTGACCATCATAACTCAGGTTGAAATCGATAAAGATGATCCGGCATTCAACAATCCTACAAAACCGGTAGGACCATTTCATACGAAGAAAGAAGCTGAATTACTTATGGCTAAAACTTCGATTTTAATGAAAGAGGATTACAATAAACGGTGGAGAAAGATCGTGCCCTCTCCTAAACCGATCAGCATCATTGAAAAAGACGCCATAAAGGCCAATATTGATGATGAGATAATTGTCATTGTCTCGGGTGGCGGAGGGATTCCTGTCATAAAGGAGGATAATAAACTTGTTGGTGTTGAGGCGGTTATTGACAAAGATTTTTCGGCATGCCGTCTTGGTATTGACATTAAGGCCGACATTCTGATGATCCTAACCGATGTTGACCGGATTGCACTGAACTTCAATACTCCGAATGAAAAATGGATTGATTCAATGAGCATTGAGGATGCCAAACGATATATGGCTGAAGGACATTTTGGAGTAGGCAGTATGAAGCCAAAAGTGGAAGCCGCTATACAATTTATCGAGAATGGAGGAGAAAAAAGCATCATTGGATCTCTAAATTATGCATGTTCTGCAATTCATGGCAAGCATGGGACTACCATAACGAAATAATTAGGAGTAACAATGAAATATCAAGTCACGGTATTCATAGGCGCAATCGTTTTCTTGTTCGTTTCCTGTAGCGATGAATCACCTAAGGAGGTTTCCAGAGATGGTTCGGCCGCAAGAAAAATTATATTGAAGGTGGCCCACAACGGTAAAGAAAAACATCCCTTCCAGAAGGGATACGAAAAATTCAAGGAAGTACTGGAAACAGAGACAAATGGTGTCGTGGAAGTGCAGATTTTTCCCAATGCACAGTTAGGCAGTGAAGAGGAAGCGAGCCAGATGGTCAAGCTGGGTTTACTTTCTGCTTCGGCAGCCGGCAGTGGTGGACTGGCATCCTTTGTGCCGGAGGCTGAGCTCTTCAACCTTCCCTTCATCTTTCGCGATTTGCCGCATTTTTACAGGGTTCTGGATGGTCCTGTTGGCAAGCAAGTGGCTGCTCACATTGAAAAGAAATTAAATTGTGTGGTACTGGGATACTGGTTCTCGGGTATCCGCAATGTTTGGAATTCGAGAAAACCAATACGAACACCTGCTGATTTTAAGGGCTTAAAGATCCGGGTGATGTCCAGTTCCATACTGGTTGAAACCTTCAATGCCTTGGGTGCCCAGGCCACCCCAATGTCCTTCGGGCAGCTCTATTCGGCACTCCAGATGGGCGTTGTTGACGGGGCCGAGACAGACCATATCGATCTTCTCCAGGAAAGATTTTACGAAGTGACCAAATATGTTTCCTATACAAATCATATGTTTCTCGCGATAGCGCTCATCTTTAGTAAAAAACAGTTTGATAAGTTACCTCCCGATATCCGGAATGCGGTTCTGAAAGCGGGCAGAGCCTCCGTTACCGCCGAACGGGAAGTAATGGAAACCATGACAAATGCAGCCTTGATTGAACTGAAGAAAAAGGGAATCCAATTTTATGAAGTGGATAAAGGACCTTTTCAGGAAAAAGTAAGACATGTATACAGAAATAATGCCAAGAAAGTGGGAGGCATGAAGGTCATTGAAGCGGTTGGCATGCAGTAGCAGTACTGTATGGATATCAATATATAACCATTGGCAAGTTGGTCATCAAGGAGTGGCGTATGAATCAGGTGGACAAAAAGTCTCAAAGCAGTCATTTAAAATGGTTTCTCAGTAATCCGTTGGAAGGTATATTGTGTATCTTGCTGATTGCTATTGTTGGAGTGACCTTTATCCAGGTCCTGTTCAGGTATATCTTTCATTTTTCACTGGCCTGGTCCGAAGAATTGGCGAGGTATCTGTTTTTATGGCTTGCAACCCTGACCGCCGCTTATGCTTTCAAGAAAGGATCACACTTTGCTCTGCGGTTCCTTGTAGACCGATTGGGAGAGCGCATGCAGAGGGTCATCAGTGGAGTTGTTGTGTTGATCATTTCAGCGTTTCTTATTCTTTTTACCTGGAAAGCGATTGAATATACCATAAGCATGGCGGGCCAGATTGCCCCAAGTACCGGATTATCGATGGCCGTGCCTTATTCTTCAGGAATTGTGGGTGGTTTATTGATGCTTTATTACGTGATCCAAAATTGGTGGAAAGAGTTGCGTCAATCGTCTCAAGAATCAGAAATTTAAAAAGGGGCTGATATGGGATTAATAATAATTATCACTTTTATTGTACTACTTCTTTTATCCGTTCCTATAGGGATTACACTGGCAGTAACTGCATTGGCCGGTTTAATTGTTATTGCTCCGGATCCGGATTTCTTTATTCTTCTGCCGATGAAATTTACATCCGGATTGGATTCGTTTACACTGCTGACCATTCCGATGTTTATTTTAGCCGGTGCAATTATGTCTCAGGGTGGTATTGCGAGGCGCATCGTTGACACGTCTATGGTCTTTTTTGGACGGGTTCGTGGCGGGCTTGGTATTGTTGTCACAATTGCGACTTTTTTCTTCGGCGCTATTTGTGGATCGGGAAGCGCGAAAACGGCAGCCATTGGATCGGTGATGCTTGCTGAGATGAAGCGAAACAAGTATCCGATGGATTTTGCCACGGCTCTATTTGCGGCAGCCGGGGGTGCATCATCTCTGGTACCTCCCTCGATTGACCTCATTATCATCGGGGTCATCGCCGGTATTTCGATTCCCGGAATCTTTGCCGCCGGTATTCTCCCGACAGTTGTGAATGGGATAGCGCTGGTGACCCTGGCATATTTTATCGCCCGTAAATTGAATCTGCCTCTGTTACCAAAAATTACATTGAAAAAGAAAATCAAGATCCTGATAGACGGCATTCTGCCCATGCTCATGATTGTTCTTGTCATAGGGGGCATCTATGGAGGTATCTTCACTCCCACCGAGGCCTCTGCGATAGCTGTTATTTACGGTTTCTGTTTATCTTTCTTTGTGTACCGGGAGCTTACACTGGAAGGTCTTAAAAAGGCATTGCTTCATACTGCAGGTCTGACAGGTGTCGTATTATTTGTGCTGGGAACAGCTTCAATGTTTTCATTTGTGCTGACATTTGAACGCATACCGTACATCCTTGCCGATACTATCATCAAGTATGCTTCAAACTGGGTTGTATTTTTATTGTTTGTGAATATTGTGTTTTTGATATTAGGAATGGTCATGGATGCTTTACCGGCCATTATCGTTCTGATGCCAATTATTGTACCCGTAGCGTCTCAATACGGGTTGGATCCGATACACCTGGGCATTCTGGTCGAAGCCAATGTCGGACTTGGCATGATAACGCCGCCTGTAGGAATCTGCCTCTTCGTCGCTTGCGGTATCAGTAAAATTCCAATCGAAAAAAGCATACGGATGCTGATTCCGTTTCTCATGGTTCTTCTGGGCACACTTATTATCATCACCTATTTTCCGGGAATCACAATGTTTCTGCCTCGTCTGCTTGGATTTGCACAATGACCCATGTGAAAAGGAAATAGGGATGAAGATTGTCCGATTTACGGATTAGAATTTTCAATGGGGAACAATAAATAACCTTTTTACTCTTAATTGGAGGTGAAATCATGGAATATCGTTATTTGGGACGAACAGGAGCAAAAGTCTCACCCCTTTGTTTGGGAACGGATTGTTTTATGGATCCGATTCCGGAAGAACAATGCGCTCCAATACTTAACGCTGCTATTGAAGCCGGTATCAACCTCATCGATACCGGCGATTCCTATGCCGATGGTGAAGGCGAGAAAGTCATTGGTCGGATTCTGAAAAAGAGCAAAACGCGCAATTCAGTAATGCTTATGACCAAGTGTGATCACGGCCAGCGTAAAGTTGGGATGACGCTGGATGAGTACGTTCCGGAGTTGGGACCGAATCAGAACGGTCCTTCGCGCTTGAACATAATCAAGGCGTGCGAGAGGTCGTTGCGTCGCTTTCAGACCGACTATATTGACATGTACATGATTCACCGTCAAGATTTGGCAGTGCACCCTGATGAGACCTTGAGTACTTTGACGGATTTGGTACGTCAGGGTAAGATTCGATACATTGGTTGTTCGACCCATCCGGCTTGGGCAGTGATGGAAGCTGTTCTGATCTCCGAGTTCAAAGGTTATGCACGCTTTGCCGCTGAAGAGGCGCCCTACAATCTCTTAGACCGTCGTATTGAGAACGAATTAATCCCCATGACTCAAAGATATAATCTTGGAATATTCGCATGGTCACCTATCGCAATGGGCGTTTTAGCCGGGGTATATGAAGATGAAAACAAGTATCCTGACGATTCTCGAGCTGCCTTACGAGGTGGATTCTATGCAGACCGTGTAACGACGAAGGGTATTGAAATAAGTAGAGAGTTCTCGAAATTGGCCAGAGAGGCTGGTCTAACACCGGCCCAGTTGGGAGTCTTATGGGTCAAGGATCAGCCGGGAATCACCGCTCCGTTGATTGGTCCTGAGACAATGGAGCATTTGAATGACTTCATTCCTGTTTTGGAGATGACCCTGGACGATTCGCTGAGGGCTGCTTGCGACAAGCTCGTTCCCCCGGGAAGTTCTGTGGCGAATTTCCACAATACGGCTGGTTGGATGAAGGCCCAGATCGTATAAAGCGGGAGTCACTTACCCGGGATGGTTTCAATCTCCTGACCAGTGTAGAAATGTTGGAATTCAAGGATAGGGTCGTTTCGGTGAAAGATCTGTGATCGGGCTGTATCACATGGTTCGATCTGTTTCTTGGGTTCATGCAACGATTTCTAAGGAAACAAGATAATCGATTTTCTATTATCTGAGGGAATAGCAGCCATTGCTGCTACGGATGGATTGTATGATGACGGGACAGTACAGGTCACTCGCGTGGCCAGAAGGCCGTGGGCGAAAGATGCTCCAAAACAGCCAACTTCATTTATTCTTGCCGCAGAGCATTATAATCGTATAATGCGCATTCTAGAGAAGGGCATTAATGTTGAGATGGAAGTGGAGCTTAGAGCCAAATATACCGATAAAGACCTGACGGGTCACAATATAATTGCCGAACTTCCCGGTACGGATCTGGCTGACGAAATAGTTATGGCAGCGGCCCATTATGATGGCTGCGTCGCTGGTACGGGTGCTGAGGATAATGCATGCGGTGCTGTACATGTCATGGAAGCCGCTCGTATTTTAAAGGCCATCGGGATCAAACCCCGCCGAACGATTCGTTTCGCACTCTGGGACGGTCATGAAGCAGGTCATTCAGGTGCACGAGTGTACTGCGGTAAACACTTTGCCGATCCTGAAACAGGAAAATATCATCGAGATTATGAAAAACTTTCGGGTTATTATAACCTGGATTACGGAACAGGCAGGATACGGGGTATTTATCTCTTCCATAATTATCTGGCGAAACCCATCTTTACTGAATGGATGAAGCCTTTTCATGATCTGGGTATGAAACATTGTTTTCTTATTCCCAGCTATGATGCCGGTACTGAAGGATACCATGATGTGGGATTGCCGGCATTTAAATTTTGTCAAGACCCGGTTGAAAACGAATCTCGCACTTACCATAGCAACATGGATGTATATGATCGTATTGTACCCGAATATCTCAAGCAAGGAGCTGTGATAGTCGCAAGTTTTCTCTATCACACCGCCATGCGTGACGAGAAACTACCACGGTTGTCAGTTGGCAAGGAGTAAATACATGGGCCGGTAATACCTCAGTTTTTAGTTGGAAGAGAAATCTGTAGATAGTTAACATTAAGAGGAGGATTCGTCATGCGTCGTAAAAAAATCATGTCTGCTCATCGTTTATTCGTTGTGGTATTTCTGTGCTCTCTTTTATTTACTCCGGAGATTTTAGCACAGCAGGTCCCGAGGAACGTACTGGATAATACCCATTTTCGGTGTGTGGGGCCGAGCAAACAGGGTGGACGGGTCATGGATTTTGGCGTTCCCGATCAACACAAACAACCCTATACATTCTATGTTGCATTTTCGACTGGGAACTTATGGAAGACAACCGATAACGGATTAACGTATAAACCCGTTTCTGACGATATAGAAGTCAACGCTATCGGTGATGTCGCGGTATCCCATTCAAATCCGGATGTTGTGTGGATCGGCACCGGAAATGGGAGCTACTATGGGATGGGTGTGTACAAATCTGTCGATGGGGGGGGAACCTGGAAGCATATGGGTCTTGAAAAATCGTACTATGTGACGCGAATCAGAATTCATCCTGAGAATCAAAATATTGTCTACGTTTCAGCCACAGGATACCGTGGTTCGAATGATCCGCAGCGGGGAGTTTATAAAACGACCAATGGTGGAAAGACCTGGAAAAAATCACTCAAGGTCAAGGACGGCGATGACTATGTCGGTGCCGGGGATCTGGTCATGGATCCCACAAATCCTGACATTCTCTTTGCCTCGGCGTGGGACAGGAAAGGCGGTGAGGCCAGCAGTATTTACAAAACAATCAATGGTGGTAAGACCTGGACGGAAATATCCAATGGATTGCCGACAGAAAATAAGGATAAAATCGGCCTCGATATTTACCTGAGAAATCCGGATATTCTTTACGCTGTGGCTATTGGTGTCGGCAGAACTTCTGACAAACGAGGTGAAAATATCGTATTCCGTACCGACAATGGAGGGGAATCCTGGAGACGGGTGAGCCCAAAAGATGTCCGGATTAAAGGGAGTTCGCGGTACGGACAAATACGGATCGACCCGAATAACGAAAATCATGTGTATGTTCTCAGTACCGGTGTTCAAACGACCGATGATGGCGGGAAAACGTGGTACCGTGGAATTCGGTTCGGTGGCGATAATCAGGGGATGTGGATCGATCCGGATAATAGCGATCACATGCTTCTTGGTTATGACTACGGTATGGCGATATCGCACAGCGGAGGGAAAACATGGTATCACCCCGACAATCTTCCGTGTGGACTGTTCTATGCAGTCGGCTATGACATGGACTTTCCTTACAACGTTTACGGGGGTACTCAGGACTTTGGAACCTGGAAGGGACCGAGCACGAAGCGAGGTCGGTTTCCAATTAGAATGGAAGATTGGCAGCATGTTCGAGGTGCAGACGGGGCTTACGTGCAAGTCGATCCTACAGACAGTCGATGGCTTTATATAGAATCGCAAAATGGTTCAATATCCAGAAATGATCAAAAAACGAGTTCGAGGAAAAATATAAGGTATAGAAAAGAAGGGATCCGTTTCAACTTTATCGCTCCGATATTGATTTCTCCGCATAATCCCAATGTTATTTATCATGGTGCAAATGTGCTGCTTCGCTCCCCATTTCGGGGTGAAAACTGGCAGGAGATCAGTCCTGATCTAACGAATAAGGGCTCGGATCCTGAAGATAGAAGAATAAAGGGAACAATCACGACAATTGATGAATCTCCGATTGAACAGGGAGTGATCTGGGTCGGAACCGACGACGGAAATGTACAGCTCACAAGAGATAATGGCAAGACATGGACCAAGTTGAATGATCGTATACCGAATTATCCAGGATATACGGTGACCAGGGTAACCGCTTCACATCATAATCAGGGGACTGCATATCTAAGCTTTTCGGGGCTGCGCAGCAAATTTGATCTCAAGCCATATGTATATAAAACCACAGACTATGGCCAGACCTGGACATCTATAGTCAACAACCTCCCTGATGATGAACCGGTCAATGTCATTAAGGAAGATCATAAGAACCCGAAGTTACTTTTTATCGGAACGGCCAAGGCGATCCATGTGTCAATAGACGGTGGCAATACCTGGACATCGATGAGAAACAACATGCCGTATATACCCATACACGACCTTTGTATACATCCCCGTGAGAACGACCTTGTCGTTGGAACGTATGGCAGGAGCATCTGGATTGCCGATATTTCACCGCTACAGGAATTGACATCTAACGTTTTTTCCAAAGATGGTCATCTTTTTAATATAGAACCACAGGTTTTGTGGATTCTTTCTGAACAGACCCAGGTTGCTGCGGATTATCAGAATTTACGTGGTGAAAATGCACCACATGGTGTCGTGGTTAATTATTATTTGAAGGACAAAACGAGAGGCGATGTAAAAGTACAAATATACAGGGGAACGTGGCTGATCAATGAATATACCGGTTCCGGAAATCCAGGACTAAACAGTGTCGAGTGGTACCTCACCGAACGGATACCGAGAACCGAAGATGAGAAGCTCAGATGGGATAGATGGTATGCGAGGGGGGAAGAAGAGTTTTTTGATTACTACGACGGACATGACTTCTTCGGCGAAGCGGATGAAGAAGTGAGCATATATGGCAGGTCTCTCGAAATATGGATACATACCCTTAAAGAATGGAGAGAGCGAGATTACAAACATATCAGGGCAAAACCTGGTGAATATACCGTTAAACTCCTGGTAAATGGCAAGGAATTCACGAAAAAGGTGCTTGTTTTAAAAGACCACTGGTATGATAGAGGATATTGATGACTACAATCGTAGACCTGAAGTTGCACAGTAACGAATTGTCCTTAATGGAGGGGCAAAAGTATTTTGTCGAAAATACTCCATACGGCTGGACGCTACCGGATGGCCGTGAAGTGTGGTATGAGACAGAAACTACCCTGCGCTTTCCAGGTTGGCATACGGGCATGAGTGCTGGCAAGACCCAACTCCTCACATTGTTGACCGACCGGGCAAATCAGCTTGGAGATGCATTTATTCTTCGCGAATTTATGGATGCATTTTTTGCGGCAGGTATGATCCCCATATCACTGATCAGATGGGAGATGACGGGTCTTGAAGATGAAATCAAGATGTTGATGCAATAAAATAATCGAAGAGAGGAAGGATAGATTATGAGAAGAAAAAAAATGATCGCTAATCGAGGCGTATTCATCGTAGTTACTCTCTGTTTCCTGTTTTTTGTTTCTGATGTGATTGGGCAAGAGATTTCTCGTGATTTCCTAAAACATTTCCATTACCGGGAAATTGGACCGACACGTCAGGGAGGCAGAGTCGTCTCTGTTGCTGTGTCCCATCAGGATCCCTATACCTTTTTTATCGGTGCAGGACCGGGTGGATTGTGGAAAACCATCAATAACGGTAATAATTTTGAATCCATCTTCGATAACGAGAACACGTCCACTATCGGAGATGTCGCAGTTGCGCCATCCGATCACAATTTGGTCTGGGTAGGCACAGGAGAAGCAAATCTAAGAAACAGTACCTATTACGGTGACGGAGTCTATAAATCGATTGATGGTGGAACGCATTGGGAGCACATGGGATTAAAGGAAACCCATCATATCGGTAAAATCCTGATTCATCCGACAGTTCCCAACATCGTCTATGTTGCGGCTCAGGGTCATTATTATTCTGATAATGAAGAACGGGGTGTTTATAAATCGACGAACGGAGGTAGATCCTGGGCCCGGGTACTCACTGTCAAAGATGGCGATACGTATGTCGGTGCGACCGATCTGGTCATGGATCCCAGTGATCCGAATACACTTTATGCGACCAGTTACCAACGAATTCGCAGACCATGGGGATTTTCTGGAGCCGGTCCTGCTAGTGGTATACACAAAACTAAAGATGGTGGAAAAACGTGGACAAAATTGTCTAATGGATTACCCGACGGACTGCTGGGGAAGATCGGTCTTGCACTCTATCCGAAGAATCCGGATATCCTTTATGCGATCATCGAGAATGCGAATTCTCCGAAATTATCGTATGAAGAACGATTGAGAGAAATACAGAACGGTAAACCGTCCATAGAACCCACTGTCGGGAATATTGTATATCGTACAGACGATGGGGGGGGATCGTGGCGCCGGGTGAGTGTAGGAACCGTCGGCGAACGGACGAATTACTACGGTCAGGTTATCGTTGATCCAAATAATGAAGACGTCGTATATGTACTCAGTCCACAAGTGGATATATCGAAGGATGGTGGGAAAACGTGGTCAAGAGCGTTCGAGTATGGAGGAGATAATCATGTGTTGTGGATCGATCCTCGAGACAGCCGACACATGCTTTTGGGGTATGACTACGGATTTGCCATGAGCTATGATTCCGGTAAGAACTGGTTACATATCGACAATGTGTCGATGGCGCAGTTGTATGCCATCGGTGTTGATATGGATTATCCTTATAACGTTTACGGTGGCATGCAGGACTTCGGTAGCTGGAAAGGTCCGAGTACCAAGAAAGGGCGCTTTCCCATCCGATTCGAAGACTGGGAACATGTACTCGGAGGTGACGGTTTCTACTGTCAGGTCGATCCAACCGACAGCCGCTGGTTGTATTGTGAGTCGCAGTTCGGAGGACTGTCGAGAAACGATCAAGAAACGGGACAGAGGAAAAGGATCCGTTACAGGGAGAATCGGAGTCTACGGTTCAACTGGAATGCACCCATTTTAATATCACCGCATAATTCTGATGTGATATATCATGGTGCCAATGTACTTCTTAAATCCCCATATCGGGGCGAAAGATGGGAAGAAGTCAGCCCCGACCTTACCAAAAATGATTCTTTAAAATTTGGAGGGGTGGAAGTTCGACACTATTGTACGATTACGACCATAGACGAATCCCCCATTCAACAGGGTGTCATTTGGGTCGGCACCGATGATGGAAATGTACAGTTCACCCGGGACGGTGGCGAAACATGGACATTACTCAATGATCGCATCCCGGATAATCCGGAATATTGGGTGACACGGATGACGGCCTCTCACCATCATGCGGGTGGGGCTTATGTGACCTATACGGGACGTCACCATACGGATTTCAGACCGTTCATTTACAAAACCACGGATTTTGGCGAAACCTGGATTTCCATCGTCAACAATCTGCCCGATGAAGGGATCAACGTGGTGAAAGAATGTCATAAGAATGCTAACCTGCTTTTTATCGGAACGGACAGGACGGTATACGTTTCACTCGACGGAGGTCAATACTGGAATGAAATGAAAAATAATCTGCCCACCATCCCTGTTAATGACCTCGTTATTCATCCGAGGGAAAATGATCTTGTCGTTGGCACATTCGGCAGAGGATTCTACATCACGGATATTTCACCGCTGCAGGAGTTGTCTCGGGAAGTGCTCGGCAAAGATGCACATTTATTCAAGATAGAACCTAAAATTCAGTGGATCATGCCCAGCCAGAAAACGGTAGGAGCTCAGAACTTTGATGGAGAAAACGAGCCTCATGGCGTGATGATCAATTATTATTTGAAGAAAAACCATCCTGACGGTGTAAAAATATCAGTATATGATCGCTCTATACTGATAAATGAATTGGATGGTCCTGGTTATGCAGGTCTGAACAGTGTCATGTGGGGAATGACCAGGCGTGGAAGGAAAAGAACACCGAAAGAAATAGCCCGCTGGGATAAAGAAGTTGCCACCGGTGAACGAGAGCCTTTTTACGATTACTATGATACGAATGAATTCTTCGGTAGCCCCGATGAAGAAGTGGGTATCACCGGACTGTCGCTGCGTACGAGGGTGGCCTGGGAACCGGGAATGCGGGGTCGCGAATTCGTTCTCAAACGCGTTCAGCCCGGGGAATATACGATAAAACTCTATGTCGTTGAAGCGGTGTTAAGTCAGAAGTCCACATTACTTCAAGATCACTGGTACGATCAATAGTTATTTATTGATAAAAGAAAATTCAAGGAGGTGTATCATGCGTCACCCAATTAAATGGGACATATTCTCGGGAAGTGGGCCTATATCCAATATTGGATTGCGGGTCAAGATCGATCCAACAAAACGGTTGAATGGATCATAGAGCCGACAGGTTCGGGAACCATTGAAGTGACCGTGGAGGCCATGTCCCATAAGGGCGGGCAAGATCAGAAAAAGATAACCATAAAACAGTAAGACGGATTACCATTTAAAACACCCAAGGATGAGATAAAAAATGAAATGCGTAATCTGATACCATATAACCATGTTGGAAGGTGTACGATGATGATGCGTAAAATGAGATTTTTAATGGTATTCTCTTTAGGCATGGTCCTTTTACAGGGATTTAATGCATATTCACAGAAAACGGTGTGGAATGGCTTTGTCCGGAAATAGAGAGAATCTTGCTAATTCGTTAATTGAACACTAAAATTTCGATGGAAGAGATGTGTGCACCTAAATATTGAGGAGTGAAACATGCAAAAAGAATATCGCTTTTTATTGTCCTGTTTGTTGACAACCCTGGTATTGTTCATTCACTGTGACCAGGGTGGTACAAAAAAGGTGGCTGGCTCGGGCGATTATACCGATCTCGTCGCCTTGTTTAAAGAATTCCGCGAGCTCCAGAAGCCGAAAATGCAGAACGGCGTACCCGATTACACTGCAGCGGCCATGGCCGAGCAACGCGGGGGGCTGAAGGGGTTTCAAAATCGGTTAATGGTCATGGACATAAGCGCATGGTCAGTTCCAAATCAGGCAGAATTTCACCTCGTTCGTGCCGAAATGAACGGGCTCGAATTCTACCACAGAGTGCTTAAACCCTGGTCACGCGATCCGGGCTTTTATCTCCAGTCTCAGGGAGGTGCCGGGCCCACAAGATATGGTGTTCTGAGAGTGAGAAAGATACCCATTCCTTCAGAGGATATGGATGAATTCCGCATCAAGCTTCGGGCAATCCCCGAGATTTTTGAACAGGCCAAGGTGAATCTCACCGAGGGGGCCGCGGACCTTGTCCTCCTAGCCCTCCACTATATGGATGAAGAAAAAGAGATTTATCGCCGCCTCTCGAAACTGCTCGAAACATTCCATCCCGAGTACGTGGCCGATGCCCAACGGGCACTGGCTGCGGTTGAAGACTATGAGGTCTGGCTCAAGGAAAATCAAGGGAAGATGACTGCACCTGCCGGTGTCGGGATTGACAACTATAACTGGTGGTTAAAGCATGTTCATCTGTTACCCTATACCTGGGATGAGTGTATGGATATCGTCATGCACGAGGATTATCGGATGATGACGATTCTCGAATTGGAGCGTAACCGTAATCGCCATCTGCCCGAATTGAAACCCGTGGAAACACAGAGACAACATCGTCGTCGTCGTGATCAGTCGCTCCGTTTTGTCATGGAGTTCCTAAAAGAGGAAGATATCCTCACCATACCGGATTATCTTGACATTGAGAGTTATTTACATCGCGGGCCGTTGGCAGGTCCCGAGGAATGGCCGAGGGAAACGGATTTTTTCGATCAGACCGGCGATCGAGAACCATTGCCGGAACAGACCCATGAATTTATCGGTCATCATTTCGACCATCAGAGACACAACAGGGATGAAAGTCCCATTCGGGGGACCGATCGATTCTATGCGATAGATATGATCCGGTCTGAGGGCTGGGCATTCTGGCTCGAGGAGATGTTGATGCATGCGGGGTATTTGGATGATCGGCCACGACGGGGTCGGGAAATCGTATATCTGCAGGCTGCTTTCAGGACATGTCGTGCGGTGGCGGATTTGAAAATGCACAGCAATGAATTTTCTCTAAGAGATGCTATCGATTACTGTGTAGAGTGTGCTCCAAATGGATGGCTGCTCGAGGATGGCTATCATGTATGGTACGAGATGCAGACCAACCTGCGTTTTGTCGGCTGGCATATGGGGATGGTGGTCGGAAAGGTGCAGTTCTCGAAGCTTTTCCGAGATCGTGTCAAACAGCTCGGAGATGAATTTAACCTCAAGACCTTTGTGAATGAATTCCTGGAAGCCGGAATGATTCCCATATCGTTGATCGGTTGGGAGATGACGGGTCTGGAAGATGAAATCGAGACCCTGGTTGAAACGAAATAGAATTTGAATACATGGTACATACGAACCTCCCTGAAAGACCGGGTTATCCAGTTTCCATCAATATAGAAGGTGACAATATGAAGGACAGAATGATCATGAGAAACCGACTCTTTATCTTCACTATTATCTTCATTTTCTATTGGGCAGGTGGATTTACGCAAACTTCCCACGGAACAGATGATTTCACATTCTATACTCCGCCAAAGGAAAAAACCCCATTTCCTCTCGTTCCCCAGAGACCCATAAAGAATGTCATTTTGCTGATTGGTGATGGCATGGCATTGGTACATATCGCAGCAACAAGGACGTTGGTGCTCGGAGCTCAGGGGCGGCTCCATATTGAACTAATACCGGTAACGGGGATAATAGATCACTACGCAGCAGATGAATTTGTCAGTGGATCTGCTGCGACCGCAACATCCCTGGCTACCGGTTATAAAACAAATGGCGGCATGATTGGTGTGTTACCGGACAGTACGCCTGCCTTGTCTATTCTCGAAGCTGCACAAGATAAAGGGATGGCTACCGGTCTTGTAGCGACTGTGACTATTACCCATGCAACGCCTGCCGCCTTCGCTGCACACGTTCTTGATAGAGACCTGGAAGATCAGATTGCAGAGCAATTGCTTAAAAGTAAAGTGAATGTTCTCCTTGGGGGTGGACGGGCCCTTTTCAAGCCGGGAATACCCGGCTATGATATGACCCGAACAGACGGCCGCGACCTGACTGTCGAAGCCAGGAATGCTGGCTATGAATATGTTGAGACAAAAGAAGAATTGACAGCCGCTAAAGGTGATAACCTACTTGGATTGTTCAGCGACGGCATTCTGTTCAATCGGAAATCAGAACCTACGCTTGCAGAAATGACGGACAAGGCTCTGGAAATATTGAGCAGAAATGAGAATGGATTTTTTCTTATGGTTGAAGGCAGCCAGATCGATTGGGGTGCGCACGATAACGACATCCAGTATACCATCCGGGAACAGCTCCATTTTGATCTCGCGATTAAAAGTGTTGTCGACTTTGCCATGAATAATGGAGAAACATTGGTGGTTGTTACTTCTGATCATGAGGCAGGCGGTATGTTTATTTCTGATAAACCTCCGAATCAGCTTGATAGAAACATTAATATCCAGTGGGGTTCTACGGGCCATACCGGGACTCCGGTGCCTGTATTTGCATATGGACCCCATGCAGAAAGGTTCATGGGGTGGTACGACAATACGGATATTCCTAAAAAAATAGCTGAACTGTTAAAAATATCTGAGTTTCCTCGAAAGATAAAGTAAGTGGAATAATCGTTCTGATAGTCTTAGGGGAACATATTACAAGGAGAATATAATGAGTACCAGATCCCTTCGATTGATCATGGTAATAGTTATCTATTGTTTATTCATTTTGTCCAGTTCCTGTAAGAAGAGTACAGAAAATGCAAAGGTTAAATTATCAAAAATCATCTACCTGGCCGGCACCGGGGAGCATAGAGACCTGTTCATTCTGAACGAAGATGGTTCCGATAAAAGACAGCTTACCCAAGACATCCCTATCGGCGATGCTTTCCACTCTTTTTCTCCTGATGGATCCAGGCTTGTATTTACATCGGGCTCTGAGGGAAATCCGACAGCCATATACGTTATTAACCTTGATGGATCGGGATTAAAGAAAATTGTAGACGGGGAAAGTGCGAACTGGTCACCCTATTTCGATGAATTTTGAAAATTATTAATGACTTTGTTGATTTAATCGATATTTTCCGGTTTTGGAGTACATAAGTTATTGTTATTTAGTTCAACATTTTCACTTAAATGCATTAAATCAACAGTGTCATTAATACACGATAAAATAATCACTACATAAAGGAGGCAGTATCATGACCACCAGACTTATCTTTTGTACGATACTTATTCTGGGCCTGCTATTGGGAGGTTGTAGTTCAGAAAAGGCCGGCACAGAACAAACCCATTTGGGAGGCTGCATCCTGCTTTCACCGGTGGGAGAAGTACCCGCCGATCTGTATATGGAAAGCGACATCATCCAGACCGACGAATACAAGCCGTTTACGAAAAAGCTTACGGTCTACGGCATTACCCTCATCGGCAGGGATGACATATCCGATGATTTCATGAAGAAGGTCGCGAAAACCATTAAGGCGATGTTCCCGCGTCAAGGGGAGCATATCGATGCCGAATTGCAGGCAGAGGTGATACGGAATATGTACAAATACAGGACCGCGATTCCACTTTTTTTAGGCGAAGATCACGATTTCGCTCCCGATGACCGAGCGGATTGGGAACATACCAGGAGTCAGAACAGCATTTGTGACATCATCATGGAAGATATTTCGGGTCAGGTCATGGAGGTCGTGGAGCACATCTTACACCATGTGACCGATGTAGGACTTCACTACACATTCCCAAATGAATGGGGTGTTTCCACCACATCGAAGGTGCATCAGGTGACTCAGGAGGCCATTGACAAGGGATATTATGAGGTGGAGCAGTATGGTGATGAAGTGGGTGAGGAGTATAACAGGGTGCTGATTCAGGAATATGCATATTGGATTATCTATGCTGTTTGGGAGTTGAGGGAGCCATTTGGACCGGCACGTGCGGAGTATAATATCATGAACGGTGCTGAGTTAAAGGAGAAGCTTCCCCAGTCCTATGAACTCGTTGTACAGACGATTCCGAAAGTCATGGCAGCACCCAGTCGGGCGATGCTCAAGGAATTCTTCGAATAGGATAAATCCGGAGAAAAGCGATGAACAAGGCTATTGTGATCAACAAGATGGACAGTGTAGCCACTTCGATCACCGATATCGAAGCCGGCAGTACAGTTCATGTAAAAAGCGGATCCGAGATTACAGTGAAGGTGAGACAATCGATTCCTTTCGGCCATAAGTTTGCTTTGGGAAAAATAGAAGAGGGTGATTCTGTGATCAAATATGGTGAGGTGATCGGACGGGCGACTCAAACAATCGAAAAAGGCGATCATGTGCATGTTCACAATGTTGAAAGTATGCGTGGGAGAGGAGATTTGGAATGAGTCAGCACGGGAAATCGTCAAAATTTTTGGGATATGAAAGACCGGATGGATCCATAGGGATACGAAACCATGTGGCAGTCATTCCAACAGTCAATTGCGCCAATGAGGTTGCAAGAAAAATTGAAAATCAAACAGAAGGTACCGTGGCTATTCTTCATGAATGCGGATGCGAGGTCACCTCTCAACTCGAGATTCCGACGCGAACCCTGGTCGGGATCGGCAGGAATCCCAACGTTGCTGCGGTATTACTGGTGAGCCTGGGGTGCGAGACCATCGACTGTGAAACCCTGGTCGAAGAAATCGGCAAATCAAAGAAACCGGTGGAACTGATACGTATCCAGGACTTGGGAGGGACCATAAAGACCGTAGAGAAGGGTGTGAGAATCGTCCAGGAGATGGTGCAAAATAGCTCTCAAGAGGAAAGGAAGTTATGTGATGTAGATTCCCTGATTGTGGCGACAAAGTGTGGCGGTTCAGATTTAACATCAGGGCTTGCGGCCAATCCGGCGGTTGGCGTCACATCGGACAGGATCGTCGAAAGGGGCGGTACCGTCTTTATTGCCGAGACCCCCGAACTCATGGGTGCAGAGCATATATTGGCAAAAAGAGCCGTCAATAAGCAGGTCGCCAAACGCATCTTCGAAATTATCGATTATTGGGAACAGAGGGCAAAGGATGAAGGCGAACGTTTCCACTTGATCACCTCGGGAAACATCCAGGGTGGCTTAACGACCATTGAAGAGAAATCCCTGGGAGCGGTTTACAAGGCCGGCTCTTCCCCGGTCCAGGGTGTGATCGAATATGCTGAGACACCCTCTGAGAAGGGACTTTTCATCATGAACACCACGGGGGATGATATTAATTCGGATACCGGTATGTTGGGAGGGGGAGCGCAAATTCTCCTTTTTACGACGGGAAGAGGAACTCCCGTGGGATCTCCCATAGCACCTGTTCTTAAAATTACAGGCAATCCGCGTACCTTTGAAAAGATGAAAGACAATATGGATATCAATGCCGGAACGATCATTGACGGAAAAGAGACGATTGAAGCAGTAGGCCAACGAATATTTGATGAGATTTTAGAAGTGGCTTCCGGCAAGCAGACCAAGTCCGAGGTCCTGGGACATAAGGAGTTTGCCATATTCAGGGAAAGGGGACACGCCTATTAGTATCGTTAATTCCTAACGCGCTAAAGTGCAAGTGCCTAAAATGAACTGAAGTTTAAAGTGCCTAAAGTGAACTGAAATTTAAAGTGCCTAAAGTTCACATCCCAAACATCCCATGACCTCGATCGATGATTTTGTTAAAAAAACAAAGTTTTTCAGAATGATAGAATAATTAAAGGAGGATTATGTCATGCATAGGCACAACGATCTTAAGGTCTTATTCATCTCTCTTGTACTTCTTAGTCTGATTCTATCTGCCTGCCAGATGAGTAAAACCGATGGTGATGCAAGCAGTAATAAGTATGAAGCGCTCGTTGCCCTGTTTGAAGAATTTCGTGAGTTCCAAAAACCCACATTGAATAATTGGATTCCCGACTATTCAGCGGCGGCCATGAAAGAGAAGGCGCGAGGCCTTAAAGAATTTCAAGAGCGGTTAACGGCCATAGATATAAGCACATGGCCCGTATCGCAAAAGGTCGATTATCATTTGGTCCGTGCAGAGATGAACGGACTTGACTTCTACCTGCGGGTTCTTAAACCCTGGTCCCGGGACCCCGTTTTCTATCTTCCTTCCCAGGGTGGTGCCGGACCTGTCATCGATATGAATCTTCGGCTTCGCAGACGCCGATCTCTCGATATGGACAGTGTGGATGAGGTTAGAGAAAAGCTCAAGGCCATCCCCAAAATATACGAGCAGGCGAAAACGAATCTTACCGAAGCCGCAGGCGATATGGCGGATATTGCCATCCATGTTTATGAGCGTGATGCATCCATGTACCTTAGACTCGCGGCTCAATTAGCCGAGGACCACCCCGATCTGGTTGACGATGCCAAGATCGCCGCAGAAGCCGTGGAAGATTATGGGAAGTGGCTCAAGGAGAATAAGCACAAGATGACGGCCCCCGGCGGCATCGGAATCGAGAACTATAACTGGTGGCTGAAGAATGTGCATCTCTTCCCCTATACCTGGCAAGAGTGTAAAACCATTGTGGAGCACGAGTACAGCCGCATTATCACCTTCCTGAAATTAGAAGAACACAGAAACCGCAAGCTTCCTCCGCTTGAAGTGGCGGATACCAGCGAGAAATATTATCGCAGCATGGACCAGGCGCTCAATTATGTGGTTGAGTTTCTCCGGGATGAGGAAATCTTGACCGTGCCTGATTGGCTGAACCCTGCAGACTACAGTGATCCCAGTAAACCCAGAAGGGAGTTTACCGCAGAGGATTTCGCAAACAGCAGTATCGACCTCAAGGCCCGGCAGCGAGAGATACTGCCGGGTGAGACGCACGAGTTCATCGGCCACCTGTTCGATGGGCAGAGAGAGGAGCGGGACAAGCGTATCATCCGTTCTGCACGACGCCTCTATAACATGGGTTGGATCCGGTCGGAAGGATGGGCTGCCGGTTCTGAAGAGCTGTTGATGCAGGCAGGTGTTCTCGACAAGAGGCCGAGAAGGGGACGGGAAATCGAATACCTGATGAATGCATCGCACATGAGCCTCTCGATTCCTGATCTGAAAATGCACAGCAATGAGATCACCTTTGCCGAGGCGAGAAAGTTGTGCGCCGAGATCATGCCGTACGAGTGGTCCCAGGAAGACGAGCGCATGGTGTGGTACGAACAGCAATCCAACCTGCGTTTCCCCGGATTTCATACGGGCGTGGTTGTCGGCAAGGCCCAGTTCACGAAGCTTTTTAAAGACCGGGCCATGCAGTTAGGAAAAGATTTTGTGCTACGCGATTTTATGGACGAGTTTCTGGCCGCCGGCGTGATACCCATGTCACTGATCCGGTGGGAGATGACAGGTTTTGAGGATGAAATCAAAGAACTATGGTGACTCCTCAAAATAATAAGGTTTTTTTAAAAATTACAATATCCAAATTCCTGACCGTTTCATTCAGTGGGAATCAAATATCGCAAATGGAGGCAAACGATGTTTAAAGAAAACATCTTTATTATGTCAGTACTGTGCGTGATACTGTTCTCATTTACAGCTCAGTTCAGTATTGTGAGCTACGCGCAGAAACCTATCGTCACCGATGAATTCGACCGCTTTTTAGTGACAAAAGCAACGAAAATCGGAGATGTTCTCGGAAAGATCGAACTTGTGGTTCCCAATGAAAAAACGATCACCTGGAGCCTGGTTCCGCCGGTGCCCGGAGGTGACCGGAGGCACTACCTGAAAGAGGGCCAGCTCGATGCAACAAAAATCGTCGAAATCGATGCCAACACGGCTGGGATTAGACTGAAGAAGCGTCCCGCCGAATGCCCGGCCCATTATTACGCGGAAGTCCGCGCTACCAATGAGGATGGATTCATGGAACAGGTCCTCATCATTATAGTGCTTGAAGACACCCCGAAGCAAGAAAATGCGCTGGACATATTCACACAGCGCAGAGAAGCCGGAGGCATGCGCTTCTTTGCCACTGAAACGGTCGATTCAGAAAAGATTGAATATGCAGCAGGTGTCGCCGATGCCCTGCTGTCGAAGGACAGAAGAGGGTCGGGAAAAATTACCGAGTATATGAAACAAAGAAATACGGTCATGACTATATTCAAGACCTTTGAGGAGCGTAACACTGCAATCAGTTATTATATGCACAGGCGGAGTTTGGGCATTCGAAGTCAGGATCTCGAGGATGAAGAGATAATTCCGGATTACCTGAGGCTCGGTGGGCCGAGAAATCTGCGACGTGATGCGTCTGTTGAGGAGATCACCCATTTGATCCATCGGGGGGGTATCATGCAAGCCTATCCGGGAGTCCAGGAGCGTCTGGAAGCAGCGACAAAGGATGCTGTTGAGCGGAAATTTTACCGTCCACAGGATGGTCTGCCGGTCGACGATTATCCCGATGAATTTCTGGCTTTCGGCCTGGATATCTACTACGGTGTCCGCAGCCATCGGTCCTATAACGGCATGCCGCTGATACCCGAAAACCTCAAGATAATCGACCCTGAGCTGTATGATATACTCTCATTCCTATTTCCAACCCGGGAGGAGTTCTTCAAGGAGATGGGGTGGGAAGAGGATTTAAAATAAAATAATCTAGGCCAAAGTGGTTTTCGGTTTTATTCTTGGAAACCTCACCTAATCCTCTCCTTGGTAAGAAGAGGACATGATTATGAAACCTGAAAACCACTTTAGCTTGATTTTATCAATGTGTAAGAAAACAGAATCATATCATTTATGAATAGATCGGGTTAATAGGTAGTGTCAAAAGGTTCATGAAAAAAGAAAGACATGAAACCACAGAGGGGATAGAAAAATAAGGCATCGTAATTTAAATAATATTAATAAGTTCTCTATGTGCTCTGTGGTTACTTTTTGACAATAGGCCTGGTTTTGAGAGGAGGGAAATATGTTAAAATTTCACTTAAGAACATCGCTCACCCTCATTTATTATTTCTGTATCGTGCTGCAAAATTCTATCCTGGCAACACCCCAACAAGATGTGCCTGAGCCCGAAAACGAAGTGTCCTTGGAAGAAAGCCGGATGGTTCCCATGAGAGATGGGACACGATTATCGACCGATCTTTATTTTCCTGAAATTTCAGGTGAGAAGTTACCGACTGTTCTGATCCGCACTCCCTATAACAAGAACAGCTTCAGAGATCGCGAGGGGAGAGGGCAAGCGTATATGTTTGCTTCTCACGGTTTTGTCGTTGCAGTACAGGATAGCCGGGGAAAACATGAGTCCGAAGGCATTTATTCTCCCCCTGCCGGACATGAGGCCGAGGATGGCTACGACGCGGTGGATTGGATTTCTAAACAGCCCTGGAGTAACGGCAAAGTCGGCACGATTGGCTGTTCGTATCCGGCTGAAGTTCAAGCCGCACAGGCCCCGTTAAGACATCCGAATCTTACGTGCATGATACCGCAATGTGGTCCAATGATTGG
>Ga0114922_10001367_pt1 | contig 23321 bp, 11 predicted proteins | sample AartaG_FD_100975 | JGI IMG/M metagenome (GOLD analysis project Ga0114922, IMG submission 100975) | Deep subsurface microbial communities from Aarhus Bay to uncover new lineages of life (NeLLi) - Aarhus_00045 metaG | ecosystem: Environmental > Aquatic > Marine > Oceanic > Sediment | place... | reverse complement strand
TATACTTGCCAATCACTGGCTGCCCTTAGGTTCGGACAAAGGTTTGCTGAGAAATCTCGTGTTTGTGGCATTGCTCATCGGCGGGCTGCTTTTGTTTTTCCGTATTTTCCAGAAATTCTATCCCGTCATTTTAGGCTGGTGCCTCAGGCATAAAATGGCTTTTTTGTCGATCCCCGGTGCACTCGTAGTTATAGGCTTAATGATATGGCTGGGCTTTGGGAGGGTCTTTTTTTTTGTACCGGATGGATTGAAAGCAAACAGATTGTGGTATGCCGGTGTGCATAGTTTCCCGGGACTCGGTAAGGAATTCATGCCTCCCTTGGATGAAGGCTCCTTTTTGTATATGCCGACTACTATGCCGCACGCTTCTATCGGGGAGTGCCTGGACATATTGCAAAAGCAGGATGTAGCTTTTCAAGCCATCCCTGAGATTGACTCAGTAGTGGGAAAAATCGGCCGGGTTGAATCACCGCTTGACCCTGCGTCAATTTCTATGGTCGAGACTGTTATCAATTATAAGCCAGAGTATATTACCGACAAAGACGGACATCACATTCGTTTCCGGTATGACAAAAAAACCGGAACATACCCTCGCGATGAGAACGGCCGGCTCATTCCCGACCGTTACGGCCGGCCTAAAAGACAATGGCGGGAAAAGATTAAAAATCCCGATGATATCTGGGATGAGATTGTAAAAGCAGGCCAGATTCCGGGCACGACCTCTGCGCCGAAATTGCAGCCGATTGCCACGCGAATAATAATGCTCCAGAGCGGCATGCGTGCGCCGATGGGTGTCAAAGTCAAAGGGCCGGACCTGGATACAATCGAAAAGGTTGGCCTGGAGATTGAGCGCTTCCTCAAGGAAGTTCCCGGCGTGGAACCGGCCGCGGTAATTGCCGACCGAATCGTCGGTAAGCCCTACATCGAGATTGATATCGACCGCGATGCCATTGCCAGATACGGCATAAAGATTCGGCAGATACAGGACGTTATCGAGGTTGCGATAGGCGGCAGACGAATTACGACAACGGTTGAAGGACGCGAGCGGTTTGGCGTAAGGGTCAGGTATGTGCGTGAGTTGCGGGACCAGATTGAATCGTTAGGGAAGATTTTGGTTCCATCGTGGCACGGGCTTCCAGCCCGTGATCACGGCCAGGATGGCCGTGCCACGCAGATTCCACTTATCCAATTAGCGGAAATTCGATATGTGCGAGGCCCTCAGGCAATAAAGAGTGAAAACACATTCCTGATCGGCTATGTCCTGTTTGATATGAAGGCCGGCCACGCCGAAGTTGATGTCGTCGAAGCCTGTCAGCGATATCTCAAAGATAAGATCGACAGCGGGCAGTTCGTTATACCGGAAGGAGTGAGTTATACCTTCGCCGGCAGCTATGAAAATCAGATTCGCGCTGCAAAAACGCTTTCGGTAGTTATACCCCTGGCCCTATTTATCATATTTATAATTCTGTATTTCCAGTTCAAATCCACAGTAACCAGCCTGCTGGTATTTTCTGGAATAATTGTTGCCTGGTCGGGCGGCTTTTTGATGATATGGCTGTATAGCCAAGGGTGGTTTTTGGATTTCGGACTGTTCGGTGTGAATATGCGCGACCTTTTCCAGGTGCATCCGATTAATCTGAGCGTGGCAATATGGGTGGGATTTCTGGCATTGTTCGGGATTGCGTCGGATGATGGTGTCGTGATGTGTACATATCTGAAACAAACGTTTCAGAAAAAAACGCCGACAAGTATCGACCAGACCCGTCAGATGGTGACCGAGGCGGGCATGCGCAGGATTCGGCCTTGCCTGATGACGACCGCAACCACCATATTAGCGCTTATTCCGGTACTTACTTCCACGGGGCGGGGCTCGGACATCATGGTGCCAATGGCAATACCTTCCTTCGGCGGAATGACGATTGAAATTCTTACGATGTTGGTCGTACCGGTCTTGTATTGCTGGATAAAAGAAGTTAAAATCCAAGCACTGTAAGGCGTCTCTGACGGGATAATTAATATAGTAATCCCGGATTTCCCAAGTAGTGTGTGACAAATGAGCTGTGATTTCGTAGTATAGGGCTTATGGAGACTACTCAAGCCACTTTCGACCACTCTTAACGGGAGAACCCAATGGGTGAAGTCACTAATAAACCCTAAGGAGCTTTAGTATGTTTGAGAAAAGGATAGTATTTTTTGTGTTAATTTTTTTTAACACTTTAGCTTATGGAGGTTCTGTTGATATTACAAAAGAAAAACTTGCAGATATATGTGAAGTAATGGAAGATTCTATTTTAGATGTTACAGCAGAATACGAATTTTTAGTTGATCCTCTTCCAGAGCCTAAACCAAATAGGTTAGTTGGGACGGGTTCTGAAAAAATAAAGTGGACAGGAGCGAAACCTTTCACAGAACTTTCCAAGTTTTCATCCAAAGAAATTTTCAAAGATATATCCGATAAGGAAAGGAGCGTTCATATATTAACGTCTTATAATGGTAAGGTTGCCAAAAAATTTCAAGATGACAATTTGCCCGGGAGCAATCCAAACGGAATAATAACAAATAAGGCAAATTTCATGCCAATATTGTTTAAGACGCCCTTAATTTACACGGCCCATCATTTTAAATTAATTGATGGGGTTTCTCTTGGTCAACTTCTAAGAGATAAAGACAGATTAATAGTCGAATTGGATAAAGAAATAAAAAAAGTCAACGGCTTTAATACGATTCGTGCTGATATATACAGATACACAGGAGAGACAAAAGTTCATACAAGAGGTATTTGTTTTTCGCCAGAGCATAATTTCGCTATTGTTAAAATCGAACTTTATAGTGGCCCAAAGTCTTCAGTTTCATTTGATGTATTAGAATTAGAAGAAGCAAAAAAAGGAATATGGTTCCCTGTACATGGGTGTCGCAGCGATTCTTCGGGAAAAGGTCCTAAAAATATTATCAAGGCAACCAGTAAAGTTATTATAAATCAGGGATTAAAAAAAGAATATTTTGATATAGAATTTCCCCCGGGAACACAAGTTAACGATGAAATAAGCGGCATAAGATATGTTAGCAAACCGACAGAGGAACAGTTCGATGAGTGGTTAAAAAATGAAGCACTTATAAATGAATATCGGGAGAAAATTGCCTCAGGCTCTGAGACTAAGGATACACCAAATGCCATAGAAAAGGCTGAAGACACTCACGGCACTAAATCATCTCAAAATACCACAAAAATACTGCAGCAAGTTTCTCAGGATTCTAATGCCGGAAGTAATATCATAATTATTGTTTTCCTGTTGGTACTTATAGCATTAGCTTTTTTTGTAATAAGAAGAGCTACTAAAGGATAACAATTATGAAAGAAATAACAGGTATTCTAATTTTTTTGTTTTTATCTTTACACCGAAAAAATAGGGTAATAACATTAAAAATACTGAACTGCTGCTCTCGGCCATATCGAGGATCTTGAAGTGATGAGACAATCAAATGTAAGCTCTTTATGTTCAGTGGATTTAAGAAATCAGAGCGATCTGATTCGAACCTATATCCATCTTCTCTTGATATGTTTTGGCTTGGCATCGTCACATTTCCTATATGCAGAGCCTTCCCAAAAGCAAAGCGGCCTTGCATACTCTGATGGCCTCGTCGTAAAGAAAATACTCGATTCACGCGATGCGGGAGAAAACCTCCTTCAACAAAATGCATGGAGACCGTGGCAAAAGGGCTTCGAACGGCAGGGCAATATTTTTATTTGCGATAACGGTAATGATGCGCAGGCCCAAAGAGGCATCTCCCAGACGGTTGTCTTGAACCAAAACAAACCCGGACCGATTGTAGCTATTGCCTGGAGCAGGGCCGAAGAAGTTGCCGGCAGCCGTAACAGTGATTATTCCCTTTATCTCGACCTTGTTTATTCTGATGGAAGCTCGTTGTGGGGCCAGACCGACTCTTACAACGTCGGCACAACCGACTGGGAAAAGGCCGAAGTTACCGTATTTCCTGAAAAGCCGGTCAGGTCTGTTTCTTTCCATATGCTCCTGCGGCGTCACAAAGGCAAAGCTTACTTTCGCAGTCCCGAGCTGCGTGTTATCAAGCCCCCGAAAGGGGCATGTATGTTCGACGGCGTGCCTGTTTCATTGAAGCAGCAGGCAAAAGAAGGTTTTCAGGTTCGTGACGTAGCCGCCGGTTCCGACTTCGTTCAGCTTGAACGAAGCGCTCTTGGCCTCGAACTCAAGTATGACAAAACAAATGTTAACCAGGCTGCATTTTATGATGTCACCATCAGCGACAAGACCGGAAAAGACCGCGCTGTAACTCTGATTTATGCCGTTCCCGTTGTGGCACGGCCATCTTGGCCGTGTTCTCACGGGCTGGAAGCCCGTGCCACACAATGCTGCTGGTTACAGGATCCGCGTCAAAGTATGATGGTCGAGCCTGCCCGCGAATATATTAATGCCAATGGATTTTCAGTCGGAGCTAATGGCCAGCTCTCTCGATATCCTTTTGCTGCTGTGTCTGTTGCTGATAAGGGCTACGCCCTGGGTATCGATATGGCCAAGCCGGCCTTTTTCCGTGCGGGTTACAACAGCGGGACGGGCGAATTGTTCCTTGCCTATGATATTGGACTTGCACCTGAAAAGCCAACGGCACATCTAAGGTTCTGTAAATTTAATTTCAATCCTGAATGGGAATTTCGTGCAGCCCTGGCTCGATATTATGAAATATTTGGCGACTACTTCCGCTGCCGTACACCTCAGCAGGGTCTCTGGATGCCATTTGCCAGAATCAGCAACGTTAAAGGTTGGCAGGACTTCGGTTTCAAATTCAAGGAAGGTAACAATGAAACCGCATGGGACGATGAGCACAATATCATTACCTTCCGCTACACAGAGCCGATGACCTGGTGGATGCGCATGCCCAGGGAAATGCCGCGAACCATGAAAGCGGCCCTTGGCTATGCCCGGCAGCTCGCCGATGAAAAATCAGACCCTCGTGCTAAAGCACTTTTCACGAGCGGCTATCACGATGAAGCCGGGCTATTTTCTGCGCGACTGCTTAACAGACCCTGGTGTGACGGCGCGGTCTGGAGCATTAATTCCATGCCCGGTGTTCAGGGTGACATTACGGAATTCAGGAACAAGTGGAACGCGAAGCTTCGTGAAGAACTATATGGAACCAAACGCAGGGCCGATCTGGATGGAGAATATATCGATTCGAGCGAAGGCTACGTGACCGACGAGCTCAACTTTCGCCGCGACCATTTCGCAACGGCCCAAACACCTTTGACCTTCTCGCTGAAGAGCCGCAAGGTCGGTATCTTTCGCGGCCTGACGGCATTCGAATATATTCGTGCAATCTCGAACGACATACATAGTATGGGAAAGCTCATGATGGCAAATTCCACTCCCATCCGCTTATGCTGGCTGGCGCCGCAGCTTGATGTAATGGGCACCGAAACCGACTGGAATCCCGGCCGGACATGGCGTCCGATGTCTGACAGCAACCTGCTTTATCGCCGGGTACTTTGCAAAGGCAAACCCTATTGCTTCCTTATGAACACTCGTTTCGAAGAGTTCTCGCACGAGCTTGTGGAAAAATATATGAAGCGTTGTCTTGCCTATGGCATGTATCCCGGCTTTTTCAGCCATAATGCTTCACAGGGCCATTACTTCACTCGCCCCGAACTTTACGAACGGGACAGAGATCTCTTCAAGAAATATGTTCCGCTGTGCCGGCTTCTGGCCGAAGCGGGCTTCGAACCGATTACCCGTGCTCGTTCGAGCGACAGGCAAATCTATGTCGAAAGGTTCGGAAACCGCTACCTGACAGTTTTCAATGATAGCTCCCAGCACCGTACCGTAACTATCAGCATAGATGGATATGCTTCGGCAGCAGACCGTGAGTTAGTTCACGGCCAAAAAATCAACTTCCGTAACGGGCAAGCCATACTTAAACTTGCCGGCGAGGACGTTGCGGTTATTGAAATGAAGTGATTCAGAACACCCCACAATCATATCGATGTGGCACGGCCATCCTGGCCGTGAACACGGGCTTCAAGCCCGTGTCACGAAAGGCTATTGTGAGCTTTTCAACGCAGAGTAAAGACAGTAATTTCAGGCCTTATACTCATACGTGTCCTGCCAACCCGGCCAAGCCCCCGATTTACATACAGCTTCTTACCTTCGAACTCATACATACCAGAGTGAAAACGTCTTTCCTCTTTTGTCCACGGCGGGCTGACTGAAAACTTCGACTTTCTTCCGTGCGTGTGTCCGCTAACGACGGCATTCGCCGCGAATTCACCCAGGTGCTCGACACCACGGGGATTATGTACCAACGCGATAGTGACCTGATCGGTGGGCACCTCGGCAAAGGCCTTCTCGGGCTGGAAGTCGCCGACATTCAAATCACCTAATCCCACGAACCAAAGCGGATGGCCATCGATATCCAAAACAGCTGATTCGTTGCGTAAAACAGTGATTCCGCTGGCTTCCATACCCCGTATCAGCCTGCGCAGCAAGCGGACCCGCCTGCGGCCCGAAAGACGAACACCATAATCGTGATTACCAAGGCAGGCATAAGCACCGAAGCGGCTCTCGATATTGCCAAGCAGGGTGATGACCTTTTCTCTATATTTGCCTTGAATATCATAAGTGATGTAATCTCCCGTCATCACTACTACATCAACATCGAGCATATTAATCCGCTCAACACAACGATGCAAATACGCACTGCTTACAGTTCTGCTGCAATGAAGGTCGCTGATGTGTGCTACCCGAGTTCCATGCAATCGGCTATGAGGACTTTGCAGATGCAGATCTATTTCAACAACTTCAATCCACTCAGGCCCGGTTCCGTGAGCATCAACCGCCCAACGAGTGCAGAAACCCAAAGTACCCAGGGTTACGCCTTTCAAATAGTGCACCCGGTTATTTGATGCCCTGCCGCCTGACATTCGTTTTACATCTTGAATCATAACGTACAATATTGATAAACAAAAAACAGTACGTGATATACGGTCAAAACAAAGAACAGGTTCTAAAAAAAATTACTGCCTTAGTCAAGTATAAATCCGTCACCCCGGCACCAATTTATAAATTTTGCCAGACCTTTTAATGTTCCAAGTCATATAAATTTGCTAACTTTTCGCCGCCAGCGATATGAGTGAATTGGTGCTGGGTTGACAAGCCGGCCCGTCTAAGATAGGTTATTCATAGTACTGGGACCCCATTTTGCTTTTCTTTAGCAAAATGGGAACCCACTTATGCTCGGTGCCGCATATAAATTCGATTATAGAAGCGCCGGCAAGAACACTACATTTACAGGAAATATCAGGTAGGAAGTAAATCGATGCCACTTGAAAATATGAACCTCGAAGATATTCTGGATAGTAAAGACGAGGGCATTTATAACATCACGACAAATGCCCCGGGACCCCAGGGCCGGCTGCCTTTGACCGAGAGCCACCTCGTCGATGCTCCCAGCGGTGATATCTTCGGAATGAGCCAGAATGCGGGTATGGGATGGAAACCGTCAAAACTGCTGGCCGAACAGTTCCTTTTAATAAGCACCCAGGGAGGGCTTCGTACAAGCCAAAGCACGCCGATTGCACTTGGCTACCACACCGGGCATTGGGAGCTCGGCCTTCTCACCGAAGCAGCCGCAAAAGAGCTGCAGCATCTTGGCTACATACCGTTTGCGTCTTTCTGCTCCGATCCGTGCGACGGCCGCACCCAGGGCACACCGGGCATGATGGATAGTCTGGCATATCGCAATGACGCGGCAACAGTCTTTCGACGTCTCATCCGCAGTTTGCCCACACGAAAAGGAGTGCTTGGCATAGCAAGCTGCGACAAAGGATTACCGGCGATGATGATGGCAGTAGCCGCTATGCACGAGCTGCCGTCTGTGCTGGTACCGGGCGGAGTGACACTTCCACCAACGGATGGCGAAGATTTGGGTAAGATACAGTCCATCGGCGCACGTTTTGCCCATGGTGAGGTAACACTGGAATACGCCAGAAAAATGACCTGTTGCACCTGTGCGAGTTCAGGCGGCGGCTGCCAGTTCCTTGGAACAGCAGCAACTTCTCAGGTTGTCGGTGAAGCTCTCGGACTGAGCCTTCCGCATGCCGCGCTCGCACCATCAGGGCAAACAATCTGGCTGGACATGGCTCGCCGCTTGGCAAGGGCACTCGCAGGGCTGTATAAAAGCGGCTTAACTACAAAAGACATCCTTACCGGCTCGGCCCTGCATAACGCTATGATTGTTTTTGCGGCTTTCGGCGGCTCGACGAATCTGCTGTTACACATTCCCGCAATTGCATACGCTGCGGGTCTGAAACGCCCCACTCTGGCCGACTGGAAGAGGCTCAACCAAAAGGTTCCGCGCCTTGTTGACGTTTTACCCAATGGTCCCGCAGGACACCCCACTGTGCGTGTCTTTCTGGCGGGTGGAGTGCCGGAAGTTATGCTGAAATTAAGACAGCTTGGTCTTCTGGATTTGGATGTAATAACAGTAACGGGTGAAAAACTGGACAAGCTTCTCGACTGGTGGGAAAAATCAGAACGCCGCCGGAAACTTCGTGAGCTGCTCCGCGAAAAGGATAATATAAATCCCGATGATGTGATTATGAGCCCTGCCCGAGCCAAACAGTGCGGCCTGACCAGTACCATAACTTTGCCCCACGGCAACCTCACGCCGGAAGGCTCGGTCATAAAGAGCACTGCTATTGATCCGGCGCTTTTAGATTCAGCCGGTGTTTATCACAAAACCGGCCCTGCTCGTGTTTTCACAAGCGAACCCAGCGCTATCCGGGCCATAAAAGCAGGGGCTATTAAACCTGATGATGTCATCGTACTTATTTGTGCAGGGCCGATGGGAAGTGGAATGGAAGAAATACTGGAAATCACCGGTGCGCTGAAGTTCCTCTCCTGGGGAAAAGATGTTGCCGTCATTACCGACGGAAGATTCAGTGGTGTAAGCACAGGTGCCTGTATCGGCCATATAGCCCCGGAAGCACTGGCGGGTGGACCGGTAGGAAAAGTGCTGGATGGAGATATTATTCGAATTATCATTGATTGTAACAAACTGGAAGGAAGCGTAGATTTGATTTCAGATTCCAACACTCCCGCCAATCAGCGAAGTGTGGAGCTTGGCACGCAAATATTGGCCAGGCGCCCGTTGCGGCCCGACCTGGCGCCTCGCTCGGACCTGCCTGATGATACGCGCTTGTGGGCCGCCCTTCAGCAGGTCGGTGGAGGTACTTGGGGCGGCTGCGTGTTCGATGTTGATGCAATCGTTGAAACGCTGGATGCCGGCAAAGAAACATTGCCGAAGAAATAGTGGATGATTAAATTGTGACACCTTTTGGAATAAGGATAAGGCTATGGGACAAAACAAGAACAAGCTCTCGGGCGTCTTTGCTCCTGTGGTGACGCCTTTTAGCTCTGACGAGCTCGCACTCGATGACCTTAGGTTCAATCTGCGAAAACTCAGCCAAACCGAGCTTACCGGCTATCTCGCACTCGGCTCGAACGGGGAATTCAGGTCTCTGAGCGATAAAGAGCAGGTTCGGGTTCTCGAGGTTTTGCTTCAAGAAAAAGGCAACAAAGTGGTCATGGTAGGAACCGGCTGTGAATCCACTAAACAAACAATCGAAAAGTCAAAACTGGCTTCCGAGATGGGCTTCGATTACGTGAGTATCATTACCCCGAATTATTTTGCCAGGCACATCGACGGCGCAACCTTACAGCGTTATTACACAAAAGTAGCCGATTCGATTGATATCCCCGTATTACTCTACAATGTTCCGGGTTTTGCAGGAGGAGTAACAATACCGCCTCGAACTGTTGTCGCTCTCTCGAAGCATCCGAACATTGCGGGCATGAAAGATTCCGCTCCGACAGGTCCGGCAAAATTCCTCGCTTGTCTTGACCCTGCAGAAGATTTTCATGTTCTTGCAGGTTCAGCCAATTTCTTTTACCCGTCTCTTCATCTGGGAGCCGCCGGTGGTGTGCTGTCGCTTGCTAATGCCCTGCCCGAGCCCTGCTGTAACTTATATCGCTTGTTTACCCAGGGCAAATACGATGATGCCAAAGAACTTTCTTTCAGAATAGCCAGACTAAATCAGGCTGTTTCAGGCTCCTGGGGTGTAGCTGGCGCTAAGGCCGCTATGGATATAACCGGCTTTAAAGGAGGCCGGCCCCGACATCCTCTCCAGGGGCTTTCAGATGAAGCCAAGCAACGAATAAAGCAGGCAATTATTAATGAAGGATTTATATCAACTTAAATACGATAGAAATGGCCTACTCAAAAATATAGTTTAGGTGCTCCCAGGCTGATTGCGATGGCTCAAACCGAAAGTCAAAATACAACCAAAAGCGAGACGATATTAGCAGTTGATATCGGGACAACCGGCATGAAAATGGGCGTATTTCGACTCACTGACGGTACGCTGAGTCTGGTGAGGCAATTTTCACAGGAGTATGAGGTAAACATTTATAACAATGGCTTGTTTGGAGATATCGAACAGGAAAAATGGAAAACGGCTTTCATCGCCGGATGTAAAGAAATGGAAGACCTTATCGGCGATGTCGATGTTATTTCTCTTTCCGGAACTACACCGGGCCTGACGGCCATGGACAAAGACGGCCGGGCACTTCACCCGGCCATCCTGATGCTTGACCAGCGCTCTCGCAAACAGGCCCGATTCATAATAGAGACCGTTGGTATGGAGGACCTTCTAAATACCACGGCAAATATGCCGGTCGCTGGTGGATGTTCACTGGCAAGTATTCTATGGATTAAAGACAACTGCCCCGAAATCTTCGACAAAACGTGCAAGTTTGGCCATTCCAACACGTACTTCGCTCATTGGCTGACCGGCACCTTTGCCATCGACCCCTCGTCTGCTTCACTGACGGCACTTTATAATACCGTTCAAAATGACTTCACCTGGAATGAGGACATCGCCCTGACTTTCGGCATCTCAATTGACCGGTTACCGCAAATAATCCCGGCTTATGAGAGCCTCGGCCGAATGACTAAGTCACTCGCTCGGAAGCTGGGCTTCAGAAAGAAACCTCCCGTATTAATCGGTGGTAATGATGCGGTATTGGCGGCTTATTCGGTGGGCATCAATGAGCCGGGGGACATCATTAATGTAAACGGCACCTGTGAAATCACTCTCGTGTGCCTTGACAAATGCCTGGCCTCTGCGAATTACAACATCCGGGCCCACGTTCTGAAGGATCGATGGCTCACCTTGCATGTTATGAATGCCGGAGGCAAGGCGCTGGACTGGTACAAAAGTTTGTTCTGCAGCGAATTGAGTGCAGAGGAGTTTTATAACAGCTTTCTTCCGCAGGCAATTGAGGGCCGGCTCGATTGTGAAACCGGTGTTACTTATATACCTTATCTTATGGGTTCACGTTATAGCCTGGAGCCGCTTAAAGCACAGTTATTGGGGTTGACTCAGCAGACCACCCGCGAGGAAATATTGACCGCAATTGTCAGAGGACTTTGTGAATATCAAAAATCGCACCTGGAAGAAATTGGAAAGAAGATTACTCTTAAAAATGTTATACACGTGACCGGCGGGGCGACAAATCCGGCCTTAATGCGGGCAAAATCAAAGTGGATGAGGGACTGCGAATATATCCATAACGAGCAGTCATCCATGAAGGGGGCCGCCTTGCTTGGTCAAAAATATCTTGCCAATTGACGAAATCTTTGCCCTGAAAAATTTGTTTCTATAAAGCCACATTCTATAAAGCTGCAAAACAAGAAAACACGTTAAGCTTATGAAGTTATTCTTATACTGTTATATGATAGGAGCAACATATTATGTTCAGCCTGCACCCGCTTATAATTCTTATCATTGGTATGCTGACCGTCATACTCATGATTACGGCCTTGAAGATGAATGCTTTTATCGCCTTGATTACCTCAGCCGTGGTCGTCAGTTTGCTGGCAACGGGTAATTTGGCTGAAAAGATGACCCGGGTGGCCGAAGCCTTTGGAAACACGGCCGGAAGTATTGGTATTGTTATTGCTCTGGCCGTGGTTATCGGAAAGTGCATGATGGATAGCGGTGCAGCGGACCGCATCGTCAGAGCTTTCCTGTCAGTGCTTGGGGAAAAACGCAGCTCCACAGCGCTTATGGCCAGCGGTTTTGTGCTTTCTATTCCGGTATTCTTCGACACAGTTTTTTATCTGCTCGTGCCCCTCGCGAGGTCCATGCACAGGCGGACAAAGAAACATTACCTCAAATACGCGATGGCCATCGTGGCCGGCGGAGTGGTCACTCACTCTCTTGTCCCGCCAACTCCCGGGCCTCTTATCGTGGCCGACAACCTTGGCATTGATATCGGTGTTATGATTATGGTCGGCGCACTGGTTGCGCTTCCTGCTGCCGTCGTCGGCATGATCTTCTCGGGATATGCAGACCGGCGAATGAATATACCAATGAGACCACTTGGTGGTGAGCTTTCCGAACCGGAGCCGCTCGAAGACCATCAATTACCGGCCCTGTCAATGTCACTTTTACCGATTATCCTGCCCGTGCTGCTGGTCTCGACCAATACGATTGTCCGCACGATAGCCAAAGGTGCCGCTGATGGCTCGGGCTTAAGCCGGGCCGCTGCCATAACCGCCGTATTGGGTAATGTAAATCTGGCGATGCTCATATCGACTGCAATCGCCATGTGGATGCTCAAGAGCAAACGCGCCCTGACAAACACACAATTGGCAAAAGTTGTCGAAGTGTCATTGATGAGCGGCGGTGTAATTATCCTTATTACTGCCGGGGGTGGTGCCTTCGGCGCAATGCTTAAGGCCGCCCAGATAGGCCCGGCTATTGAAAACCTGTTCACGGGAGATAGCGGCCAGCCGGCAAGCGGCATGATGCTGCTGGTTTTGGGTGCTCTTATCGCTGCGCTGATGAAAATAGCGCAGGGCTCAACCACCGTTGCAATGATAACATCATCAGCGATGATTGGCTCAATGATAGCATCGACAAAGACATTGGGTTACCACCCTGTATATCTCGCTGCTGCCATCGGAGGCGGCTCGTTGATAGGTTCCTGGATGAACGATAGTGGATTCTGGATATTCGTAAAAATGTCCGGACTGACCGAAGCCGAAGGACTCAAATCCTGGACGCCGCTGCTGGCAATAGTCGGCTTCACATCAATCGTCGTCTCGCTGCTGTTAGCCCTGATTTTGCCAATGGCATAAAAGCTTATAACAATTAACCCAAAAAAACAGGTGCTAAAAAGTCTGAAAAAAGACGAGTTTCGTGCGTGCGCACACCGGCTGGAATAGGCCGGCAAGGCCACTACTTTTTCATCCTGCCTTCAATAGTCCATGATTGCCCGGCCGATCTTTTCTATGAAAGTGCCATATATTACATCTGTGATTGCGAACTCGTTTTGATCGAGACCGAGGCGAACGATAACCATGTCCCATTCCGGAATGACGAACATATCGTTGTTATTATATCCGCTGGCCGAATATGTCCCGGCCGGTGCACCGGGCCACTTTCGTTTGCCGTCGTGCTTAATACTGTTGACCCACCAGTTATACCCATAAACACCGCGGCCGTCGGCGCCGCTAAGCTGTTCGAGGGGTAAGGACGCCGGTACCTGGGCACGTGTTGCCTGATAGACCCAGGCACTGCTGATTAATTGTTTACCTCTCCATTTACCCTTATTCAGAAACAAGTGGCCGAAACGAGCCAGTTCCCGGGCCGAAATTTGAACGTGCTTGTTACCATTTCCAGAGCCTCCGTTGACCACGATACCGCTGACCTTTCCGAAATCGCCCCAGTCCCACTTACCGGATTTCATCCCAATCGGGTCGGCGATTTTCCGCTTGAACAGGACCTCTATCGGCTCGCCGGCTATGCGGGTCAGAACGTTGGCAAACTGGTTCATCGCCGAATCCCAGTAGGCGTACTTCGAGCCGGGCGGAGCAAATAGCGGCTTATCAGCCGGCTTGAAAGGTGTCTGACTCGGGCCGTGTCTATAGCCGCCGCGAGGTTCATCACCGATGGCGTAATATCCGGATGTCATGGTCGTAAAATGACGAAGCGTGATAGTCGGATATGCTGCCGACATGCCGGATACGTACTCCGTCGCCCGCGTTTCCAGACTCACCCTGCCGTCATCGATAAGCAGACCGAGCACCGTGCTGGTAAAAGACTTTGTGAGAGACCAGACTCCGTGAACTTTATCTATGTTTGTCCCTTTCCATACCATATATCCGTTGCGTATGACGACCAGCTCATTGACACCGTCCCGACCGGTATTATCCTTAAGAAATGATATAGCAGCATCAAGCCTGGCAGAGTCTATACCCTGCGATTCAGGTTTCACCTCTTCCCAGTCTTTTACAGGGAAAGTCATTGCTCCAGATTTGGAACTTTTTGTATTGGTAATGTAAACTACAGCGTCACCTTTCGAAGGGGCTTGAAGTGTTTGCTCCCTACCTTCTGCTCTTATAGCACCTTTCGATAAAATCTTGCCTTGATTGGCGTCAAACCACTCGTATTTGTATCTGCCGGATTTTAGTCTTATAGTTATCGAGCTTTCATCGGATTCAGGCTTATAAACCAGATACTCCACCCCGGGATTCGCCAAACAATATTTTGTCGAGGCCAGGTCCTTGAACGGCTGCATAGCGGCCAGATTCATTCTTTCGGTATACCTTCGTGTATGTCCCATACTTACCCGAATCGGCTCCCACTTTGAGTCAAACTTTTCCCCGAGAACCACACCATCATACGGGTCCATAAAGATGGGATTGTGCCCCCGCAGGAAGCTCTTCCACACCCATGCCTGATTTCCCCCGATTCCCCATAGATGGTCGGTGTCATTGAGTATCACTTTCCGTCCATCGGCAATGGGAGGGTCATCCCGGTAGCCGCCTTCTCTGTTCGGAGAAATCCAATCAGCAGGGCTGTCGAACAGAGTCTCATTTTTTCCGCCGCGATACTGGAACGTCATCCCAACCGGATGCTGTTTAGGTTTACTCTTTTCATACTTTTTGATATAGCGAATCATGTGATATTGCCATTGCGTCGACGGTGGATGGTTTTCATTGGAAATCTCATATAACACATTGTCAAAATCGTTGACCGTATCAATGACCTTGCGCACATAGGCTTCCTGCAAAGCAGTGACCTCCCGGTTGGCCAGAGTATGAAATTCGAGTCCTTTACCATCTTCATTTTGGTCTCCATCAATACCATTGATATTGTTCTGCTTATGAAATGGATGGCCTTCCCATGCTCCGGAAGAAAACTGCATCGCCCAGCCCTCGAAGAGCATTACCGAAACGTAGATTCCGCGGTCACGGGCCGCTGAAATACGGCGCCGCAGCCGGTCAAAGTAAGCGGGATTGAACTTCCTTAGATTAAACTTCGGTTTGCCGTCAAGTGCCTTACCCGGGCCGGTGCGCGCCCAGGGTTGAGGTGCGGACGTATGCAGCTTGTCCTCCCGGTTTGCTTTTGTGTTCCAGGTCACCGGCTCCCACGTCCACAATCGGATAAAGTTGTGATTCAGCTTCTGCATCCAGTCAAGGCAGGCGGTAAAGTCGAATCGCGGCGGCGGGTCTTTTGGACCAATGTCCACCAGATTAGACCATGTATGTGAGCCTGTCAGATAGACAGCCCGGCCGCTATCATCCGTAAAATAGCGAGGGTTGTCCTTTAAAACTCGCAACGGACCCCGCATTCTTATATCTTTTGCACTTGCCCTCAGGTGGCAGAAACAAAAGCTAACGATAAGGGCCCAGACCAATATCCATTTTAAGGTCGCAAATTCTGTTTGATGTGCCCCGATAATTTTCCGATACATGTCTATTCTCCTAAATAAATCTGATTATAAATTCCGTAAAGATTAAGGGTATCGTCTCACAGCATTCGACAATAACTCGTTCCTGTAATTAAACTGGATTTCCTACCTGGAATGTCTCCGATAAGGTAGTGCTTTGACCATCAGGAGATCTTAAGGTAATATTATAAAATCCCTGGGTCAACCCTGCAGGAACAAGAATTTCCATAGTGCCGTTCATATTAATTGACTTTATTTCCACAGGGATATCATTAAGAAAAACATCATGGCCGACTAAAAAATTAATCCCTTCAACTGCTAAAATAACCGTCAAAGGAACACTGTTATCATTTTGAATTTCAGGTTCAACCGAGTGAATAGATAAGAGCTTTTTTGAGCCTTCCATCAGCCAATCAAGACTGTTTTTCATAACCATGTCCATTCCATTATTTGATATTCGCTCAAGAGCAAAAGCAAAGAACACTGCACGATAACTGCCGGTCTCGGCTGTAATCCCAATTACGTCTTCAGAATTCTGATTTGTGAAAAGGGCCGGTTTAGCTGCATCACTACTATCTAATACTAAAATATCCGACATATTCGGAACGTTTGCATCGAATTCGGCTGTCAGGCCGGATATTCCCAGACCGATGGGACTATCGGCTATTTCAGAAATATCCAACGTGGTCTCCTGAGATAAAATCTCTCCGTCAACCGAATAATTTACAAACGGATCATGCTTAAACCCTAAAATATGTAAAACCTGTTGTCCGAATAGAGTACGTTCCTGTTGATCGCTCCAGTCCATACCTGAAATCAGCAGCCGTCCCCCTTGTGCCAAATATCGTGTCAGTTCTACGTTGAACCGGATTCGATAGTTGAATTGCAGCACCTGCATTTCACTGTCGGAAATGGCGTTAAGTGATGTTGTAGCCATAAACCATGAAACCGCCTCGAAATTCTGCATATACTCAAAAGATGGATATGCATTGAGTGCGTTCACGTCCCACAAAGTCGACTCATAACCTGCAAGATTTATTGCCTCAATATATTGACTCTCGATAGAATCGCTGCCGTCATCATCAATTAATAATACATTCCCTTGAGGAGCGGGTACATTCATAATCCGCGCCCACACAGGAACGCGCAGCGCTTCTGCCTGACTATCCATATCGACGACCACGTCACCACTTATGTCTTCGAACTCTCCGGGCTGCGAGGGGGGATTGAATTTCAGTCTTAACAGGACCTCGATACTCTCAGATGGCGCTAAATCAAATTGATTGGGGACTATATCGATGGATTCTATTAGTTCTGTGCGAGATAGTTCCATTGAGATGAAAACCGATTGAAGCTGGTCTGATACATTTCTTAAGCTGACAGTCCTCTCGGATTCAGTCGGGTTATCGACCAATAAATTGGCCCAGCTTATGGTCGCCGGTATTATAATCAAGGGAAGATTCATGGCCTTACCGGGATCAATATGCCCCCCTCCCCGTTCCATCCCGGACATCGAGGCAATATTCGATGGCCGTTCCGCAGAAATGACTATTGCTGATTTGATGTCTTCGGGTTTCCATGTGGGATTCATTTGTTTTATGAGCGCGGCGGCCCCTGCCACACGGGGCGACGAAAAACTGGTACCATTGCTGAAACTAAAACCCGACAAATCAAATGCAGTTTGCTCTAAGAAGCTGTACGGGAATTCGCCGGGAAAGTCGTCTTGTGTAGCGGCATAACTTCCCTCACCAATCGCAACTATCTCGGGCTTTACGGAATAACCAAGAGAAGGACCCAAAGAAGAAAACGTACTTAATCCAAAGGGGGTTTGCTCTCTCTCCTTGGGCACAGCAGGATAGAATTCTACTTCCACGATACTTGAGTTTGCAATAGCATCCTTAATCAACAATCCGGTATTGCGCGACGAGAAATACGAAGGTATTTGCGTACCCGGAGCGCTTGGTTTCCAAAGAAGCTCGTCAGGGCCCTCTTCTGCATCGCTGTTATTATAGATCAGGGCACCCCAGCCACCGACTTCCTGAACATGGTCAATTTTGGCTGTGAATGTGCAAATACCTCGCTGAACCAGAACCCATTTATTCTCCGCATAACCACCAAGAAGGCTCTCACAAACCAGGCCATCCTGATCGCCCCCGAAACTCCGGCCGTCATAATTATCGGCGTCAATAAGTTCGAAGCGCCCTAAAAATGGTCGTGAGAAAAAATCCAGATCCGGAGCTAAAACTACTTCTTCCCCGTTTAAGATTTCTCTTCCATCGGCATATACGTTCATCATCGCAATAGACATCTCATCGGAGAGCTCGCCATTGTGAGCATTTGTCAAAGAACCGACCGTGATTACCTCCGGAATCTGTCCCGGTGCTCCGATGGTTTCTGTCTCACCGGAATTACCTGCCGCAGCAACGACAACCACTCCCGCCTTAATCGCGTTCTTGATTGCCAGTGCCTCAGGATCCAGAAGGGTATTGATATAAGATTCGGAACCTAAGCTGAGATTCACAATATCCATGCCGTCTTCCACGCAGGCCTCAAGCGCGCCAATGATTTGCTCTAATGTAGTAAAATCACTCGTGAACACCTTATAATTTCCCAAGTATGCATTAGGGGCAACACCTGAGATTAGTCCCAAAGGCGAGATAGTATTCAAACTTCCTGCTGCGCAGGATGCTGCATGTGTTCCATGACCATTGCGGTCACTCGGAGTCGAATCTTCACTTGAGTCTCCATTCTTGGTAAAAACGCGGGCTACGATGATTTTATTGTTTGTAAAATTCGTATCACCGAGAGGAAATCCGCCGGGAAGCTCATATCCTTCATCATCGAACATGATGTGGGTGTTGTCTATCCCCGTATCGATGATGCCGATCTTGATGCCCTTTCCGGCATTCGATTGGCCGCCGCTGAGCTGCCACGCAAAAGACGAATTCATTAAATCATTGCTTTTAGTTAACAGGCGATTGTATTTCCGGTTCGGAACTATCGCTAATACCTCAGGAAGCGCACGAATTCTTGGTGCGATTCTACCCGGCATTTCCAGAGATATACCATTAAGAAGACCCGTAAACCGCCGCCGCGCGATGATGTCGGGGGAAAGTTTTCTTAACCGGTTCTCAAATTTGCTCAGGTTCTCCCGCAGCCTCCTGCGATGCTTCTTCACGCGCTCGACATGTCGGCTCTTTCGTGTGGAAAATCCCTTATACAAACAATTTCCCTGTTCATCGAATGCACAAATGCTAAGAGAAGGCTCTTTTAATACAATAATAAAACTGCGAAGGCCTGGTTGGTTTAGGGGCCGGGCATGAATATTATTTATGGCAAATAAGCAAAACAATACAAATACAAAAATCCTTTTCAGCATAATGATTCCCTCTCTCTGGATTGAGTCAAGAACGTGTGTCTCTTATCGGCAGGGAGCTTCTAAACATACATTTTTCGAAAATAGTTGGTGATGCAAGCAAAAAATTCCTTATTTGCCGTCAATTTCATTTCATTACTTCACATTTCATTGTTCCATAATACCAAATTTACTCCGGTAAAGCAATACTTCCAATATTGCATAACCGTCCCAATTATGCCTTGACTTATCCGGGAGCCTTTCTGTAAGATAAGGAGTGTTATTATACTGGAAACATTTCCGGTTTTGTCTCTACTGTTGGTTCTCAGCTTCATGACCGATTTGAGCCTTATAGATTGGTGCCTGTGCGCCGCTTATCTTGTCGTGGTCTTTGGCCTGGCCGTCAGAAGTGCCAGAGGCCAGCAGGATAACGAAGACTTTTTTTTAGGCGGCAGGAAGATGAGCTGGTTTGTGGTCGGTGTCTCGATGTTCGCCACCAGTTTCAGCTCAATCTCCTTCCTGGGCCTTCCTCAGCGAGGGGCCTACCAGGACTTCAGTTTCTACCTGACCATCCTGTTCATTCCCTTTGTCATCACCCCAATTCTATGGTGGATTTTTATCCCGATGTTCGTCCGGCTGAAGGTCAGCAGCGGATACGAATATCTGGGCCGACGGTTTGGCCTGCCCGTGCAGCGCATCGGCTCAGGCCTCTATTGCATCTATGCAATCGGCTGGATGGGTACAATGCTTTATGCCGTGGCCCTTACCTTGCAAACCGTCATGGGACTAACGCCTGCTCAGTACTACTTTATACTCGTAGGTATCGGGGCCTTTGCGACTATCTATACCGTTATGGGCGGATTGAAAGCTGTTATATGGACCGATGTCCTGCAGGCGGTCGTCCTTGGCGGAGCGATCGTGGCTGTCATGTTCCTGGCAGTAAGCCGTATCACTGGAGGCTGGTCGGCTTTTTGGGCGATTGCATCGGAACACAATAAATTCCAAATGTTCCACCTCAATCCCAATCTTCTGGCGCCGGAGAATTTCACCGGCAGAAATACCGTTTTCACGGCAGCGGCTTTTGGCCTGTTCATGTATCTGCCCGGCTATGCGGTCTCTCAAAATATGATTCAGCGTTACGTTTGCGCCGGCAGCCTGGCCGGAGGACGACGCATGGTTGTCCTTAGTGCCGTAATTAACTCTACGCTCGGCTTTCTCTTTCTATTGGTCGGCACGGCCCTGTTCGCCTTTTACAGCCAGCCGGGCGGTGTTGGTTTGCCTGCCGCCGGCCTCGAAATCGCAAAGGAAGATCAAATCCTGCCCTATTTCGTATCTTCGCAACTGCCCGGAATCGGTTTGGTCGGGCTTATACTGGCCGGTCTTTTTGCCGCCGCCATGAGTACCATAGACAGCGGAATCAATGGAGTGACATCGGTTATTGTTTACGACTGGCTGTCCGGTAAGGAACTGTCCTTGAGAATTAGTCGAATTCTCACTGCCATGCTTGGTGTGATCGTGATTGGCGCGGCAATTCTTGTCTCATTCATCAATGAAAGTGTTATTGATATAATTATGGCTATCGCCGGGACATCGCTGGGTATGCTGCTGGCCATTTATCTGCTCGGGATGCTTATGCCGCATGTGAATTTGCAGGGGGTTCTGACCGGATTTGCAGTCGGACTTATATGTTTGGCACTCGTTTGGATTTTGACGGACGTCCCTAAATGGTGGTTCGGGGCCTTTACTATCGTTCCCACCTTCATCGCAGGGGCCATAGCCAGTATCTTCTTTCCAAAGCCCTCTGAATCTGCGCTTCAGAACACGCTGTTGAGAGGGAAAAAGGAGCAGAAAGTATGAACGTAACAAGAAGAAAAAAAAGAACGGCCAACATCGGTATTTTCGGTGTTGGTTTTCATAAATACTGGTCCCAGTTCGACGGCCTGCTCCATGAGCTGACACAAAAACTTAATATCTTCATCGACCGGATAAAAGCCCGCCAGGTTCAGGTAACCTCCTTCGGCATAGCAGACGATGCCGCCTCTGCCTACGCCATTCTACCGAAGCTGAAGGCAGCAGACCTTGACCTGGTATTCTGTCAAATGCTCACCTATGCCACATCGGCTTCATTTGGAGCAATCATTCGCGGGCTGGACGTTCCATTGGTCCTGGTCGCGCTTCAGCCCTTAAAAGCTTTGGACTATTCCAAAGCTTCTACCTATATGCAGTTGTGCAATGACGACTTGTGCGCCGTACCCGAATTCACCGGCGTAGCTGTCCGAATGGGTAAAAAACCTCCACCCGTTATTCTCGGCACTCTTGAGGATGACCCCCAGGCAGACCAGGAAATAACAGAATGGTGTAATATTGCAATGGTTCTGCATGACCTCAAACGGGCCCGAATAGGGCATTTCGGCCATCCCATCGAAAATATGCTGGATATGCAGACGGATCATACAGCGCTGACCGCGGCGTTTGGCTGTCACATCGTACAAACAGAGCCAGATGAGCTCCTGAGACTGGAACGTACAGTCACCGAAAAAGAAATAGAGGCCAAGAAAAATCAAATTCTCGACCTCTTTGAAACACCTGACCCGAAATCCGACCCCATCACGGAAAAACTGACCGAACAAGACCTCCAGATTGCCGCCCGTGTGGCGGTAGCCCTGGATAAATTCATCGACACGTTTAATCTGGACGGGTTGGCATACTATTACGAAGGAGAAGAAGGCAGCCCGATGCGCCAACTGGTTACTAATCTCATTGTAGGCAATTCCCTGCTAACCTCCGCCGGCTTTCCAATGTGCGGAGAGTCTGATTTGAAGACCTGCATTGCAATGCTGATTATGGATCGCCTTGATATCGGGGGAAGCTTCGCAGAGTTCCACCCCATCGATTTTAACGAGGGCTTTGTCATGGTCGGTCACGATGGGCCGCATCATATCAATATTGCCGACAGCAAACCTGTTCTTCGTAGCCTGTCCAAATATCACGGAAAACCCGGAACCGGGGCCGGCGTCGAATTTAAAATCAAAGAAGGCCCGATTACTATTCTCAGCATCAGCCTTACAGCCAATGGCCGGTTCAAATTCATTCTCGCAGAAGGTGAAAGTGTGCACGGCCCCATACCACCCACCGGCAATACGAATACAAGGGGATTCTTCAAACCGGATGTCCGCTCCTTTCTCAAAAAGTGGGTGGCCGAAGGACCCACACATCACTTTACACTTGGCATCGGTCACCATGCCCGGACAATCCGGCAGATTGCCGACATACTGAATATAGAAAGTGTAATTGTTACTCCGGAGGATAAATGAAAATGAAATACACTAAGATTATTAACCTGTTGTTTTTACTTGTTATCTTATCAACCTCCATACAGTCACGAGCGACCGAACAAATAGATTTTTCCAGTCCACTGGTTTCCGGATTTCTAAATCCGCCCAAAGCCGCCAAACCCTCAATATATTGGCTATGGCTGAATGGATACGTAAATCGTGACTACCTGGAAACGGAACTGAAGCAGTACAGTGAAAAGGGCATCGGCGGCCTGTGCATCTTCGACATGGGGGCACGGGGTGATACTAAGGCCGCCCCTCCGCCGGGCCCGGCGTATATGAGCGATGAATTCGTCGAGAACATTGCATATACGCTGAAGCTCGCCGGCAAGTTTAATCTCGATGTCCAATTAGCGGCCTGCAGCAGTTGGGACCTTGGCGGTTCCTGGGTAAAGCCCCACCATGCGAGTATGGATTTGTACCACACGAAAATCCGGGTCAAAGGACCTGCCGATTATGACAAAGTGCTTCCCTTTCCCCAGCTTCCTCCCAACAGCCCGAAAACTCCCGACGGTAAACCCGCCTTTTTTAAGAACGTCGCAGTATTGGCCATACCGGAGACCGGCAGACAGCCGGCACACGAATTCATATTCAAATTGCCGCGGACTGACACCCATCGCATCGACCATATCATTCTCTATAATGCTCAAAGCGACAATCCCGAACGCTACGGAAAACTTCACCTTTTCGCAAAAGATTTTTCCGTAGCAGTCAGCACCGATAATCTTGAAGAACAGTCATTCGTCGAAATTATCCGGGACAGGCTGAAACCGAACACTAAGCCCCAGCGTTTTAACTTTA
>Ga0114922_10001366_pt1 | contig 23322 bp, 22 predicted proteins | sample AartaG_FD_100975 | JGI IMG/M metagenome (GOLD analysis project Ga0114922, IMG submission 100975) | Deep subsurface microbial communities from Aarhus Bay to uncover new lineages of life (NeLLi) - Aarhus_00045 metaG | ecosystem: Environmental > Aquatic > Marine > Oceanic > Sediment | place... | reverse complement strand
TCTGCCGTTGTTCCATGTGCACGGCCTGGTGCTGGGGCTGCTCGGATCGCTTCGGGTGGGCAACCGTTTCGTGCACACCGGCAAGTCGACGCCGCAGGCCTACGCTGCGGCGGCCGCCGACGGTGGCACCCTGTTTTTCGGTGTGCCGACCGTGTGGTCGCGGGTGGCCGCCGACGCGGGGTCGGCGCGCGCGCTGTCCTGTGCCCGGTTGCTGGTGTCGGGAAGCGCCGCGCTGCCGGTGCCGGTCTTCAACCAGCTGATCGAGTTGGCCGGACAGGCGCCGGTGGAACGCTACGGCTGCACCGAGACGTTGATCACCGTCAGCACCCGCGCCGACGGGGAGCGCCGCCCCGGTTCGGTGGGACTGCCACTTCGGGGCATGCAGACCCGCTTGTTCGGCGACGACGGTTCTCCGGTTCCCCACGATGGCGAAACCATCGGGCGTCTGCAGGTCCGGACACCGACATTGTTTGAGGGCTACCTCAACCGCCCGGACGTCACTGCAGAGGCGTTTGAACCCGATGGTTGGTACCGCACGGGGGACGTCGCCGTCATCGACCCGCAGGGCATGCACCGCATCGTCGGCCGCGAATCGGTGGACCTGATCAAATCCGGCGGCTACCGGATCGGTGCCGGTGAGATCGAGACCGCTCTACTCGGGCATCCCGGGGTGGCCGAAGTCGCCGTCGTCGGAATTCCCGATGAGGATCTGGGCCAACGGATCGTTGCTTTCGTCGTCGGTGATGCACGCGCAGATGAGCTCATCGAGTATGTGGCGCAGCAGCTTTCGGCGCACAAGAGGCCTCGGGAGGTGCGGCTGGTGGACTCGCTGCCACGCAATGCGATGGGCAAGGTGCTCAAGAAGGAACTGAGCTGAGCGGCCGTGCCTGGCCGGCGAGCGTGCGGTTTTCCACACCGCACCGGCGTGTCGCGCACGAAACCGCACAGTCGTGAGGCAGGGGCCCGCGCTAGTTGGCGTGCAATGCCTCGTTGAGGGCGATGCCGCGGTCGCGCGCGACCACCTCGACGGCACCGGAAACTGAATTACGCCGAAACAGCAGGTTGTCGGCGCCGGAGAAGGTGCTGGCCTTGACCGCTGAACCGTCCGGCGCGGCGACCTTCGTCCCAGCGGTGACGTACAACCCCGCCTCGACGACGCAGTCGTCGCCCAGTGAGATTCCCAGACCGGAGTTCGCGCCCAGCAGACAGCGTCGGCCGATCGAGATCACCTCGGTGCCGCCACCGGACAGCGTGCCCATGATGGAAGCGCCACCGCCGATGTCAGTGCCGTCGCCGACCACCACGCCCGCGGAGATGCGGCCCTCCACCATCGAGGCACCCAGGGTGCCGGCGTTGAAATTGACGAATCCTTCGTGCATGACCGTGGTCCCCTCCGCCAGGTGGGCACCGAGTCGGACCCGGTCCGCGTCGGCGATGCGCACTCCGGTCGGCACCACGTAGTCGACCATCCGGGGAAACTTGTCCACGCCGTAGACCGTCACCGGGCCGCGTCGACGCAACCGCAGTCGTACGGTCTCGAAGCCGTCGATACGACAGGGCCCGTAGTTGGTCCAGACCACGTTGGTCAGTGCGCCGAACACACCATCGAGGTTGCACCCGTGCGGCTCGATCAGCCGGTGCGAGAGCAGATGTAGGCGCAGGTAGGCATCGACGGTGTCCGCCGGTGAGTCGTTGAGGTCGGCGATCACGGTCCGGATCGCGACGATCTGCACGCCGCGGTCGGTGTCGGGCCCGCACAGCGCGGCGAGGTCGTCGGGAATGTCGCCGCCAGCCAGCCTGGTGGTGCCGGACGGGTTGTCGGCACCGAGTTCCGGATCCGGGAACCAGGCGTCGAGTACGGTGCCGTCGTCGGTGATGGTGGCGAGTCCAAAACCTGCGGCGGAAGTCACGAGGACACGGTACGTCTGCCGCGAGCAGACGCAAAGTGCCGCGACACGCCGCGCGCGGGGGTGCTTTTACGTCTGCTCGTGGGGGAAGACCGACCCGCTAGCCTGGTATCTGTGCTCGACCTCCGCGCCGATCCGGCGGATCTGACCGCCGCGCTCGTCGATATCCCCAGCGTGTCCGGGGACGAACGGCGCATCGCCGACGACGTCGAACGTGCACTGCGTGGACAGACCGACTACGAGGTGGTCCGCAACGGCAATGCGGTCCTGGCCCGCACCGATTTCGGTCGGTCGACCCGGGTGCTGCTGGCCGGCCATCTCGACACCGTGCCGATCGCCGACAACGTGCCGGCGCGTCGCGACGGCGACCATATCTACGGGTGCGGCAGTTCCGACATGAAGTCCGGGGACGCGGTGTTCCTGCACCTGGCCGCCACCATCGCCACCCCCGCCCATGATCTGACGCTCATCTTCTACGACTGCGAGGAGATCGAAGCACCGGCCAACGGCCTGGGCCGTATTGAGCGTGAGCTCCCGGACTGGCTGCACGGCGACGTCGCAATTCTCGGGGAGCCGTCCGATGGCCGGATTGAGGCGGGCTGTCAGGGCACCCTGCGCGCGGTGATCTACGCGTCCGGGGTCCGCGCCCATTCCGCACGTCCGTGGTTGGGGGACAACGCTATTCACAAACTCGGTCCGGTGCTTGACCGGCTTGCCGGCTACCAGGGCAGGTCCGTCGACATCGATGGCTGCAGTTACCGCGAGGGTCTGTCCGCTGTGCGGATCGACGCCGGGGTGGCCGGCAACGTCATTCCCGATGCGGCGTCGGTGACGGTCAACTTCCGATTCGCGCCCGACCGCTCACCGGCGGCGGCGCTGGCCCACGTGCGGGAGGTGTTCGCCGACCTTGACGTCAACCTCGAGCAGACCGACGTGGCCGGCGGTGCGCTGCCGGGCCTGCACCATCCCGCGGCGGCGGCTCTGGTGGCCGCGGCCGATGGACTGGTGGGTGCCAAATACGGCTGGACGGATGTGGCGCGGTTTGCCGCGATGGGCGTCCCGGCGGTGAACTACGGCCCGGGCGACCCGAACCTGGCGCATCGCCGTGACGAACGGGTGTCGGTCACCCAGATCGCCGCAGTGACGGCGACCCTTCGTCGCTACCTCACCACTGCCTGAGTGCTCACTTTTCCGCGGCGGCCAGCGCGCGGGCGTTGTCCAGGGCTATCCGGGTGAATTCGCAATCAGCCGCCGGTGCCACCTTTGCCAAACCGTCGATCGCCCGCACGTCACCGAGTCGCGTCGCCTCATGCCAGCACCGCACCGCGATCGCGTGCTGACCCGTCCGCTCGGCCATCCTGGCGCCGCGCCGGGCCGCGGCGATTGCGCCGTGCCGGTCACCGACGGTGGCCAGCCGCCACGCTCGAGCCACGGCGAGTTCCGGGGCGAACAACGCCGACTTGGTTCCGTGCCGGGACTCCGCGCGGCTCAACGCCTTCGCCGAATCGGCGATCTCGCCCTGTTGGGCCAGCGCGGTGGCCAGGTACGTCAGCGACAGCGGGCCCCATGAGTATCCGGTGCGCTCCAAAATGGCCGAGGCCGGCTCGAGCAAGGACGCTGCGGCACCGGGGTCGCCCTGTGCGATCAGCACCTCGGCGAGCAACAATTCCCCGACCGACCGGCCGGGCTGTGCCAACTCGGCGAGATCGGTGAATCCCGCGGCGGTGTCGTAGGCGGACTGGGACTGGCCCGCCATCATGTAGGTGGTGGTCTCGGCCAGGCCCACGGTGAATCGCAGCAAACCGGGGTACTCGGTGCCCAACGCACGGGCCACCAGCCCCCGGACATCGACGAACCGTCCCATCCGCGCCGAACTCAGGGCCGCCGCACTGGCCGCCCACGCCACCGCCATGTCGGGCGCATCCGGTGCCGCGAGCACTTCGGTGGCGATTTCGATTGCGCGCGTCACGTTTCCGGCATTCATCGCGAACGTCGCGGAGAGCGCGTCGAGCGTGATTCGTGCTGATGGTCCGCTGACGCGTCGACGCACGGTATGAAGAAAAGCGGTCGCCCGCTCCGGCTCCGACAGCATCCAGAATTGGTTGGCGGCCCGCGGTAACGCCCATGCCAAGACCTCGTCCTCGGAGAGCGTGGCGGGATCCACCGCAGCCAGGATCTGGTCGGCCTCCCGGCCGCGGCCCTGCCAGGCCAGCGCGTAACTCAGCGCGAGCCGGGCGTCGAAGCGTTCGTCGCGGTCCAGCGCTGCGGTGGCCAGTCGCTCACTCAGAGCCAGGTCACCCAGGCGCAATGCCTCTTCGGCGGCGGCCACCACGTCGTCGACCGGTTCGGGGTTGTCACTGTCCATCGCAAGTACCGAGTGACCCAGCCGGTCTCCGATATGTCGTTGCCGATGGGTCGCGAGCCGATCGGCGACTTCGGTGCGCAACCGGCGCAGGTGCGTCGCCGACGCAGTGCCCTGAACGTCGGCGGTAGCGGCGTATGCGACGAAGAGCGGATGCCCGCCGTACACGGCCGATCCCAGTTGCTGGGCGGCCCCGGTCGCGATGGCGATGTCGACGGCGTCGACCCCGCTCAGAGCGACAAGATCAGCGTGTTCAAGAGGTTCCCGCACGCTCAGATAGCCAAGTACCTCGCGGGCCGGGGCGGGTAGGCCCCCCAGGTATCGCTCGATTAGTTCCGGTAGTGAGCGCTCGGCCTCGCCGGTTTGCACCATCAGCCGAAGATGCAGCGGGTTGCCCACGCTGCGGCGGTAGAACTCAGCGGCGTCGAGCGACGGTGCCGCTCGCAGGAGAACGGCGGCGGTCTGGGCGCCGTCCAACGGGGTGACGTCGATGCGGCCCAGCAGGCCGTCCTGCCAGAGCGCCGCAATGGCGGCGGGGGTAGGCGGAGTGGAGCGGGCCGTCACGATGATCCGGCCGCGGTTGGACTGCGCACCCCGGCACCGCTGCGTCAGCTGGTAGACCAGGGCGGCCGACAGTGGGTCGAGCAGGTGGGCGTCGTCGATGACGATGAGCCCGTTACCGGTCCGTGCCAGTAGCGAGTCCAGCGCGGCGTGGATGAGCGTGGCAGGTTTTCCGACCTCGGCGACGTCGACCAGCGAGTTGAACGCGCCGAAGGGTATCTCCGAGCCGGTGGCGGTACCGATCACGTGGATCGGATCCGGCTGTCCCAACCGCTCAGCGATCTGCGCCGCCAGCGTGGTCTTGCCGACGCCATCGACGCCGAGCAGGGCAACACCGCCGTCGGCGCGTGCGCCGAAAGATCCGACGACTTCGTCCAAAACCGGTTCGCGCGGCACCGTCGCCCACGGGATCGACATAGCCGGACTTTATGGCCCGTGGGGCGCTTCGCACGCCGATAGGCTCAAAACGCGTGGAATTCGGCTGCGGGTCGGCTCTGGTCTAGGTTTTTCGGTGTGCAGCAGGGAATGGATTTCGATGCCGAGTGGGCCGTGTGCGTGTACTGCTCAGCTGGCCCGCGGCATCCGGAATTGCTGGACTTGGCTCACCGGGTGGGTGTGGCGATCGCGCAGCGGGGTTGGACGCTGGTCTCCGGGGGCGGAAACGTCTCGGCGATGGGTGCGGTCGCCGCTGGAGCGCGGGCGGGCGGCGGGCGCACCGTCGGCGTGATTCCCAAAGCCCTGGTGCATCGTGAACTGGCCGATATCGACGCCGACGAGCTTGTGGTCACCGACACCATGCGCCAGCGCAAGCAGGTGATGGAGGATCGCAGCGACGCCTTCCTGGCGCTGCCCGGTGGAATCGGGACCTGCGAGGAGCTGTTCGAAACCTGGACGGCCGGGTATCTCGGAATGCATGAGAAGCCGGTGGTGCTGCTCGACCCGAATGGTCATTACGACGGGCTGCGCACCTGGCTGGAATCACTTGTCGGATCCGGGTATGTCGCTGCGGCGGCGCTGGATCGGCTGGTGGTTGTCGACGAGGTCGAGGCCGCACTCGCGCTGTGCGCCAGGGATTCCCGCGAAAGGGGGCTTAGTTGATGGCCGCTGACAAGTCGATTTCATCACGTTCGGTGGGGCTGCTGGATCTGCTCATGCGATTGCCGGCGGTCCTGATGGATGTGCCGGTGATCGTGCGCGGAGCGCGCACCGGGCTGCTGGCCCAGCCGAACTCGAAGGTCTCAATCGGCACGGTGTTCGCCGACCGCGCCGCCCGCTATGGTGACCGGATTTTCCTCCGGTTCGGTGACGAGGAGATCAGCTACGCCCAGGCCAACGCGACTGCCAACCGGTACGCGGCGGTGCTCGCCGAACGCGGCGTGGGCCGTGGCGACGTCGTGGGCATCATGGAGCGCAATTCACCGGATGTCGTTTTGACAATGCTGGCTGCGGTCAAGTGCGGCGCGGTGGCGGGCATGCTTAATCACCACCAGCGCGAGGAGGTGCTGGCGCACAGCATCGGACTGCTGGATGCCAGCGTGGTGGTCGCCGAAGCCGATCTGATCGAGCCGATCAGATCGAGTGGGGCTCAGTTGTCCGGGGTCAAACTCATAGCGGTCGAAGAGTTCGCCGTGGCGGCCGAGGGTAAGTCGACGGCCAACCCCGCGTCAGCCAAGGAGGTGCAGGCCAAGGATCCGGCGTTTTACATCTTCACCTCCGGCACCACCGGCCATCCGAAAGCCAGCGTGATGACGCACCTGCGGTGGCTTCGCGCGCTGGCGGCCTTCGGTGGACTGGGCCTGCGGTTGCGGGGGAGCGACACGCTGTACTGCCCGCTGCCGATGTACCACAACAACGCGTTGACCGTCTCGCTGTCCTCGGTGATCGATGCGGGTGCGACGTTGGCACTGGGCACAACATTTTCGGCGTCGCGGTTCTGGGACGAGATTCGCGGCGCGGATGCCACCGCGTTCGTATACATCGGCGAGGTGTGCCGTTATCTGCTTAACCAGCCACCGAAGACAGACGACCGCGCGCACAAGGTCCGGGTGATCGTCGGCAACGGGCTGCGACCGGAGATCTGGCAGGAATTCACCCGCAGATTCGGCATCGGCCGGGTCGCTGAGTTCTATGCCGCCAGCGAAGGCAACACCGGATTTATCAACGTCTTCAACATCCCGGGGTCGACCGGGGTCAACCCGATGCCGCTGGCCTACGTCGAATACGACCCGGAGACCTCCGAACCGGTGCGTGATACCGACGGCCGGGTGCGCCGGGTCCCATCGGGCCAGTCTGGCCTGCTGCTGAGCCCGGTGAGCCGGTTGGCGCCGTTCGACGGCTACACCGACAAGGCGGCCAGCGAGAAAAAGTTGGTGCGCAACGCCTTCAAAGACGGTGACGTCTGGTTCAACACCGGCGATCTGATGACTCCGCAGGGACTGGGGCACGCGGCTTTCGCCGACCGCCTCGGTGACACCTTCCGCTGGAAGGGCGAGAACGTGGCCACCACCGAGGTCGAGGGTGCTCTGGCCGCCGACCGTTCGGTCGCGGAGTGCACGGTATTCGGTGTGGAGGTGGCTGACACCGGGGGACGGGCCGGCATGGCGGCGGTGAAGTTGCGCGACGGCGCGAGCTTTGATGGCCGGGCACTGGCGGACACCCTGTACGACAACCTTCCCGCGTACGCGATGCCGCTGTTCATTCGGATCGTGGAGTCCCTGGAGACCACGTCAACGTTTAAAAGCCGCAAGGTCGAATTGCGCAACCAGGGCTACGGCGCGGAGGTGGCCGACCCGTTGTACGTGCTGAACGGCCGGGCGGCGGGGTATGTGCCGCTCTACGCCTCCTACCCGGCCGACGTCGCCGCCGGCCGTCGTCCCAACTAGCCTTGATCCGGTGGACGCGACCCTGTGCGGACGGCCGGTCGCCGGTGATCGCGCGCTGATCATGGCCATCGTCAACCGCACCCCAGATTCGTTCTACGACCGCGGCGCGACCTTCACCGACGAGGCTGCCATGGCCGCCGTGCATCGGGTCATTGCCGACGGCGCCGACGTCATCGACATCGGCGGGGTCAAAGCAGGACCGGGAGTCCTCGTGGATGCGGCCGAGGAGATCGAGCGGGTGGTGCCGTTCATCGAGTGGGTGCGCGCCGAGTATCCCGAGCAATGCATCAGCGTCGACACCTGGCGCGCATCAGTGGCCAGGCTGGCCTGCGCTGCCGGAGCGGACATCATCAACGACACCTGGGCCGGCCACGATCCGGCGCTGCCCGAGGTTGCCGCCGAGTTCGGGGCCGGTATCGTCTGTTCGCACACCGGCGGTGCGGTACCACGCACCCGGCCATTCCGAGTCAACTACGGGACAACCCTGACCGGAGTTGTCGACGATGTTATCGCTGAGGTGACCGCGGCCGCCGAACATGCTGCGGCAGTAGGGGTTTTGCGTGAATCTATCCTCATTGACCCCACCCACGATTTCGGTAAAAACACGTTCCACGGCCTCATTCTGCTGCGTCACATCAGAAACCTCGTTGACACCGGGTGGCCGGTCCTGATGGCACTGAGCAATAAGGATTTCATCGGCGAGACCCTGGGCGTTGAACTCACCGAACGACTCGAGGGCACTCTTGCAGCGACCGCCTTGGCGGCCGCCGACGGTGCCCGGATGTTCCGAGTCCACGAAGTCGGGCCCACCCGCCGAGTGCTGGAGATGGTCGCCTCGATCAAGGGAGACCGGCCACCGGCGCGGACGGTTCGGGGGCTGGCGTGACCGCCGGGGCCGGTTACCCCGGTGATACCTGGCTGGCCGGACACAGCTGGCACCGACCGGCCTGGACGGTGGCGGAATTGGAGGCCGCTAAACGCGGCCGCACCATCTCGGTGGTGTTGCCCGCACTCAACGAGGCTGCGACCGTCGGTTCGGTCATCGACACGATCACGCCGATGCTGGGCGGGCTCGTCGACGAACTGATCGTGCTGGACTCCGGATCCACCGATGAGACCGAAGCCTGCGCGCGTGCCGCCGGCGCCCGAGTTATCCGTCGCGAGGAGGCACTGCCCGAGGTCCCGCCGCAACCCGGCAAGGGCGAGGCGTTGTGGCGCTCACTGGCGGCCACCTCCGGCGACATCGTCGTATTCATTGACTCCGACCTGATCGACCCGGACCCGATGTTCGTGCCCCGCCTGGTCGGTCCACTGCTCACCGAGGAGGGCATCCACCTGGTCCGGGGCTTCTACCGGCGACCGCTGAAGGTCGGGGACGGCGAGGACGCCAACGGGGGAGGCCGGGTCACCGAATTGGTCGCCCGGCCCCTGCTGGCGGCGTTACGGCCTGAACTCGGGTACGTGTTGCAACCCCTCGGCGGGGAGTACGCCGGAACCCGCGAACTGCTGACCTCGGTGCCCTTCGCTCCCGGCTATGGCGTCGAGATCGGGATTCTCATCGACACCTACGACCGACTGGGCCTTGGGGCGATCGCGCAGGTGAATCTCGGTGTCCGCACCCATCGCAACCGGCCGCTGAGCGAACTCGGTCCGATGAGTCGCCAAATCATCGCCACCCTGCTGACCCGATGTGGCATCGCCGACAGCGGGGTCGGGCTCACCCAGTTCCTGCCCGATGGCGAGGGTTACCGCACACAGGCCTCCACGGTGTCACTCGCCGACCGGCCGCCGATGAACACCCTGCGTCAGGTCAAACGGGATCCGGGTGAGGCAGGATCGTTCCGGTGACGCTGATTCTGCTGTACCTGGTGGTTCTGATTCTGGTGGCAATCGTGCTGTTCGGGATCGCCAGCGTGGTGTTCGGCCGCGGCGAGCCGTTGCCGCCGTTGCCGCGGGCGACGACAGCGACCATGCTGCCGGCATTGGAGGTCACCGGCGCCGATGTCGAGGCAGTGAAGTTCGCCCAGGTACTGCGCGGCTATAAAACCAACGAGGTGGACTGGGTGTTGGATCGCCTCGGTGCTGAGATCGACCAGTTGCGCGCCGAACTCGACGCGGTGCGGGTTGGTGCGGGGCCGGTTGGCCCGGACCCCAATGGCCCGGACCCCAACGGCCCGGACCTGAATTGGTAGTTGGTCACGGCGGTGATGCTCGTTCGCGATGCGATTGGGCGGCCGCTGGACCGCTACCGCTGCAGGAATACCACGACCGGGAGTGGGCCCGGCCGCTGCGCGGCAGCGACGCTCTATTTGAGCGGATGACGCTGGAGGCTTTCCAAAGCGGGCTGTCCTGGCTGACCATTCTGGGCAAGCGGGAGAATTTCCGGCGCGCCTTCGGCGGCTTCGATATCCAGACCGTTGCGGGCTACACCGACGCCGATGTGGCGCGACTGCTGGCCGACCCCGGCATCGTGCGTAACCGGGCCAAGATCGAGGCCACCATCGCCAACGCCCGGGTGGCCGCCGATCTCGAGGTCGACCTCTGCGACCTGCTGTGGTCCCATGCCCCGGACCCGCGGCCGCGGCCCGCCAGCTCGGCGCAGGTGCCGTCGTCGACCCCGGAGTCCGCCGCCTTGGCCCGGCGGCTCAAAGGCCTCGGCTTCCGGTTCGTCGGACCCACGACGGTATATGCGTTGATGCAGGCCACCGGAATGGTCGACGACCACTTGCGGGCCTGCTGGGTGCCCCCGGCACCATCGTTATGCAGCCCCTTTACAGCTCTGGGCCCGGATAGTGAACAATGGGAACGCTAGAAACAACGAACCCGGCAATGATTCGGCCTGCTGGCGGGTCTGCGCGATCTGGAGGGAGCACTCGATGGCGGCGATGAAGCCCCGGACCGGCGACGGTCCGTTGGAAGCGACCAAAGAGGGGCGTGGCATCGTGATGCGGGTGCCGCTGGAGGGCGGCGGCAGGCTCGTCGTTGAGTTGACTCCGGACGAGGCCTCCGCCCTGGGTGATGAACTCAAAAGCGTCACCAGCTGAGTTCCTCGCAGCCGGGTCCCGGCTGCCCGGTCGCGGCTACGTCGATACCGTGCGGTAAACCTCCAACGTCTGCTCAGCGATGCGGGCCCAGGAGAACTCCTCGATACAGCGTTGACGTCCGGCTGCACCGTAGGCCCGAGCCATGCCCGGATTACAGACCAGCGTGTTGATCGCCTCGGCCAGGTCGGCTTCGAAGGCCCCGGGGTTCGCCGAGTCGTAGTGCACAAGGGTGCCGGTGACGCCGTCGGTGACTACCTCCGGAATGCCACCCACGTCGGAGGCCACCACTGCCGTCTCACACGCCATAGCCTCAAGATTGACGATACCGAGTGGTTCATAGACCGACGGGCAGACGAAAGTCGTTGCTGCTGCGAGGATCTCGCGAATCTGCTGGGCAGGCAGTATGTCGCGGACCCAGAACACACCGCCGCGTTTATCGGCTAGGCCGTGGACCGCGGCACTGACTTCGGCGGCGATCTCCGGAGTGTCGGGAGATCCGGCGCACAACACCAGTTGCACCTCCGGGTCGAAACGATGCGCCGCGGCGATGAGGTGTGGCACCCCTTTTTGGCGGGTGATACGCCCGACGAAAGCCACCATCGGTCGAGCCTGGTCCACGCCGAGTTCGCGAAGAATCGACCCCCTGGGATCAGTTGGACCCGGGTGCCACATGCTGGTGTCGACGCCGTTCTTGACGACGTGTACCCGGGCGGGATCCAACGCCGGGTACGCCGCCATGACGTCGTCGCGCATTCCCGCACTCACCGCAATCACCGCGTCGGCGGCCTGCACGGCGGTGCGCTCGACCCATAGCGAAACCTGGTAGCCGCCACCGAGTTGCTCGGCTTTCCACGGACGCAACGGTTCCAGCGAGTGCGCGGTGAGTACATGCGGCATGTCGTGCAACAGCGCGGCGATGTGCCCGGCCATACCGGTGTACCAGGTGTGCGAGTGCACCACCGTTGCCCCCTCGGCGGCCCGGGCCATCCTCAGGTCAGTCGAGAGCGTCGACAGCGCGGGGTTAGCGTCGGCGAGTTCGGGATCTGGTTGGTGGGCAAATGCCCCGGGGCGTCCGGCGCCCATGCAGTGCACGTCGACTTCACACAGTCGACGCAACTGCGCGACGAGTTCGGTCACATGTACCCCCGCCCCGCCGTAGACCTCGGGCGGATATTCGCGCGTCATCATCGCCACTCGCATAGCGCTGACCGTAGCCCCACCAACGTCGTGCGCGGAGGGAGACCGCGAATGGGGAAAGCTCCATTGCCCTAGCCCTGAGCAGGCTCTGTGACTAGGTTTATGCCATGAGGGAGTTGCCACACGTTCTCGGCATCGTCATGGCCGGGGGTGAGGGCAAGCGGCTTTACCCGCTGACCGCGGATCGTGCCAAACCCGCGGTTCCGTTCGGGGGGGCCTACCGGCTTATCGACTTCGTGCTGTCGAATCTGGTCAACGCCCGGTATCTCCGCATTTGTGTTCTGACCCAGTACAAGTCGCATTCACTGGACCGGCACATCTCGCAGAACTGGCGATTGAGCGGCCTCGCCGGGGAGTACATCACCCCGGTTCCCGCACAGCAGCGTCTCGGTCCCCGCTGGTACACCGGTTCGGCGGATGCGATCCATCAGTCGCTGAACCTGATCTACGACGAGGATCCCGACTACATCGTGGTGTTTGGCGCCGACCACGTCTACCGGATGGATCCCGAACAGATGGTGCAGTTCCACATCGACAGCGGCGCGGGGGCAACGGTGGCCGGCATCAGGGTGCCCCGGTCGGAGGCGGCCGCATTTGGCTGTATCGAGGCCGACCAGGCCAGTCGCATCCTGAGCTTCGTCGAGAAGCCCGCTGATCCGCCCGGCACCCCCGACGATCCCGAGCAGACATTCGTTTCGATGGGTAATTACGTCTTCACCACCAAGGTGCTCATCGATGCGATCCGTGCCGACGCCGAGGACGATCAGTCCGACCACGACATGGGCGGCGATATCATCCCGCGTCTGGTGTCAGAGGGCGTTGCAGCGGTCTACGACTTCAATAACAACGAGTTACCTGGTTCCACCGAACGCGACCACGGTTACTGGCGCGATGTCGGGACCCTCGATGCGTTCTATGACGCGCATATGGATCTTGTCTCGGTGCACCCGGTCTTCAACCTCTACAACAAGCGCTGGCCGATCCGGGGGGAGTCGGAGAACCTGGCGCCGGCCAAGTTCGTGAACGGCGGTTCGGCGCAAGAGTCGGTGGTCGGCGCTGGAAGCATTATCTCGGCGGCCTCGGTGCACACCTCGGTGCTGTCGAGCAACGTCGTTGTCGAGGATGGCGCAATTGTGGACGGCAGCGTGTTGATGCCGGGGGTCCGGGTGGGCCGCGGGGCAGTGGTTCGCCACGCGATTCTGGACAAGAACGTCGTCGTCGGACCCGGTGAGCAGGTCGGGGTGGACCCGGAAATGGACCGGGAGCGCTTCGCGATCAGCGCCGGTGGAGTCGTCGCCGTGGGCAAGGGCGTATGGATCTGAGTCGCCTCGCCCGGGTCATTGACCTGACTGGGTCATTGACTCGCCTGGGCGAGCAGACGCAAACTGGCTTAAATAGGCGGCGTGTCGGAGGACTTTGCGTCTGTTCGCGCCGAAAGACGCCGGCGTCGACGCCGACGGAGTAGCCATACCGCAGCCACTGCCAACGCGATCAATACCACCGCAACCAGCGCCGGGATCAGGATCGCGATGAACGTCAGGCTCACACTGGTGACGTCTTCGATGGTGCTCAACACGGGCGCCGCGACGCCGGCGGTGGCGACGTTGGCTGCCGGCCGTACTGCCGTCTTGGTCAGGTGGACCACCAGTGCTGTCACCACGCCGATCGCCACCGGAACCCACTGCCCGGTGCGAGCGAACTCGGCGGGGTCGGTCACCGCGGCGGTCTGAGCGGCGGTGCCCGAACCGAACACGATGCCACCGGCGGTCGGCCGCACGAAGGTCTGCACCGTGTCGTTGATCGTGTCGAGGGCGGGGATCTTGTCCGCGACCATCTCCACGGCCAACAACACCGCGACGACTGCCATCACCCAGCCGTTCTCCAACCACGCCCAACCTGGCGGCAGGCTGATGAGGCCGGTGAATTTCGAGAGCAATCCCATCAACAACATCGGGATGTAGGCATTCAGGCCCGCGGCGGTCGCCAGGCCGAGGCCCGTCATGAGTTCCACGTGGGTCCGCCGTCCCCGCTCAGTCGCACACCGCGACAAGCACACCGTCGCCCAGTGGCACCAGGACGGGGGTCAGGCGGTCATCCTCGGCGATCAGACGTGCCGCTTCGCGCACCGCGGTCACCTCGGCGTCGTGCGCGCTCGGGTCGCCGGCCCGACCATCGAGGGCCGCGTGGTGCACCACGATTACCCCACCGGGTCGCAGCAGTCGGACCCCCTCGCCGACGAAGTGCGGTTGGCCAGTCGGTTCGGCGTCGATAAACACCAGATCGTAGGACTCGTCGGCGAGGCGGGTAAGGACCTCCTGTGCCCGCCCTGCGATGAGTCGGGTCCGTCCCGGCCCGATGCCGGTCTCGCCGAAGGCCTGCTTCGCCAGGCGCTGATACTCCGGTTCGACGTCGATCGTGGTCAGCACACCGTCGTCGCGCATGCCCGAGAGCAACCACAATCCGCTGACTCCGGTCCCGGTACCGACCTCGACAACTGCTTTTCCGCCGCTGAGCCTGGCCAGCAGGCCCAACAGAGCCCCGACAGCCGGGGTGACCGCGCCGGCGCCGACGTCCACCGCGCGTTCGCGGGCAGCGCAGACGATGGCGTCCTCGGTGATCGACCCCTCAGCGTGGGCCAGGAGCCGCTCGGCCCGGCTAGGCCGCGGTTCGCTGCCGGGATCGTCGTTGATGGACATTCTCAGCAGCGTAGATCAACTCCGCTGGTGTGTGTGCGGACGCGCCAGGGCCGGTCGCCGCGCCCGCTACCGGCTGCGATGTGGGCAGCCGAGAAGCTTGCTGAGAAATAACCATTTCCTTACGTTTGACCTGTTAAGCCGGTATTTATCAGATAACATTTAGTTTGCTCACATGGGTTACATACCGTGATCGGGAATGGTGGGTTCCATGGCACGCCGCGAAGACTGGACCGGGAATACCCCGCATGGCGCGGCTGTTGTGATCGTTGACATACCCGGCCGCACAGAGCAGCCGGCCACTTCTGACCAGGAGGATCCGACGACCACCACACTGACGGCCCCCGCCCCCGGTTCGTCGGCGGCCCCCGCCGCTGTCTCGGCGGGCCCCGCCGCGATGGCCCGGTCGGCCCACAACGGCGAGTCGGGTTGGGTTGAGGCGTCTGAGGAATTACAGGGCACCGCCGTCTTCGATGCGACCGGCGACCGGGCGGCCATGCCGTCCTGGGACGAATTAGTCCGTCAGCATGCTGACCGGGTCTATCGGCTGGCCTACCGGCTGTCGGGCAATCAGCATGACGCCGAGGACCTCACCCAGGAAACGTTCATCCGGGTGTTCAAGTCGCTGCAGAACTACCAACCCGGCACCTTCGAGGGTTGGCTGCACCGGATCACCACGAATCTGTTCCTCGACATGGTTCGGCGCCGGGGGCGCATCCGCATGGACGCACTCCCGGAGGATTACGACCGGGTGCCTTCCGACGGGCCCACGCCCGAACAGATCTACCACGATTCTCGGCTCGGTCCCGATCTTCAGGCGGCCTTGGACTCCCTGCCGGCCGAATTTCGCGCCGCGGTGGTTCTCTGCGACATCGAGGGCCTGTCCTACGAGGAGATTGGGGCCACGCTCGGGGTGAAACTGGGAACAGTGCGCAGTCGCATACACCGCGGTCGCCAGGCCCTGCGGGACCACCTGGCCGCGCGCTCCGGCGATCGGGCAGTCGCTGTCGAATCGGACTGACCTCAGCGCGCGCCGCGCCACCTTGTCACGGCGTCGGCGCTGATCGCGCTACATTTAAGCTATTAATCCTGAGTGAGTGGAAAGGAGTACCGGCGATGGTCGATCCGGGAGATGTGTTCCGCCGGGCTCTGTCCTGGCTGCCGCCGCACTTCGCCTCCCAAAGCGATGCTCCGGTCGGTGCCCCGCGCCAGTTCAACTCCACCGAGCACCTGTCCACCGAGGCGATCGCCGCGTACGTCGACGGTGAACTGCGGATGAAGGCCCATCTCAGGGCCGGGCACCACCTGGGGATATGTCCGCAGTGCGCCTCCGAGGTGGAGGCCCAGGGGCAGGCGCGCGCAGCCCTGCGTGACTCGCGGCCGGTCAGCATGCCGAACACCCTCATGAGTCTGCTTTCCCAGATTCCGCAATCCACCCACGATGACTCGTTGCCGCCGTCGCCGCCGAGCTTGACCGAACAGCTGACAGACGACACCGTGCACACGCGTAGCCGCCGTAAACGCCGGTAGGGTGATGGCTCCGGAGCTGTGCTCTAACCCGAACGTGCATACCCCCCGAACGCCTGGATAGAGGTTGATGTGAGCCCCGATAAGGACACTGCTGGCGGCGGCCATCGTCTGGCGCCCCGTCCCGTTTCGCGTCCCCCCGTAGATCCCGCGGCCACCCGCACCTTCGGGCGCCCGCGCGGTGTCGACGGATCTTTCGTCGCCGAAGAACTGCGACCCGCTAAATTCCGCCAGTCAACTGAGTTCGCCCCTACCGAGAAGCCGTCGGACCCGATCCTTCAGGAGGCCTTCAGCCGTCCGCATCCCGGCGGCGAGTCCCTCCAACGGCACCCCGCCGACGCCGGCGCCCTCGCCGCCGGCGCTGACGTCAACGACGATCCTGTCGATCCCTGGCGTGATCCGGCCGCCGCGGCCGCTCTGGGCACCCCGGCGCTGACCACGCCCACCCCGATCGTGCCGGTCGCCACGATGGGCAAACTCGGCGTCCGTGATCTGCTCTTCGGCGGTCGCGCGTCGTTCACGGCACTGGCGGTGCTGGGTATCACGGCATTGCTGATCGGCGTCGCCGGCGGTTGGGTCGGCCGCAAGACGGCGGAGGTCGTGGAGGCATTCACCACCTCCACGGTCACGTTGTCCACCTCCGACGCCGGCGAACTGCCGCCCGGTCGATTCGCCCAGGTCGCCGCTTCGGTGGCCGACTCGGTGGTCACCATCGAGGCCAAGAGCGATGAAGAAGGCGCACAGGGTTCTGGCGTGGTTGTCGACGGTCGCGGCTACATCGTCACCAACAACCACGTCATCTCCGAGGCGGCGGCCAGCCCAAGCAAGTTCAAGCTCACGGTGGTCTTCAACGACGGCAAGGAAGTTCCGGCCAACCTCGTCGGCCGAGACCCGAAGACCGACCTCGCGGTTCTCAAGGTCGACAACGTCGACAACCTGACGGTGGCTAAGTTTGGCGACTCCGACAAACTACGAGTGGGCGAAGAGGTCATTGCGGCCGGTGCTCCACTGGGCCTGCGCAGCACCGTGACCTCCGGCATCATTAGCGCGTTGAACCGGCCGGTGCCGCTGTCCGGAGAGGGCTCCGATACCGATACCGTCATCGACGCTGTGCAGACCGACGCATCGATCAACCACGGCAACTCCGGTGGTCCGCTCATTGATATGAACTCCTTGGTGATCGGCATCAACACGGCAGGAAAATCGTTGTCCGACAGTGCAAGTGGGCTGGGTTTCGCGATTCCGGTAAACGAGGTCAAAGCCACCGTCGAGACGCTCATCAAGGACGGAAAGATCGCGCATCCGACCCTTGGGTTGTCGGCCCGTTCGGTGAGTAACGACCTGGCATCGGGCGCCCAGATCGCCAACGTGAAGTCGGGTGGGCCTGCTGACAAGGCCGGCGTGAAGGAGAACGACGTCGTGGTCAAGGTGGGTGACCGCATGGTCGCCGATGCTGACGAGTTCGTAGTCGCGGTCCGACAACTCAAGATGGGACAGGACGCGCCGATCGAGGTCATGCGCGAGGGCCGCAAGGTGACTCTGACAGTGAATCCGGCCCCGGACAACTGACGCGATGTTCGCCAACGTCGGGTGGGGCGAGATGATCCTCCTTGTCGTAGTCGGATTGGTGGTTCTCGGGCCGGAACGCCTCCCCGGGGCTATCCGTTGGGCGTCGGGTTCGTTGCGGCAGGCGCGCGACTACCTCAGCGGTGCCACCACCCAGTTGCGCCAGGAACTCGGCCCCGAGTTCGAGGACCTGCGTGAGCCGCTGGGGGAGTTGCAGAAACTTCGGGGCATGAGCCCGCGGGCGGCGCTGACCAAGCATCTCCTCGACGGAGACGACTCCTGGATCACCGGTGACTTCGACGCTCCGCCGGTCAAGGGGCAGAGTGCCGCAATGCCGTCGACCGCCGCGCCATCAACGCCGCCGAGTGGGCCAGCACCATTTGATGCCGACGCGACCTGAACCCGGCAAGCGGCAGTAACGCCTAGCGCCCGGCCGGATCGAGTCCCAGGGACCGTCCTGCCAGACCGCGTCGGCGAGCCATCAGTTTGTCGGCGATGGCGCGCAATTCGGTACCGGCGGCCGATTCCGGCGCCGACAGCACCAGTGGCACGCCGCAATCCCCTGCGGCCACCAGTGCGGGGTCCAGGGGAACCCGGCCGAGCAGTGGTACGTCGGACCCGACCGCTCGGGTCAGTCGCTCCGCCACTTGACGGCCGCCTCCCTCGCCGAAGATCTCCCACGTGGTGCCGTCCGGCATGAGCAGGCCGGCCATGTTCTCCACCACACCGACGATGCGTTGCCGGGTCTGTAGTGCGATCGCGCCGGCGCGTTCGGCGACTTCGGCCGCGGCTACCTGAGGTGTGGTGACCACTAGGATCTCCGCGCTCGGGAGCATCTGGGCGACCGAGATCGCCACGTCGCCGGTGCCCGGTGGCAGGTCGAGCAGAAGCACGTCGAGATCGCCCCAGTACACGTCGGCGAGGAACTGTTGCAACGCCCGGTGCAGCATTGGTCCGCGCCATGCCACCGGAGCATTGCCCTCGGTGAACTGCGCTATGGAAATGACCTTCACTTCGTGGGCGATGGGCGGGAGGATCATTGACTCGACCTGGGTGGGCCGATCGCTTGTCCCCATCATCCGCGGAATGGAGTGACCATAGATATCGGCATCCAGCAGGCCCACCGAAAGACCGCGCCCAGCCATCGCGGCAGCCAGATTCACTGTGACGCTTGACTTTCCGACCCCACCCTTGCCGGAAGCAACGGCATATACACGAGTCAGTGAACCTGGTTGGGCGAACGGGATGACCGGTTCGGCCGAGAGTCCCTGTTCCCCACGCAACTGCTTGCGCAGTGCGGTGCGCTGCTCGTCGCTCATCACGTCCAGGTTCACCGTGACCGACCCGGTGCCGGGAACATCGGCCACCGCTGTAGTGACCATGTCGACGATCTCGGCCTTTTTGGGGCACGCCCCGGTTGTCAGGTAGATCTCGATCCCGACCGTGCCGTCCTCGCCGACGGTGACGCTTTTGACCATGTTGAGCTCAGTGATCGGCCGCCGTAGTTCGGGATCGATGACGCCTGCCAGGGCGGCGCGGACCGCCTTCTCGCGCTCGCTGTATTCGGACATCTCCGCAGAGTCTAGGTGGCGGCGGGGCGGGGGTTGCGACTCCCCCAGGACTGGATGCGGTCTGGGTCAGGCGGGTCCGGGCAGCACGGCACCGACCGGCGCCGGTTCGCCCTCCGGCGGTGCCGGTGCGCCAAGAGGGGCCGGGGGAAGCCACGGGGCGACGGGGGGCGCGGGCAGACCGGGAAGTGGCGCGGGCAAACCGGGGGGCGCGGGCAGACCGGGAAGCGGTGCGGGTCCGAGCGGCGCAGGTCCCGCGGGGGCGGGGACCGCCGGTGCGGGCCCCGGCAACGCGGGCCCCATCGGCGGGGTACCCAGCGGGTTGACGTCCAACGGCGGCGGAGCCATCCACGGCGCCGGTGCCGGCGGCAGCATCCAGGGCGGCAGATTCGGCGTCGGTGCTGCCGGCGGCAGTTGGGAGGCCATGCAGATCACTTGGCAGCCATGCTCGGGAAGGACGCTGTTGGCCGCTTCGGGGGTTGGTCCGGGCATAGCCAACTGACCGGCCAACTCGGTATTGCCGAGGTTGAACAACGGCAGTTCCGCCAGTGGGTCACTGGCCAACATGCCTGGGCCGAGACCCTCGGGGTTCTCCAAGTGCAGGGCCCCCAGAGCCGGGACCGGGCCGCTGATCGCCGGCAGGTCCGACGGCGCGACGCCGGTGGCGTAGGCGGCCGCCCAGCCCAGGACGTTCTGCGCGTAGGGCATCGAATTGTTGTAACGCAGGATTGCGGTGAACACCTGGGCCTGGTTGCGCAGGTTCAGGCCACCGCTGCACAGGTAGCGAGCGGCCGAGAGGCTGGCATCGAAGAGGTTCTGTGGGTCTGCCTTGCCGTCACCGTCGCCGTCGGAGGCATACCGGGACCAGGTGCCGGGCAGGAATTGCATCGGACCCATCGCCCGCGCGTAGGTGGCGCGCCCACCGACGTTGCTCTGAACGATGATTTCGTTGCCGGGCAGCGTGCCGTCCAGCACTGGGCCGTAGATGGGCCGGACCGCCGTTCCCCGTGCGTCGGTGGCGCCGCCGTTGGCGTGGGACGACTCGATGCGGCCGATGCCGGCCAACAGGTTCCAGCTCACCCCGCAGCCCGGGACCGCGGTGGCCATGGTCTGCTCCGCTTTGCGATAGGCCGACAGTGCCATGCCCGGGATCCGCATTCCGCCCGGGGCGTTGACCACGGCTGCCGGCGGTGGGGAAGAGAAACCAGCGGTGGCGGCGACCCGGAAGTCGGCCGGTGGTTTGGCCATGGCCACCACCGTCAGGCCCTGCGACACCGGTTCGGAGGACTCGACTGTGACCAGTGGCGTGACGTCGATCCCGCTCACCGGGACGCCGGACCGGCCAGGAGAGGCGGCCACCGCACCGGCTAACACGACGGGGGTAAGCGCCACGACACCAAAAGCCGGGTTCCGCACCACCCGTGTGATCCGGTGCCTCAGTCCCACCCGTTCATCCCCACTCGTGTCTGGCCCGCTCATTCAGCAGCACCGATTCGTTCATGTGAACCAGATCACCATACATAAGCCTGCGACGCCGATGGCACGCAATTACCGCTTGTCGCCCGCCGCCCTCTTCGTCCGGCGTTCGGTGCCCTCCGGTTTGCCGGTCGTCGGTGGTGGTTGCAGCGCCGCGAGGAGCTCGCGCACTTCATCGAGTTCGCGACGCAGATAGTCGCGGGTGGCGACTTCGCCGATCGCCAACCGCAGTGCGGCCAGTTCCCGGGCCAGGAACTCGGTGTCCGCCTTGGTTTGCTGGGCACGGCGGCGGTCCTCGTCGAGGGCGACTTTGTCGCGATTCTCCTGGCGGTTCTGGGCCAGCAGAATCAGCGGCGCCGCGTAGGCGGCCTGCGTGGAGAACGCCAGGTTGAGCAAAATGAACGGATAGGGATCCCAGCGCAGACCCACCGCGAATAGGTTCAGGGTGATCCACACGATCACCAGGACGGTCTGCCACATCAAGTAGCGACCGGTGCCCAGGAACCGGGCGATGGATTCGCTGAACCGGCCGACCGAGTCGGAGTCAAGGTTCAACGACGGTCGCCGGGAAGTGCGCGGGGTGTCCAGTCGCTGGCGCGGATCGCTCATGACGCGGCCCCGGCGTTGTTTTTTCCGGTCGGGTTCTCGCCGATCACGTTTGCTTCGGACTCCTCGAAGGTCTCCCGCCAATCGTCGGGGAGCAGATGATCGAGCACGTCGTCCACGGTGACCGCGCCGAGCAGATGGTTCTCCTCGTCGACGACCGGTCCGCAGACGAGGTTGTAGGCGGCGAGATGCCGGGTCACCGCGCCGAGCGGGGATTCCGGGCGTAAGGCGGGCAGGTTGACGTCGACGATGCCGCTGACCAGGTGGGCCGGCGGCTCTCGCAGGAGTGCTTGCAGGTGCACACACCCGAGGTAGTGGCCGGTCGGGGTTGCGGTCGGGGGACGCACCACGAAGACCACCGACGCCAGTGCCGGTGTCAGGTCAGGATTGCGGACCCGGGCCAGTGCCTCGGCGACCGTGGTGTCCGGCGCCAGCACCACCGGATCGGAGGTCATCAGGCCGCCGGCCGTGTCCGGGGAGTGGCTCAGCAGTCGGCGCACCGGTTCGGAGTCTTCCGGATCCATCCGGCGAAGCAGTAGTTCGGCCTCGGTCGGGTTGAGGACACCCAGCAGGTCGGCGGCGTCGTCGGGATCCATCGCCTCAAGCACATCGGCGGCGCGGTCGGTGTCCAACCCCATGAGCAGTTCGGTCTGGTCGTCGTCGGGCAACTCCTGCAGGACGTCAGCCAGTCGCTCGTCGTCGAGGGCGTTGATGACCTCGACGCGGCGTTTGGCCGGCAGATCGCGCAGGGCATCGGCCACCTCCACCGGTCGGCGGCCCTCGAACTGGTGCAGCAGTTGAGCCACTCCCTGGCCCGGCATCGCCAGACCCGAGGGCGTCAGTCCCTGCACGTTGTGCCAGTCCACGACCGTCACGGTCGAGCGCCGTCCCAGCCGACGCAGGCTGCGCACCGCGACCCGGGTCACCAACCAGTCCCGGGTCCGGGTCTGTTCGATACCCAGATCAATGACCGAGACATCGATGTCGGCAAGTTGCTTCTGTTCGGGGTCGCTGACCCGCACTCGGGTATCGAGCACCTGGCCCAGTACCAGCACCTCACCCGGATGCTGGTCGAATTGGCGAAGTGACAGGTTGGCGGTGTTGAGCGTGACGGCATTGGGTTCGATCGCGGTCAACCGAAGCATCGGGACGAAAATACTTCTACGGCTTGTCATCTCGACGACAAGTCCTAGCACTCGCGGTTGTTGGCGGATGATGCTGATACTGATCACCACATCGCGAACCCGACCCAGGGATTCGCCGTCGGGACCCAGCACGACCATCCCCGCCAGTCGCGCCGCGTATACCCTGTTCATCGGCGCCATGACTACAAAGAGTAGGAGTCTGCGCGTGGACTTTCGCTATCGGCCCCGCAGAACCTGTCTGTCGGTTCCCGGCAGTAACCCGAAGATGATCGAAAAGGCCAAGGGCCTTCCCGCCGACGAGGTTTTCCTCGATCTCGAAGACGCGGTGACTCCCGATGCCAAGTCGGCGGCTCGCACCCGAGTCGGCGCCGCACTGGCCTCGCCGGGGTGGGCCGGCCAGTTACGGGGAGTCCGGGTCAACGACTGGACGACACCGTGGACGTACACCGACGTCATCGACGTGGTGTCGGCCGCCGGGGCGCACCTCGACGTGATCGTGTTGCCCAAGGTGACCGACGCCGTCGGAGTGCACGCGCTGGATCTGTTGCTGACCCAACTTGAGCGCAGCCACGGACTGCCGGTGGGCCGCATCGGTATCGACGTCCAGATCGAGGATGCCCGGGGGCTGAGCAACATCGACGCGATCGCCGGTGCGCCGCGGGTGCAGGCACTGGTGCTCGGCCCGGCCGATCTGTCCGCCAGCCTCAACATGCGCACGCTCGCAGTCGGGGAGCAACCCGCGGGCTACGACGTTGGCGACGCCTACCACCACATCCTGATGACCATCC
>Ga0114922_10001365_pt1 | contig 23332 bp, 16 predicted proteins | sample AartaG_FD_100975 | JGI IMG/M metagenome (GOLD analysis project Ga0114922, IMG submission 100975) | Deep subsurface microbial communities from Aarhus Bay to uncover new lineages of life (NeLLi) - Aarhus_00045 metaG | ecosystem: Environmental > Aquatic > Marine > Oceanic > Sediment | place... | reverse complement strand
TGATAATTATAAAAGAGAGATAGCTACTGATCTGACACTAGGTGATTTGCAGCAATTTTTTGAAGCATTTCTTACCATGTATAGAAGACAAATACAGCGTAAAGGGTCGTTCTTTGAATTCTTGGTACCCGATGTCTTACAGGGAAAAGGATTACCCGAGCGATACCGCACGGTGACGTTTGACCGTGAGCTTGCGATACGCCGTACCGATGCGGAGTTTATGGCTCTTGGGCACCCTTTTATTGATGCGATGCTGGCGTATGTAGGTTCATATGACTTTGGTGGACTGACAGCTATTCGCGAAATAAGTGCACCAGCGATAGCAGGTATCGAAGGGTTTTTGTTTATCTTCGTTATCAGGCGTCGAATAGCACGAGAAGATGGTGACGAGTATTTATTCGAGTTGGCTCCCGTATTCTTCACCACTGAAGGGAAGGTTGATGAAGCTGCTTTGGGGTTTGCCATGCGTTACACAACAGGATCCGGTGCGTCTGCAGCGAACCCTCCTGACCCTGGTGTAGCGTTTAATGCCGTCAGGAAGCATCTGGAGCAGCAAGCGGGTATCTGGGATTGGGATGAAGATGTTGAATTCATTGGGCTGAGTTGGGTGGTTTTCAAATAGAGCAATCTATTTATTCAAGACCGCTCCCTTAGTTACCTTTGCACATTCCGTCACATTGTGCAGCCCTCGTCGTCATTTCGGCACCTTGTTATGTGGCTGGCCAGAATTCACCACCACATGCACATTTATACGTCTTTTTCATTCCTTCGCTCGAGAGCTCAAAACTGTGCAACACTCCAACCCAACTCCCACACCGACTACATATCCATGGTCCTGAATGCTTATCCCGATTTCTTTTTCCTGTGAGAGATTCTTTTTCGGCAAGGCTTAATAGGCGGTTCGTAGAACCTTCTCTAATCCAAGCTCTACCATCATATTCGTGGTAAGGAATGTCCCGATACCTTTCCGCGGTAAGCACAAGAACTTTTTGACGGGTGAGTTCTTCGACCTGCATTTGTACAACTAGCGGTGGCTCGAATTTGTTTCTAATGACTTGCGATAGCGAACGTTGGGCTGTATCGAGGTTGCCTTGTTCAATTCCACAGGTAATCCCGTCTGCCTTAATTCCAAAAACCACTGTTCCCCGAGCTAGATCAGAATTTACCATTGCGCACAACGCCTCCAGCCCTTTACGCTGAAGGCTAAGTGATTTCTTGAACTCCAACACCTGACCTTCGCCTTTCCGCACAAGTTGTTCAAGAGATGATTGTTCTGGCATATCCATCAGACCTTTCACATCCCAGTTATGGGCTACTACCTCGGAGATAATTATACCACTAAGGCTGTAGCAATCTAATGGCTTTTTATTAGAACGTCCTGGCAGCAAGGGAATCAACTACGTTCATGCTTTGAAGGTTACGCTATGCGTTTCTAAGATGGTATTATGAATATAGACGCCGTTTCTTAACGGAGGGGTATCATGACGTTAGGCAAGTGGCAAGGTTTAGAAGAAACTGAATCTGATGTTATCAGAAAAACATCCGGCATACACCAAAGGGAACTCCGCATCATAGAAAGGCTATTAAATGCCTATCTTGCTGGATTTGAAGCAATAGGCAGCTTTACGCGTACCAAAGATAATGATTTGCAATATGCTTGGTTCAAATTGGTTACTCGTAGTTTTAATTCGATGCGGTGCGCCTACATCCTGCTGGAACGGGGATATTATACCCAGGCACTTTCTTTACTGCGGTCGGTTGATGAAGATTGGCTTATAGCCAAAGACTGCAGAAAGAATAGTCCCACTCTGGATGCTCTACTAAATGATAAAGGGCAATTAGGGAAAGGAGATTTAACATTTAGCAAAATGGCTGAACGGGAGGGGATAAAGCCTCTATGGGATAGTGGTTATGGGCACCTGAGTTTGTTCGTTCATCCAAGACCTCTATCACTAAGAGTGCTTGTTGACCCAGGCACAAAGACACTTCGGCTTGGAGCCAGCTATGATCGGATGCTATTTCTCTACTGCTGCGAGGTACTCATACGAGATGCTCTGCGAATGACTGAGTATATGGTTAGTTTACTGGGTTCTAAGGCCGCTGATTGGCAGAAGCAGACATGGCCAATCGTTCAAGAGACAACAGGTTGGCTGGATGGATTGCGAGCCCAATATACAAGTGGAGAGGCGCCTAGTGATAAACAAGAGAGAGATGAAACCTAAAGCTACTAGGGTCTAAATAGACTTTAAAGCTTAGTTTAGGTTGGCAGTAGCCAAACAGGCTCTCTAACAAATCATCGTTTTGTTGCCTGGAGAGCATATCATCATAGACTAGGCTCATCCTGCGTCGTTTACCGCTCAGTCGCTCGATCGCTCCGTCGCTCGGCCGCTCGATCGCTCGGTCACTCGGTTGCTCTACCACACTGCTACTCTATCGCTCCACCGCTCCACCGCTCCACCGCTCGGTCGCTCCGTTGCTTGAGAGGTGGCTTGCTCCGTGCCATACTGCTGTAGGGACCGGAGCGTGCAGAGCGGTAACCGAGGCGGAATGGAGCGGTGACTGAGGCGGAACCGAGCGGTAACCGAGGGGTAACTGAGGCGGAAATCAAAGCGGAAACCGGGATGCAAATCCCGAAGACACAATCTGGCTTTTTGTTTAGCGTAATCTAATTAGTTAGGTGCTTGACTTTTTCCAGTAGTCCATAGGCTCCACGTCGTCCAACGTAATTACTGCTTCTGAATCCACCCGAAGTTCAACAGTATGACCAGCATTTATTATAATATTGGCACCCGACTTCGGTTGCATCCTTGGAGCTTCGGCAATCCATATTAGAGGTTCATAGTGAGGTAGAGTCTCATAAGCGGCTCTGAAAGTAATGTTAAGAGACCCAACCTCGGTAGGGTGCAACTGTCTAAAGATTGGAGGGTAATCTGGTGTTCCATGGTGTTTTGAAAATACCCGGCAATAATCTGATGTATCCCTTCCCTTATAGTGAAGGATAATTTTTGGACGCAAATTAACTTTATTAAAACGGGTTGGCTCTGTAGGTATGAGCCGATCCGGTATTATGATTGTAAATATTGCATGGATAGCTAACATATTTGAAAGATTGTTCGCAACTGCGGCAATACGAAATGGGGTTGTATTATCTGTCCCGCCTGCGCGGGTTAAGGTATTACCCTGCCCCTGTGGTATCACAAAGGATAGCCGGAGATCAGGGCCTATGCTTCGATTATTTACGTCTTGAATCTGGAAGTCTCTCATAGGAAGCGATTGATCCTCAATACGTTGGTAATATAATAGATCCTTGGCTTGTACTGCTCTTGTCCCTTTCGGAACCCATACAACATACGCTACTTTACCATCGAATTCTCCACTGAGCTTCACAGATTTTACCCTCACGTCAGAAATTGATGGACTAATATTGCTATTAATAATTTGAACTAGCCATGTTTTGCCGAATTGTGATTCATCAGTGCCTCCATCAAGACATTGGGGATAGTTTTTATTTTCCTCTTCTATCTCCTCAACGCCAATCACTATTACTCCCCCATCAGCATTATTGAAGGCTGACACTGCCTTGGTGAGGTTTCGTATGCAATCATCTTTTGCAGATTGCGGTGTCTTGGCCAACAAACGAGAAACCTTGTATTCTATGTGCAAATCCTCAGGGATCTTATTATCAACTAATTCCTGTAAATCTAGCTGCTCCCATTCCCAAGGAGGTTTGGGCAGCAGTGCTATGCTTCCAATCATGATTGCCTCTATGATGCTGTCATTTAATAAATACTATTAGCAAGAAGTATATTACTACTGTCATTCTTTCAGTGTCAAAGATGTTTTTTGAAACACGCGTTCTCTGGTTATTGAAAGAAGAAGCATAACAGAGAAGATAACAAGATGACGAATTGTGCAAATCTACCCAAAACCCAGCATCTACAGCATTGGCATCAATCCATACAAGGTCACTACTAGCATACTAGCTTCAAGAAGCAAATGATGCTCATTAGCATTCCCGGCACAAACAGTTGTGAAGCTTGTATCTCTATGGTAAAGTGCAGTTATCCTTCCTAGTATTGTGACGTAGGAGCAAGTGATGCCTCCAGCGGTAGGGATCGACCTAGGGACGACTAAATCGGTAATTGGCGTTTGGCAAGATGGCAGATGTCGCATTATTACTGATGATGTCGGGCATCAAAGCATTCCGTCTTTAGTTGTGGTTACTCCTGACGAGCTTATACTTGCTGGAAGACAAGCCCAAAAGCATCCAGACCGCTACAGAAGTAAGAATATCACTATAAGTTCAATAAAGAGACTAATGGGGCGGAAGGGAGAGAGTGGCTGGGGTTGGTGGAAGGCCTATCCGCAGGAAGTATCAGCATTCATCCTATCCGAACTGAAGAGTCAAGCAGAAAACTACCTCGGTGAAGAGATTAAGCGAGCAGTTATAGCAATCCCATCACACTTCGATGAGGCTCAGCGACGGGCAACAAAAGAAGCTGCTGAGATTGCTGGACTTGATGTTATACGGCTTCTTAATGAGGCTACTGCTGCAGTTTTAGCTTACGGATTGCATAGACATGGTGATGAGACCTCACTTGTCTTTGACTTCGGTGGTGGGACTCTCGATATCTCGATCGTTGGATGGGGTGAAGGGATGTATCAGGTGCAGAGCATCGAAGGAGATAGCAAGTTAGGGGGAGACGACTTTGATCAAGTTATCGTTGATTATATTTTAAATAGCATTCATCAACAATATAGTGCCGCGATAGAATTGGATCCAATTCAAAAAGCGATATTGAAGGAAACTGCAGAAAAGGTTAAGGTCGAACTAAGCGGAACTCTAGCTACGACAATCTACATTCCCGGCTTCTTACGCATTGGGCAGGGTTTCCAAGACCTTAGCATCCCACTTGAACGATCAACATTTGAGCGATTATCGAAGAATTTAGTTGACCGGGCTACTATGCTTCTCAATAAAGCCTTAAACAGTGCTAATATGAAGGTTTCTGATTTGAGTTCTGTGCTCCTTCTTGGTGGAACAAGCCGTATTCCTTTCATCAGAGAAGCAGTAAGAAAGGAGCTTGGCCGGGAACCGATTACTGGAGTCGATATTGAGACCTGTGTGGCTCAGGGAGCAGTCATTCAGTCGGCAATACTTCAAGGAAGCTTAGGAGAGATTCTTCTATTAGACTGCATCCCGAGTTCATATGGTATAGGATTGAAAGACGACACTTTTTCTCCATTGATCTTGAAGAATACTACAATACCAACAAGCAGTTCACAGATGTTTACTACTACCGTGGATAATCAATCAGCAATCCCAATAACTATCTATCAGGGAGAAAGCCTAAAAGCTTCTGAAAACAGTTTTTTAGGAACCATCGAATTAAGAGATATCCCGCCTGCGGCGGCGGGACTACCGCAAATCAAGGTAACCTTCGATGTCGACCCCAATATGATTATCCAAGTTAAGGCACGGGACAAAGGGACCGGCAAAGAACAGACTATCCAAGTCAAGTCTCCTTACGGTCTCAACGATACGCAGGTTAAAGTAATGCATCAGAGACTTAAATCTTGGCGCTCCGAGCGGCGAATTATGGATATCAAACGTGAAGTCGAGCTGCTCATTTCAGTTGCGGAAGAGACATTAACTGAGAATGCAATCGCCCTTGGCTGGGATGAGGTTTTAACCCTGAGAGAATACTACACATCACTAGCTGCAACCAAGACCAAGAAGTGTTCTTACGAAGAATTGACAGGCATGCTACACACCACACGCCCTATCATAGAGAAGGCGCAAAAAAAGACTATTCAATATACAAAAGCAGTTCAGGACATTAATCACCTAGCTGCAGAAGTGGAGAGATTAGCTCCACTTATGGCAGCTGAAGAATCTTTCATCTTACTCACTCAAGGGATTGACTTGTTAAAAGATTACATCCAGCGTCATTCATCCTTTGACGAACTACAGAAGACCTTGCCAGCAGTCCGTAACGTCTATAAAGAAACTAAAGCTACCTTCATCAAGAGAGAAATCGACAATCTAAGAACGTCAGAAGAAATGGCGCAGTGGGCAGGTGAGGTGGAGAAAAGCTTATCAGATTCTTCTTTAGTGAGACAGGAACTCTTGAAGTTAAAGAATATCAATTCGGTTCAGAGGGTATTAGAGCTTCTCGAGCGCGAAAATGTTGATTACCGGGCATCTATTCAGCGAGAAGTTAGTGAGCGGATAAGAGGAGATCCCTATTCCGACGCATGCCTGTTTCTCATTGTTTCAAGCTTCATAGATCATCACCACGTCTCGGATATCGATAAAGTGCCACTTGATGACAGCAATTCTACTATTGTAGCTTTTTCTGTATTTAACTCACTGGATAAAGATAGATCTGATGACATTAGAAGAGTCGCTGCCCAGGCTGTATCAAATTATTTGCCTGACTTCAAGTATATTGGGCCCATAGTTAACAGAATTTGTGATGAACCAGATACTATTACAAAGAAATACCTTCTGGACTGCGTTAACAGACAATCTCCAAGCGTGCTTGAGAAGTTATTTGTGAATGCTGATACGGAGACCAGAGCTAGAATAGCCACTGATGAAGGTCTGCTACTGAAGCTGGCACGCGAACCCAACCACGAGACCCGCATTTTTGCACTACAGTCACTGGCTAATTCCCCTCCATCTGATTATACCCAAGTCTCAGACCTTTTTTCCCAAGCTTTGCTTGACCCTATATCAAAAATACGCATACTTGCCATAGAATTCATAGAACGGCAGAGGGAACCTTCTCGTCTTTCCCGTATACTTGATCTACTCCAGTCTGAAATGGATGACATGGTAATAGAGCGGGCGGTCACTGCTTTGTGCAACCTGAGGAACCCCGAATCAATTCCCCATCTTCTCAGATTGCTTGTCGAAAAGAGTAGCAATGTTCGCACTATTCTGTTACCTGTGTTAGAGAAAGACAGGGAAGCAATGGACAGTGATATGCAAAGGCTATTTGACCTTACAAAAAAGATAGCTTTGGGAGAGCACGTCAGAGGCTTTAGAGATTCCATATTTTTGCGCAGATTTTCCAGAAAACACCCCGAGATGAAAGGCCTTGTAAAGATATTGAAGGAACGTCACCCAGAAGGCAGATGATGTCGAATGAATAGGGCATGGATCGACGATAAATTAGATATGCTTGATCTCAAACTCAGCGATTTCAATGCGGCTTCGGTAGATTCACATAAGTTCTTCTTTGAACCAACTGAGGATGTATATAAGAGACTAGAATCAGGAGATGAAAAGCACCTGCAATACGTAGCTTCAAGTATTGCAGCACATTTAGGAATTATATCCATTCCAATCGTTAGATATGACTGGGGCCTGAAGATGGGACCAGAAGTAGCTGGACAAATAAGGAGTGACTATTGTTTGGCCTATATTCAAATCCCCTTTTTCTATGTTGGGAAGAAATACTCGTTGGGGGGTATCCTTGCTCACGAATTGACTCACCACCTACTATATTCCAGACATATATCGCTTGTGGATTCAAATGAGAACGAGCTTTTTACCGATTTGACAGCTGTTTTTGTCGGATTAGGTAAATTGCTACTTAACGGAACTTTAGATGAAGGAGGTGGGTTAGGGTATCTCTCTCCTGATCTGATTGCTTATTGTCTGAAGAAGATGTGCAGCGCACATACTGTTGAGGTAGAGACAGCACTGGAGAATCTAACAAGCGAGGCAAGAGGATTAATGGAACATACTTGAACCCGGTAGCATTGGTCGTCACAGTTTAGCGCTTTGCTGCCCAACAATGCTGACTTTTGTTGAGCTCCTCGTGGATTTGCCCTAGTGAAATGCCCTATAATGAAGGGGCAGCCATTGACTAAGAGAATGAGGTATCAAATGGCAAGAAAGAAGTTCAACGTGGGTGACAAAGTTATCGGCAACGAGAAAAAAGCTAGTTTCCATGGGCGCAAAGGCACGATAGTCCAATATGAATCACAGAGTCAATATTGGGTGATGTTCGATGACGGTCGGAAAGAGTGCGTGAATAGCTGGTGGTTAGATAAAGAACCGCAAGACTGTCTTAGGTGATTATTTGCCTATCGCAATAATCGCCCTTAATAATCCTCGGGAATGTTAGGTCGTGTTCTTTCTGGCTCCATTAATAGTGTGTAAATCTAGCCCTCGCATATAATCGGTGATGGCTTTTCAGCAGAGTTCTATTTCCCCGAAATCAAAACCGAAATTTTGCTGGAAGGAGTTTTTAACCCAATTCATATAATCTAGTTCTGTATATCCTGGATCAAACCAGCGATAATTGAAAGAGAAACGACCGTCTTTTGCGATCCATTGCCTCACAACATCGTAATAAATCTGCCACTGAAAAAAAGTGGAAATTACCCTTACCCGTGCGTCTGGGTTCTTAATCTGCGGTAGGTTCTCCTCCACTCGACCATCCATTCTTTTTGCGACAAATGGGGGTCGACGACTGGCAACCCCTATTGGTCGCAAATCGACCGACTGGTTGGGCTCAACCACGAGGTGTTTTGCTGGCCAACAGAAGAACTCAGGATTCTTAGCTTTGTCATGCATGAGATTCAGGTGATTAGCGTAATAGAATCGGATGGGCATATTATCATATCGAAACTCGCCATTCTTATTCTCACGTTCGAGTTCCTGCGGTACTTCAGTTCTTTCCCACATCTCCATGATCGTAGCGGCAGTCTGCTGAGGTGTTTTCCAATGCAATTGCTGGCAAATCTCGGTGACAACTTCTTGATATTCGTCCTTGGTGAGGTTGACAAGGCGATTCTTCAAATGGGGTGATCTTCTGATTACCGCTGCAGCTCGCAGAAATCTAATACCAGGGCTTATATCTTCGAGAAAGCGTTCATAATCCGTTATATCGTTGGGATACCCTGAATCGGGATTAAGTGCTATGTCGCACAAAACCATGAATAGGTGCACTGAGAGGGATATGGGATTAGAGGGATATTCGAGTCCGGTGGCTACTAGAAATGATTCAAACGCTCTGGTATAAAGTGGCTCCATTAATCCCATGACCCTAAAACCGTCCCATGTTATCTTTCGGTCAGCAGCAAGGTACAGAAACTGTAACTCCTGAAACCTCGCCTGGCCCTCGAGTATGCTATGTATACCCAGAGGAGGTACAATAATTTGAGATCCGGGAAAGTAATTACGCACTCGGCGCTCTCTCAGCTCGCGGAAATTGTCTTCCCATTCTTTGATGTTGGATAAGACGTCAAAATCTTTATCGAAGCATGCTGCAAGGAGGCCGACTGTACCTCCCAGATGTATCTGAATGGCATGCCCTATGGACAAAAAGTACTTGTTGGAGCAAACCCTCTGTGCATTTTCGGGGTAGTTAAGTAAGGCATAGCTAAATTCAACGTCCATCCAGTTATTCACGATAATGTTCAGGCTTCTTTGCAGGGAATTTGGTAAAGATTGTCCTTGCTTCTCCAAGAACTTAAATAACGGCTTTTTATATTTACGACCAAACGTCTCTAGATGTCCTACATTCATGTGGGTTTGCAAAGGAATGGTTAAGGCGCATAACAATCCTGCCGTAGTTCCTGCGTGTTGCCACCAATGCACAGTTTCATGAATATTTACTGCAGCTGCAATAACAGCTTTGGGTCTAGATGCTTTAGCAAGACGAGCACTTCTGTCAGAGGTGGTAAGAAATGCAGCGATGTCAGCATCTAGCTTTACAACGAGATTCATGGGGTCAAAAACCCCCATTATGTTAACGCTCTGGAGCGCGCGAAAATTGGTATATGCGGGAGACCTATACGCGCTGTAATAGTCCTTACTTGCCATGGCCGAGTTTGACTTCCAGTATATTTTGAATATTTTCCAAGTCTTTCTGTTCCAGCTTGATAACAACGTGCTTTTCGGTTTCAATGTAAACTGTAGTCGGTGCTTTATCTGTGTGAACTTTGTTTTTGCTTTTCTTTGCGGCCAAGATCCGGTAAATGGTTACTGCAAGCTGTGCCGCGTTCAGGATAACGGTAGCAAAAACTATAACCTCACCAACGCCGGTATAAAGCGGCTTACGAAAATCGTAGGACTCTCGTTCCGTTAGACGTAATCCACTATTTGGTGCGTCAAGGAGTTTTCTAAGCTCTTCTTCTGTGGATGGTGGATTCTCGATACTGAGTTGAATTGTGTTCATTCCCTCTCCTTTCCAGTATGTACTTACTATAAAATTATACGTACAGTGTAATTTTAACTTCACCACCTGTCAATACTTTATATCCAACATATTTTCCATAGATTTACATACAAATCCCACATTACAAAACAGGATCTGTTTGAAAAAATGGAATATTTCAGTTTTCGTTTAGTTTAATCATTAGCGAGGTTTGGATTTAAACTAATGGGCTTTGGGTAGTAGCTGATGAGTTCGTTACAATCCGAATGCATTAGTAACAGTTAGAGACTATAAGAACGCTAAGAATGAAGCTTTATTCATAAACCGGTGCTGCGTATTAGGGGTTGATCCTGAAGTGAAAATTACTTAGAGTGACAATTAAAATTAAAAGTGGTTAAGTATCAAATTCACATAGACATTTTCTGTGGGAAGGGGTAGGATGAGACCAAATGGTAAGTAATCGCAATGAGGGAAAGTATAAGCTATATATCTAATATGGGTAGGAAAAGAAGGTATAAAAAATGGGTATATTTAATAAATTGTTTGGAAAAAACAAAAGGAGTGGAGAATCTACATCCACTAGTAAAGTGAAGAACGGGATGTACGTCACATGTGCGTCATGCCAGTGCAGGACCCAAATTAAGATTTTTGAAACAAACCAGATAACAATAATGGACCCGGACGCAAGTGAGTCATTTGCAAAACAAAACATCGCTATGAAATGCCAAGATTGCGATTCTTACTTGTGTTTCTCGTGCGTATTGTCGAACAGGGATGATGTAGGAATTTCTTTTTGCCCCATATGTGGTAAGAGGGCGGGGCCGTGTTTCATCGCTGGTTGATACACTAAACGAAGTGGCTGTAAATCGGGGGGAATTCCGGGGACACCATACCAACTAGGCCTACTACAAATTAGGTATTTACAACATCGAATGAAAGCTACGTGTGCTTGAAGATTCGTTAATATAGGTGCACACTGGGTAACTGAATATAGAATGGAGATGTTCTCTAATGAAGGCTTTGATAGTATATGACTCAGTGTATGGAAATACGGAGAAAATCGCCAGGACTATTGCTGAAGCTATTACCCCGTCAGATGAGGTCAGGGTACTACGGGCGAGCGAGGCAAATCCCTCGGAATTGGCATCTATTGACCTTCTCATTGTAGGTTCACCGACCCGTGCGGGCAGGCCGACGCCGGCGATTCAAGACCTCCTTAACAAAGTCCCTAAGCCTTCTCTTCAAGGTATCAACGTAGCTGCGTTTGACACCAGAATTTCGACGAAACTCGTCGGAGTGTTTGGATATGCCGCTGGACGCATCGCCGGTAACCTGAAGAGAAAGGGCGGTACTCTCATAGCGTTTCCAGAGGGTTTCTTCGTTACAGGCGGCAAAGGTCCGCTGAAAGAAGGTGAACTAGAGCGGGCCGTAAGTTGGGCTAAGGGAATTTTAGAGAGCAAGAAGTAATTTTGTAAGGCCCTTCCCCATTTCAACTACACAATTACTCAAAATGTGCCGCAGCCTTACAAGCGGATGAGCCCTACACATTCTAGTCACACATACCTCGCATAACTCTGAGGCATGTCAATTGACCGCGTCCTCAGAATAGGATTAGAATTGGTTAAAGTCCAGGAAAGTCTTGAAGGGGAAGAGAGTGATGTTTGGCAGGCCTATCCTTCCTAAACAAAAAAAACTGGTAATCATAGTAGACTCACGGAGTCTTCATGACCTCCTTGCAAACGGAAATCACATAGCTAAAACTATCCTAAAATATTCTACCTGTGAACCTTTTGAGTTTATGAGGAGCCCAGTTGATACTGACTATCCAGAACTCAAGGGGTTGCCAGTGTTTATTCAACGATATGACGATAAGGGCAATTTGACCTCTCTTGACATAGTAACTGATAAATTGAAATCTACGACGGCCTTCGGGTACAGGATGGCAGATATAGAGGAGATTGGTAAACACATATACAAGAAGCAACTCCTGACTTCAGAGGAGAGAGAGGCAATACTACTGGTTTTTGTTCATTCAGCGCTTCATATAAGGAATGAAATGAGGGTGATGACCACCAACAATAAAGTACTACTTGGCAACCGCACATGGTTTGAATCTCATTTCCCCGGTCGTCCCCTTAACATTGCTACCGTGGAAGAAACAAAGGAAGTAATGGATTTATTCGCAAAATATCGGAATAAATACTACATTTCTGGTCACTATACCGCCAATAAATGGGGATGGTACTGGTATTCATTCAGGTCAAAAATCCCCAACTATCACGTTGGAGATAGTATACTTGATGCTTTCGCCAGTCGGTTTATGTACCTGCTAATGAGCTTAGATGAAATTGGCTTCCAATACTATTCTGGTGCCAACAATGACACAATGGAAACTACAATATATCACTTTAACTACTTCATCGCTCTCATCAGCGGAATTTTTGATGCCTTGGCTATTAGAACCAAGAATCAGTTAGGCATTAAGTTTGATAGGGACAGTATAGACTCAAGAACCTCCTTTAACCCCAAAGCTGGTAGGGAGTTCCTAAAGGAGGTGAGGGAAAAGAGCCCTAACCTTCGCGAACATATAATGAAAAATATGCATTTCATAAAGCTAATCTATGACCTGAGAGAACTAGTCGTTCATAGGGAGATGCTGCCCAAGTCAGGCTTTGAGGATAGTACCAAGAAGTGGAAGGCGAATTTCATTACTGTGAATCCCAATATTGTGGACTTAATCACACAATGTGGTGATAGAAGCCAAGACTACGAACCAATGACCATTTGGGGATTATATTCTGTAATGCCAAGATTCCGTTTCTTGGAACCCTACCATTTTTCAAAGGCTGCCGCTACCACGTTGGTTAGCTTCTGTAATACCTTTCTACACTTGCTAGGCTTTAGTGATTTTGTGGAGTCTTTTGAGAAGCAAGGGAAGAAAGATATTTTTACGACAACAATGGAGAGATTTAGGGAGGATAGTCTTGGCTTTTAATACGCAAAGTGATAGATTCACTTACCTGCTTCTTGAATATTTCCGGCCCACTAGTAAATAACGCGGCAGTTATAATCAACATTCCCAAAAGGAGACGCATATTCCCATTGGGTGTAGAGCGCCAACCCCATTTTAAGGTGGAGAATCAACAATATAGCGGAATGTGCAACGGCGGATTCCCCCTGTTTCTCCTCGCTTGCTGTCAAAAAATCGTCAGGGTAAAATGATAGGCATAGGAAACAGTTCGGATTCCGCTTGGGAGCCGACCGAGATTCAAGCCTATAAAGGAAGCAGCGAAAGCGAGCATGAGCGAATATATCGAGACCTTTCGTCGGATGAAGGTACGCGGCTATGGCGAGAAACAGATTTATAGAGTTCTCCTTTTGCTCGAAGACCTGAGACACCTCGGGATGCAAAACATAGACCGATTTCAAAAAGCGTTGTTTGAAAACATTGCCGATAGTGAGCAATATCTAGACCACTGGGCGGAAGGAAAAGCAGCGTTGACATTGGCCTGCAACGGTTTTCGCGTTGTTTATGAACCGTGTGGTAGGCCAGGGCCAGACCTATCCGCAAGTTGCCCAGGTTACAGATTTTATGTCGAAACCACTCGTTCCAGGGAAGACTACGAAACGAGTCAAAAGCTTGAAGAATGGAACGGAACACTGGTGGAGTACGGGAGAGGCGAAAAGGATGCCGAGCTACTTTACGGCAAAATCCTATCCGAGGCCAAACAGCTTCCAGAAAACGAGACTGGGCTGGTTTTTCTTCAATCGGATAATGTCAGGATGGAGGAGTTTGAATTTGAAGAAGCCACAACCTACTTGGATAGGCTAGTGTCAGAACAGAACCTCTTAGCCAAAATGAGTGGGGTGCTTTTTGACAGCGTCTGGGTTAAATTCCCTGCTCATGAGCACTTTTATCTTTGGCGCAATCCAAAAGCGGAAAGGCCCATCGATGATCTGCTGGCTGGGAAACTCCAAAGCTTAAAAGAGCCGCCCACCCATTCGAGGGACGAACTATCAGAATTGAGACACCGCTTCCCCATTTCCTAGTAGTGTGAGGAAATGCCTCTTTGTATTTTTTGACCTCGTCAAGGCGATGGCAAACCATACCTCCACAAAAGCTCGGATTTTCCCTCTGCGAGGGGAGCAAATATACGATTGGGGAATCTGATCTTCTGCGCGTATCCAACAAAAGGGCGGTTTGTTCACCTAGCCATCCCTGCTACCTCGCCCTCGCTTGTGGCCAGAGGATGACCAACGTAAAATAGTGGATACTGAGGGGTCAAATCCTGCCGGAGCGCAGTTTTGGCTTTTCCTAACTGAACATATATGAACATGCCCGAATTCGGTTTATTACTGCTGGAAAACAAATGTGATATTATTTGGGCACAACAATTTACTGTCGGATAATTGTCCGGATTTACTCGTTTTAACTAGAAACTTGTTAAAAAGAACTTGGAGGTAGACGCAATGGAATTCACTCCCGATGTAAATAAAGCAGCTGAGTTTTTAGAAATCTCAAATGATTTTACTAATCCTAAAGAGGTGATTAGAGAGGCGATTAGTAATTGTTTCGATGCTGGCGCCAAAAACATCGAGATTGAGATTTATGTGGACAGGTCTGGGGGAATAGATGAACTTGTTATCAATATTGAAGACGATGGGGAAGGAATGAGTGAGGAGCAACTGAAAGCGTTTTTTGGTCTAGGGTATTCAACGAGAATAGCAGTGGATGAGAGGGGATTTAAGGTATCGCCGTCTATAGGTGAAAAGGGACATGGCACAAAAGTATACTTCAATAGTAGAAGAATAGAGGTAAAGACCTGGAAGAACAACCAATATCTGGAAGCTTACATGGATTCTCCTAGACAGACTTTACAAAAAGAAGAACTTCCGAAGGTAGCATATGAGAGCAAGGAACTTAAGGACCACCAACAAGGAAGCAACATAACAATCTTTGGATACAATTCGAATATACAAGCAGGTTTTAGTCATGATGAAATCAAGGACTATATATATTGGTTTACTAAATTCGGCTCTCCCGAGTTAGAGCTTGGGAAAGAAACCTACAAGGATATGAAAATACAATTAAAGGGACTAGGGGCAAAGGGACCTGAAGAATTAGACTTTGGGCATAAGTTTGCTGAGGTCAATACCGACATTAGGGCTTTGAAAGGCAAAGATAAGATTTCGCCCCTTGACTATTACGTTGCAAGGTGGGTGTTTAATGACGTTCAGGTTATTGGAAAGCCGGGTTACACAACAGATTTCGTATTCTACATAGAGGGAGACCAAGCAAAGCGTGAATACAACAAGATGATACATGAGAAATGGCAGCCGTGGAAACCTGGTGAGTATGATGTAGGAGATAGATACGGACTTTGGCTTTGCAAAGACTATATCCCTATCCAGCATAAGAATGAATGGAATAAGTGGGTTGCGGAAAAAAGTGAGTGGACAAAGTATCATTCCTTTGTCAACTGCCAAGACTTTAAGCTGACAGCCAATCGTGGCGATTTAGAAAATACCCCTCCTGACCTACTCAAAGCTGTGGAGGAAACGGTGAGGGATTTGTTCAATAACAAGATTAAACCAACCAAAGAGTTCCAAAAATATAGAGAGGAGCTTCTTACAGAACAAGTTGAAAGAACCGCGCAACAAGAGGAATCTGATTTTAGTAGAAGGAAAAAGGAGGCACTAAGTAAGAACGCTACAGAGATTGACGGTATCACACTTCTTGAGCCAAGGCAGGAAGGAGGCGTCTTTAGTCTATTTATGCAGTTAAAGACTATCAGGCCTGAGCTATTTGACTTCAAGGTGATAGATTACGATACAAGCATGGGGTATGACCTTCTTGTTACAAAAGATACAGCGCTTGATCTAAACCAGGCATCAATGAAATTTGTTGAGATGAAATATGAATTGAAAAGGAACTTTAATCATTCATTTGGTAAGCTTGCGGCGATAATATGTTGGGATACCAAGTTGGCAAACGATGAGGAGGTTTATGACATTGTCGGTGAGAAAAGGAGCATGAAAATAACAAGTAAGGACTATTCAAATCCAGGCTCTTACAAGAAGTATATGCTTGTTTCGAATACCTCACCGCACAACATAGAGGTTTTTGTATTAAAAGATTACCTGAAGGATAAGCTCATCTTAGATTTCAGACCTAGAGGTATGCACTGAACAACCGTCCATATTGTTCAGCTCGGGCAACAGAAGTTTGTTTTGTTCAGTAGGCCACATTAGCCTTTGTTGTTACCTCTGACGTAACAATAGGACAAATTGTTCGCCTAACTTCCTCAAACCCCGTGGCGTGGTCAGTAATTGCTAAGCCATTTTAGGAATGCTTTGAATTTTAGTGCTTTGCCCTTCGGCGTTTTCTGAGCCAGATTACCAAAGGCGGAATTGAATTCATTACTTAGCGCTTAGAAGCACTTGGAAAACTGCACATTCTGGCATAGTACATCCGTATTATCAACTGCTGGCATAGTCTTAGAAACCCATGTTTTCCGATTCTAGCTTGCCAATGCTGTCCCACTGACTTTGTTTACTCTCCGAGAATCTGTCTACGCCAAGGAATTAGCGTTTTCTCGACTAGGTCACGTATTTCTGGGTCCAGGTTATCTCGCCTTAAGTGTTTCTGAAGCAGATGACGAAGATTCTTCCCTCGGGCGACAATGCACTTGCTTGCTGCAGCCGATGTCCTAAATTTCTCGGATTGATCCCCATTTAGAATCGCGCAGACAGCCTGTTCCTTGTCTCCATTATTTTGCTGAGCCTCAATGTGGACATGCTCTGGGAAATAGAATTCAAGCTCCCGCTTCTTAAGGATGTAGCAATTCTCTCCGTGTCTGTCAAGAGCGTCCTTGAACATGTCTGAACGAGGCGCTGGGGATTCCTTTGGCGAAGAGTCACGGTCCCTAATCCAGAGACGAAAACCTCTGCCAGGGACGAGGTTTTCCACACTGATTGTCCCGTCAATAATTCCAGCAGCGGCGTCTCCTGCATACTGAATCACAGTCATAGCTATATCATGGAATTCATCATTATATAATTCCTTAAGCACATACTCGAAATAAATGATATCTTTTTGCCCCTCAACAATAACTATGATGTCATTCTGAAGTAAGTCGCCCGGTCGAATTCCCAAGTCACCCCACATCGTGTGAAGTGACTCCACGGGTATCCGTAGAACTGACCTTTGGCCCTTTTTATTCTGTATTACGAATGATGTAACTCCTCCCAGGCCCGATGAAAAAACTGGCGAATGAGTAGCCATGAAGAACTGTGTACCCTTTTCTTCATTTAGCTTTAAGAGGTGGGCCAGTAATTCGCGTTGAAGGCTTGGATGGAGACCCATCTCCGGTTCATCGATTAATACCACGGACGCTTGAGAAAGTGTAGCTTTAACAAATACGTCCACAAAGTGCTTTAGCCCAGCCCCAGCATAGATAATATCAAGGTTTCGGCTATACTCCAGATAAGTTAAGGTGGCGATATCGTTCTCTGTTCGGTCCGAAATAATTTCCTCAATCTCTGGAAAGAATCTCTTAATATCATTGATAATTCGTTCATAGTCGTTTATGTTAAAGCCTCGCATGGACCTCTCAGCATAAAACTTCAGGGCATATAGTATTTCGAGTCCATTGACTTCAGAAAAGTTACGTTCCTGAACAGTATCCATTACATTCTTTGGCGTTACACGCCGCCGCCGATAGAGACTTAGGCCAGGGTCAGGTACTATGTAAATACTGCGAAATCGTTGCTCCTCAGGCGGTTGTGATGGGTCAAGAGTTGGCCCAACGCCGCCAGCTTCCTGGCGCACAGTCAAACGTTTACCATCATCGTATGTCAGTTCAATTTCAAATGGCCCAGCTTCATGAAACATGTCCTTGATTTCTAACTTTGGCTGGAACTGGTTCCAGTTTCTGGTCGACAATGCCAAGCCAGCCATGTCAAGTGCATGGAGAATCGTGCTTTTGCCAGAGTTATTACGCCCATAGATTGCATTAACAGCGTCGCAGCCTTGGATGGTGACGTCGTCAATGCCTTTAAACCACCGAATGTGAGCAGCCTGAAGCGTCATTACCTAATCCTCTCACTGAGAGCACTATCCATATTCGTGACAAAAAACACCCGTGTCTATCTCGTACAGACTAGCCTTGACTAGTACGTATTATAGCATCTCGCCTCCATTGAGGTAAGAACTGCAATTTCGTACTGCTAACCTGCCTGGTAATTCAGGGTTTGGAGAGTAAAAGGCCTCGACTTAATGATAATGACCAATAAGCCATAATGTTAAGTATGGTATCACGAATAGTGAAGATTCACTCCTCTCAAGGCATACTTCTGTCAACTATTCTGTGGCACCCTAAAGTAGCGACCTCATAGTCAGCAATTTGCATTTGGAGTCGCGGATTTACGCGACCACGTTTGATTTGACTTTTTATTAGCCATTATGATAAGATTAAAAATTAAGAATTGAATATTAGTTAGGCATCGCCGAGACATATAGAAAGGCGGTGAATAATCGACAGGAGTCTACTTGTCGTTGTTTCGCCGCCTTTTTTTATTGCTAAAGTGAGGATAGGCACGAATTGGAAATTGACAATAGTGGCTGAACCAGATTCCAAACGAAATGTACGGCAGGCCAAAGCCGGGGTATGAGAATGCCGAAGTCGTCCAGAACTCGACAACAAAGTGTAGACTTGCCAGTAAGAGTCGACATTAGGATTCGCCATGCGCCAGCCTCACCGGCACAACAAGCGGCTTGGTGCAGGTTTTGGGCCAGGCTAATTCAAAAAGTTCAGGGTGAGGTGAAACTTGAGAAGTAGAATCGGCAGCTTAGACGATTTCCTAGCACTACTGAAAGGTGTCAAGAGAGTGAGCAATGGCAGCTACATAGCACTTTGCCCGGGACACCCTGACCACAATCCTAAAGCCGTAGATTTTCAATGATGAAGTATGGAGAATCAAATAGAGCTTTACTGTAATGCCACCACCTTTTAGCTTGACGGAGAGAGGGAACAGTTAAGCCGATACCATACTAAAGACGAGGTGAAAGATGCTGGACTTATTATCACAAGAGCTAAGGGAAGTGGCTCAAACCCTGTTGAACAACAATATTACTTTGAACGAGGCTCAGGATGCTTTGACAGCGGTAAGGGTTCTTGAAAAAGCTGGAATACCCAAACAGGACTGGCAAAGGCTTACCAAAGCAACTGATAAGCTATCTGATGCAGAATTCAAAGAGGCGGCCTTGAAGCTATTGAAGCTTGAAGAGGCGACAGGGATGGAATACAAAAGGGCGATTGCCCGTTTTCAAGAACTTGAAGTTGATACTGTGCTCAAAGAAGAAAAGAGGCAAGAATTGAACGAGAAAATTGCCACGACGAACCGGAGGGTTAGAGAACGCGGCCAGCAAATTAAGGAGCTGACACATACGGCTGGTCAAGAGAAGACCAAAACCGAGGAGATATTGAAAGGTGAACGCCTAATCAGGGGGGAAATTGAGGAATTTGGGAGGATCAGAGCGGAACTTGAATCAAAGGGCTTGGCAATGTCTATTTTCATTCCCATTGCCAAAGAGTTTGCAGGTTCCAAAGACTTTACCAGGGAAATCGCTGCAAGATTGAAAGAGACAAATTTCTTGACCAAAGCCCAAAAAGAGATCAAGGCTGAAAACGATCAACTAAAGGCAAGTTCAACCTCACTCAAATCACAGGTAGACGGGTTTTCTCGCAAGAAGGACGGCCTGGCAGCGGATATCGTCAAGCTTGACAAGCAACTTGCTGGTGAGAGGGAGTCCCTTGCAGGACTCAAGCAGCGGAGAGAAGCAAAGAAGCAACAATATGACCTTTTCGAAGCGCTTCTTGCCATGTTCTCTGGTAAGACACCTTATGAGGACTGCACTCCTGAGAAGTTGGCATCGGCGGTCCTAAAGCTTGCTCAAGGTTGGTACCCCGGACGACCCATTGAGGAATTAAGAGGAACATTCGTAGCTGCCGTGTGTGGTGACTACCTCCACAGTATACAATGCGAGAAATGCGGTGCTCGGTTCATAGTGGATAGGGCAGCAAACAGCTACAACAAATACCAGGATGGATACTATTGTCCTGTGTGCGATTTCCGCTCATTCACGAAGCCCAATGAAGACTTTTTGAAGGCGATGTTCTCTGAAGAGGAATTCAATCGGTGTAGCGGGCTTCAGCAAGAATTGGAGAGACTCAAACCTCTGGAGGTCTTTTTGGATATACCGTGTAGTGTTTGCAAAAAGCCAATGTCAAATAACTGGACACGAGAACAAGTCCTTGAAGGATTCAAGAGCTGGGGGCATAAACTATGTTTGGGGTAGTGAAGTGTCAGTTCCCGTAGACAAAAGCCTGGCTTTAGTCAGAAAGCAGATTGGACTAAGCGCAGCCAATGAGGTAGTTAGTTGGTTTAGCTATGCCTTTGGCCTAACTGACCCCAATGAGCTTAAAGCCCTGGCGAGGAAGCTTATCGCCAAGGTATTGAAGGACGAATATGGGAGCTTTGAAGATTGGTATGGCAAGTGGTCTTATCTTGCCTTGCCTTTCCTAAAATATGTCAACCGGGGCTTCCCGTTCATCGAGTTTAGAGTCGCACTCTATATCGCTGCCACAGTTCACGTTCGCTTTGACAACTATAGTGAGCAACAAGCAGAGTTTGTCAAGCCTATCAAGAATGAAATCGTGAAATTCAAGGTTCCCGTCGTCTTTCTGCACGCTCTTGCCGAAGGCGACCTGAGGAGATTGAATCAGTTCAAGGTTGTGGAAAGGGATTGCCATTACATCACGCTGGATATCCCAGGATTTGGTGAAACGAGGCTAAAGGACAGCCTCATTCCTTGCTGGAGAAACTTCTTCAAGGGAAAGAGGGTAGGGAAGGCTCTTTCTCAAGCTGGTTTATTGCCTCAAGATGCTGGAGGCATCATTGATGCTTGTCTTGAACGCTCTGCAAACGTGCCTCAACTTGCCTCCGGAGGCTACGAAGATTTGGTTAATGGCCTGTTGGACCTCGGCTGGAACAAACCAGATGCTAAAGAAAGGGCAAAATATCTAATGGAAAAGTACCCTAATGCTACCCTGGAAGAGAGAATAAGATATGCGCTTAGTAGCTAGGCCCTTTGTATTTAGCCAAAGTTATAGATGGACTAATAGATTAATTGATGGATTGAATATTTGATGGCAAAGAAAACAAAAACCGACCTTTCTCTTGATTGCCCTTGCGGGGCCAGGTCCCCAGTCTTTGAGAACGGGGACTCAAAGTGGTTCAGCCACTGCGTTAACTGTGGCAGCCTTACCTTCTGGTCAAACCCAATGCTGACTGAGAGGCTGAAGTATGGCGGCAAGCTCTGTCCCCATAGCCCTGAGGTTAAGGACTGTAAGAATGGCAAGACCTCTTTCTGTAAACTATGCCGAATAAGGGTCTTTATGCCAGGCTAAAATTATGTCTCAAAAGGCATTGACATTATACGAGTATACTCATATAATAAAATAATGAATAAGAGCTTTGAATTGCCGACGCTCAGATGCCTGCGTTGCGGGCATAAGTGGATACCACGAAAGCCAAGCGAGCCTAGACAATGTCCTGCGTGTCGCTCACCTTACTGGAATAAGCCGAAATGGAAGGGGGTAAAGAAATGAAAACCGCAGCTATCTATTGCAGGGTATCAACCGAAGACCAAGAACGGGAAGGCACAAGCCTACAGACACAACTTGAGGCATGTCTGAAGTATTGCCAGGACAGGGGTTATGACGTGGCCCACCGCTTCAGTGAGGCGTACTCCGGGCTGACCTTGGAACGCCCAAAGCTGAATGAGCTAAGAGAGCTTGTGAGAGCGGGCGATATTGACGTTATCGTTGTCTATTGCCTTGACCGTCTGAGCCGTGACCCTGTACATTTCATCATTGTGCAGGATGAGATGGAGAAACACGGGGTTGAACTTGTCCTAGTCACTGAGACGATTGATAGCTCAGACTTAGGCAAATTGATAATGCACGTAAAGGGCTATGCTGCTAAAGTGGAAGCCCAAAAGATACTTGAACGCACTACAAGAGGGCGCAGGGAAAGAGTAAAGGCGGGAAAGTTGCCCACAGGGCGAGGCATTCTATTCGGCTATGATTACGACAGACAGACAGGCAAGAATACTGCAAATAGCAGCCTGGACACAGTCCGCATCGTAGGCAGGTGGATACTGGAAGATGGTATTTTTTTGAACGAGGCTTGTCGCCGACTAATGAAAGCGAATATTCCAGCACCAAAAGGTGGCTTACGATGGAGTCGGGGGACACTTGGGCGAATATTCCGCAATCCGACCTATGCGGGCAAGTCGCAAGCCTATAAGACAAAGACGTTGCCTGGCCAAAAACGCAGGGCCAATGATGCTGAAAAGCTAGTCGAGATACCGAATGCAGTTGACCGAGCCGCTTTTACCTGGAATGAGTGGCTTGGCATACAAAGGCAGTTGGATAGAAATCGGGAACTGTCACCGCGAAATCAGAAGCTAGCCTATTTACTCAAAGGTATGATGTTTTGTAAACGAGATGGGCGCAAGTATTATGGTGTGCCCATGCATGGTAGACCCTATTACCGCTGTAGTGGCCGTAATCCACTATTATCAAGCATAACCTGTAATAGTAGAACCGTAAGTGGCAAATGGCTTGAAGATATGGTCTGGCTTGAAGTTAAGAAGGTTCTAATGAATCCTGAGATGATACTGGCGGAGCTGGAAAAGCGACGGGAGGAAGGCACAGAGTCTACTCACTTGGAAGAACGGATAAGGCTAGATTGTAACAGGCTCAATACTATTGATGAGGCTGAAACGAGGTATCTTCGCCTTTATGGTGCTGGTCTTATGTCGGATGATAAGCTGGGCGAAGAATGCAAAAGAATCAAACAGGAGCGTACCAGATTAGAACATGAAATCGCGGAGCTAAAACATCGAATTGAAAAAAGCAAGGAGATGGCTCTCACCGTTGAAAGTATCGAGCGAGTTTGCGAATTAGCAACGAAGAATCTCGAGGAACTTGCATTTGAGGGAAAACGATGGGCTTTGGAAGCCCTAAATATAAAGGTTTGGGTAGACGGCGAATCATTTATGATTGAGGGCACTTTGCCATTACCAG
>Ga0114922_10001364_pt1 | contig 23337 bp, 13 predicted proteins | sample AartaG_FD_100975 | JGI IMG/M metagenome (GOLD analysis project Ga0114922, IMG submission 100975) | Deep subsurface microbial communities from Aarhus Bay to uncover new lineages of life (NeLLi) - Aarhus_00045 metaG | ecosystem: Environmental > Aquatic > Marine > Oceanic > Sediment | place... | reverse complement strand
TAGCATGCGCCAGTCATCGAACACCTCTGTGATATTCTCGTCCGGCATGCCTGTGAGGTCATACATGACGCTGTAGGTTCGCCTGTAGCAGTTGGCCCCTTCGCGCGCACTGGACAACACCTTGTCCTTGTGGTAGCGTTTGGTCCTGTCGTGCAGACTATGGGTAAATCGCTGCACAAAGGCGCCATCGATCCCGTAGTCGGCCATCCACTTGAAGTGACGAATCACGGTCTTGCGGTTATGCGAGCTGAAGGTTTTGGCCGGAGTGCCGTCTTCGTGAATGAATGCCGTGGTGTAAAGTTCGTCGTCATCGTATTCGGACACATCCGGCCAAAGGTCAACCGTGACATTTCCCGGACCGAACGTCCTACTGCGGTCCCTGGCCCAGTGCGTCCAGCCGAGATGGGCCCCGTCACCTTCGCAGTTGAACCAGCCCTGATAGCCGGTCATCACCTTGCCTGTAAGCGTGCTCGGGTCTGCACCGGGGACAGAGGGGCCGTCATAGGGTCTCAATACATCCTCCCTCAGCCCCGCCCATGCTGTCTGCAGCAGGGCAGAGCAAATGAAGGCCAGGATCAGGGTGTCGTTCGGAATCTTCATGTGCGTTCCTTGTTTCAATGCACTGTACATCGATTGAACTGTACCTCACTATTTGCTGAGGCTCGTGCACTTATCCCCGTTGTGGTTGCCGAAAATGCCGTCCGGGCAGCGATGCGTCAAGGGCAGCAAGAAGGGGTCGGAGCAGGAAGCAGGAAGGGGGCAGGCTGTGGTCCTCAATCCGCCTGCCCCCTTTCTCCTTCTCTGAATCAATCGACGATCCGAAATTCAACAAGAATTGGATGATGATCGGATGGATACACACCGTCCACATTATAATCGACATTTTCGTACCGCAGCACCTGAACGTTTCCTTTGTAGAGGATCCAATCGATGCCGCGACCGCCAGCAATACTGTCCTTCAAGAGCTCAGGATCAGTCGTGGACTCATCTCCGACGAAAGTTTGGTATATGTGCCCTCCCGGCTTGGCATTGAAATCGCCCAATAGAAAAATCGGGCGTTCCTTTGTCCAAGGCCCAAAGCGTTCGAGGGCCTCAATCCTCTGCATGATCAATTTGGTGGCATTGACCCGCGCCATTTTCTGATCACGACGATTGAAGAAATGAGTGTTAAAGACATAGAATTCCTGCGTGTTCTCCCAGTGCCCACGGAAATCCTGCGAATAGGGGCCGGACTCTCCCTCTGCCGGTATGTCGATGACAGCCAGGCGAGCCCATGTAACCATTCTGGGATTCACTTCCGGGCCGCTCCCTATGACATCGGGTGTTTTGGAGAGCTGAAAACTGCTCAATTCCCGCAGACGAAACTTATCCCGTTTGTAAAAGATGGCCATGTGCTCGTCATCATCACCGCCCTTGCGGCCCTCACCAACTACAACATATTCCGGTAGCTGGTCCATCAGGTAATCGATTTGTTTCTTTAATCCTTCCTGCGTGCCGATGATATCGGGGTCACATTGCCGAATCATGTCAACCTGCATCCGACGCCGGATCTCCCAGGGCGGCTTAAAAGTAGGACTGGCAAACTTCATGTTGTAGGTCATCAACGTGATGACCCTGCCATCCTCCTTTTTGTGTTGGCCAGCGCTTACATCCGCAGTGACTGATGTCACGGCTAAACATACGATGAGTAAATATACAACGCTTTCAAAACGTCTCATTGTGATTGTCCTTTTTGTTTAGTTTAGTGGTTAATTGGCAAGCACCGAAGCCAGTCCATAAAATCTCTTGTTAGATTTGGTTTCTTCACCTACTCCTGTGAAGTTATCACATGGAGTAGGAACATCTGCCGGGTTTTATTCTTTGCAATACCGGGTATAAGGATCGCATCGTTGGTGCGATTCCAGCGCGGTGCCGGATCAATACGAATATTACCGCTGTATCGGCCTTTATCGATTCCCTCGCTGCGAACAAAGGCGCCATCGCTGCGCCGATACACGGCATAGTAATTCTTGTTGTTTTGCTTGTACCCATTCACAAACCAGTTGCCGTCTGGAGAGAGTGAAATATCGCCTTCCGGATCCGGGAATATGTCCGGTGTGCCGATTTGCCCGACGACCATTTTCTTTTCCATATCATAGAGAACCTGCTTGCTCTTTTCTCTGCCGATCAGCACAGTTTCCTCAGCCCACTCTGGATGACCGCCGATGTGCTTATCGTGCAATTGCAGATTGCTGCCGTTAATGTGAATGGAGAAAGGGATGTTGGTACGCTTGCCCTTGCCATCCCAGCCAGCACGTGCAAAGAAATAAACACGATTGCCTTGCCGATTCCAAAGCGTATGATTGATAAACAACCCGCTATGCTCAAAATCTGGGTAGCGTTGCTTTATCTTCTTTTCGAGTTGACGATAGGATACCAGCAATCGCTTCTTGCCGGTTTTAATATCTACCACAAATATCCCGTCGTTAGCTGGTGCCACTTCATCTTTAGACCAGTCTAGTGCTTCCGGATACCCCGTCACCAACCGAAGGCGAGCCAGCCGGCCGTAGTTGATGGCAAGAAACGCCGATCCATGCGCAGCAACCCCGCCGTTACCGATAGGCGTATCAGCAAACCTGTATTCGCGCACACGTTTCCTCTTTTCAATATCATACAAGACCGTAAACACTCTACCCGTTCTGACATCCCGATCATTGAAGAAGAACTGCGTCTTGGGCTTCAGCGGATGCCAGTAGAACATCGTCCCCTGCTGGGGATTCCAGGCATGACATTTATCCAGACGAATAATCTTGTTGTGGTTTTCCGCATCAACCAGTATCACCGTTGCAAACTCTGGCGGTGTGGGTAACCGATCGATTCTATCAATCTCCAGGCCCAGTATATACCGACCGTCCGCACTCCACGGAATCGTCAGGCACTGACCGATATAACCAAAGAAATGATGTTTCTCACCCGAAGTCAGTTGCTCGATCTCCAATCTAATCGAAGATGTCTCTTCAGCATAACTTACGGAGCAAACAAATACGGCAATCAGTGTCATAACACATACAGTTTTTGTTTTCATAGAATCCTCTTCACTTGTATTCGTAATCCTGTTGGTCGTTGACCGGATGAGCATGATACAGATACATCGCCCCATAGGTCAAGTTACTACCTGTCATGCCCGGGAAATTCAGTCGATCCATCATCAATGCGATGTAACGGGCAGGGTAACCTTCGGGCAGAGGAATGACATTGGGCCAGACACGCGTATTGCTCTTGTCATCCCATGGCGGCAGGTACATTTTGAGTTGCCCTGCAGGATAGCTATCCAGATTCAAGTCGCTAGGCCGCGTGCGAATAGACGCAAAGCCACCTCGGTTTTCCAGCGAGATGCCGCCGTAGAAAACCAGTGTCTTGTCATCGGTGAGCCGGAAGCCGCCTTCTGAGAGCCCCCATGACACCGTCGTTCACAGAAATCCATTGCCTGGCCCCCCGACGCGTCCGAAAAGTCGATCAATGGCTTCGAAGCAGACTCGGTGGCGAAACCAATGGACATGGACTCCAAAAAAAGAAGACACATAGTGACCAACATTCCAGCACCTGAAATGGTTGCTTTCATTGCCTGATCCCCTTTCACGCCCAATCCATGTCCAGCCATCCGCGTGTGCCGCGCAGCTTGGAAGATCCCCCGCAAACCGCCTCTGGTGTGGCTCGAACGGTTCTGGCCATACGCCATGGGGCAGATCTTCGGGAATAGTTTCAAGGTGTCGTCGTTTGTGATGACAACAGGGATCTGCGCATGACTGTAGACGGCACGTTCTTTGGGATGTACGAAGGACGCGAGTGGCGCTATAATCGAGCTGGAAAACTCGGCTGCGTAGCCAAGTAATTCATAGGGAACTGCCAAGCGGTCGAATAACAATCAAGGAGCGTGGGATCGTGAAGCTGCTGCTCTGCAGCCTTGCCTTGCTCATGTCGGCTTTTGCCCGCACAGGAGAAACGCCTCGACCCAATCAGGATCTGCCGCAGAAGGTCGTAAGGTTTGAGGAGGAATTTCGCGGCGCTCTGCGTGAGGGGGATTATGATCGAGTCGCCCGACTCTTGCCCCAGGCTGAGCAGCTTGAATCGCAGCTTCTTGAGATTCTGGGAAACCCCCGGAGTGGGACTCGTGCAAGAGAAGAGCTTCCGCCGCTTCTGGAAATCATAAGTGGGCTTCGTGGAGACGCGGCTCGCCTGGTCGCTAGCCGCAGTTGGCGGAAGGGCCCACGACCGAGAATCGAGCGCCCGCCCGATCCCAAGCTCATCTCGGCCAGTTTGCAGGGAGACGGGCAGACCATTATCCGCGGTGCACGCGGAGCAGCAAATGATACAAGGGCACGAATTGTGCGCGCGGTCAACCTCTTTACATTAGACCATGCGGCGGCCCGGGTGCATCAAGACGGCTCGTTCATCATAAGGCTCGTAGCACCGCCTGGAAGCTCCATCCAAATCTCAACCTCCATGCTGGAGGACCTTCCAGAAAAGCTGAGTCGAGGCCTTGCTTCACGATGGGGCCTCGACCTCACAAATCTGCGTGAGGAGTTTCAAAGCATCATCCAAAATGATCGCTCCTGTTCTCCAGGCCTTATTATCCCTATTGAGCCGAAGGGTCCCGCTCCGCACGACGAGGCAGGCTTTGTTCGAAAGATTGGAAAGGAACGCTGGCTCTTCGGCACGGCCCGTCTTTGGCGGAAACATCTGCACCCGGGAGATTCCACCGGCGTTACCGTTACTCTGTCCATACGGTGCGAGTCTGAAAACGCGGCACACCGTTTGGCCGGTCACCACCTGGACGTACATTGCGGCCTTGCTCCGCTCTTCAACCAGGATGGCGAACAGCTCAGCGGAATACGTCTGTTGGCAACGCATGTTCTGACCCCCACGGGTTTGCCCATTGAGACTCAGACCGACCTGGTCGGCCACCGCGACCACAGGGGACGCATCCAGATGGAGCCGGGCCCGCAGGGAGTGGAGACACGTACCAGGGAGGTCGACTTCGGCAGATGGCGCGTGCAAGGGTCTGTGGCCAAGGTCTCATTGCATCTCCGGTTCGAAATTCCCGCGCATACCCCCCCAGGAACATACGTGCTCGACGGTCATATCCATCCACGCGGGGCTGGGGAGTTCTTTGGACTCGAACATCCGGCACAGCTTTCTTTCGGTCGCATAACCATCGGTGAGCCCGCTCAGCCGCGTCTTGCGTGTGTGCTTCTTGGTTCAGCCGGCTCGGGGGGCTCTCGTGGGGCGGTTGCGAGAGAGGATCGCACGAAATACAACTTCGCACCGCGAAACGTACTCCGGCCCGAGAAGCTGATCCTTCCGCGTGATGATGCTCGAACGAACAAGCCAATCCGCTATTCGCTTGACCCATACCTTCCTTTGGTTTCCCTGACGGATCGTCCCCACGAATGCCGGGTATGGCCCCCGCGCATATCGTTTGACTGCGAGTCGAGCTCTCTGACAGTGACCGTCAAGGCCCCCGACGGTAAGACCGATCGCATGGGTCCTGCCCCGCTTGTCGCAGCACAAAACGACCTTACATCCGTCTGTCCTGATCGTCTTGTACGCGATCGAATCGTGGCACCGGTAGGCATGTCGTATGGAAACCCCAGCCTGGCCGACATCTACCACCTCACCGGATGGGGAGCTTTCGACTACGCCTTCACACAGTATGGCCACCATGTGATCTCACTGGAAGGTCAGATCAACGACCTCAGTGGCGCCCCACACACCCTATCCGGTACGTACGACGTCTATGTCGCGCGACCAATCGATATCGATATTTTTCCCGAACCAGGGACACCTCTCTGGCCCGGAGTCAGGATCCGGCCGCAGGTACGCGTACTGCCGCCACTGCCGGCCGATGTCACGATGAGCTTCCTGCACATGCCTGGTTCTGATCCAGCTAAGGCGACCACACTGCGGTTGGCTGGCAAGGCGAATCGTTGGGGAGTGTTTCTCCCGGACCCACAAGAAGAATCACTCTTTCTGAGCGACCCCGGCGAGTACCGCTGCGATGTTACGGCCAAATATGTGGATTCCGACGGGGTGTGGTGGATGGCTTCGCGACGCGGGGCATCGGTTGTCGCCACGCCTGATTCGGATGTCGTCATCCATGGAGAACGGGGGAATCGCGCCCCTTCCATGAAATGGCGAGCGCGATGGTTCGTCGCGCGCCACTCTCACTTCATCACGGGCACACCACCGGATGTGTTTGACATGGGCCATACATGCTATCCCTACGAGAATGGTGATGTGGCATGGCTTGGAGACCGGGATCCTGACTCACTCTTTCCAAACCTCACCTTTGAAGATCGCAGTGGCGTCATAGCTTCACTGGTGGTTGAACGCTGGCCCGAAGTAAGAAATGGGGCGGGTAGAGCTGGATTATATCCCGAATCTCTGCACCATGAAGATCGTCTTGCCATCGGCGAAATGCCTTTTGTTTCCTCATCCTTGCAGGGATTATCCCCTTCGATGCGGCCCGAGGCTGTGGATCAGTGGGGCTATTTCTACTCCACCTCATGGAGACCCGGTATCTCAGTCCGATCCCATGTGGCTGAAGATATGGTCCCTGCAAGCTATTGGTTCTTTGATGACGTCTATGGCTATCAGTTTGGGGTGGGGCCGAATGGAGACCTGCCGGGCGATATCAAGATGAACTACGGTGGCACCGTCTTCCGGGATCTCCGCACAGGCATCCAAAACTACGGGGCCTATGCCTCGATGCTTGTTCTCATAGACCCTGAGACCGACCCGATCGGGCGACGCGTGATGCCGCCCTTTGATGGCCTGCTCCCAGGTTCGCCCCCGTGCGGCCCACTTCTTGAGATTGGAGGAAGACGATATGACATGTTCTTGACCTATGGGGCAGTGGCCCCAGGGACAATCCTTGAACTTGGCGATCGATTCTGCATTTCCGGGGTCGTCTGGCCACCGATCAGCGGTTTTGTGCAGGCAAGCATAACAAGTCCCTCAGGCAGCCTGACATCCTTGGAGACATCTTCCAACGCCGTCGGCCTTTTTGATACGCCTGGCCCCCTGGCCAGTGAACCAGGAGAATGGATTGTCACAGTGGAAGGTTGCTGCAACGGCGAGACCAGCGCCGGTGTCATTGCAGATCGCGTGCCCGAAGCGAAGTGGCCGCGCGGAGGTGGTATAGGTCTCGACAACAACAGCTTTGTTGTACCTGTGGTCCCGAAGAACGGCGAATCCATCGCGTTTGACCTGCCACAGCAGGGACGTGTCTGGCCGCCTCAGCCTTTCATCGTTCGTGGTCACATCCCGAGGGATATCGGAGCACAACGCGTGAACGTGTTGGTGAGCCTGCCCGGCCAGGTCATCGATTGTGCGGAGCTTCCGGCAGAGAACGGATGTTTTGCATACGTATACGATCCACGGAAGCTCTCCAAGCAGTTCCCGAATATCGACGTCACGTTGCCGAGCCCCGATCCCATTCAGCGGCAGCCTGCATGGTATGATACGGTGACTTTTACCATCTGGGCGGGGAGCGGCGCAGACATGGCCGCTGGTATGGTGTTGCTTCAAGGTGAACACGTGTACGCCGTCGGTTCAACAGGGACACCTCCACCTCAGGATGCCGCCAGAGAGCCGGCTGAGCCCCAATACGAGTCTGCCGGTGCGCCGCCGAAGATCCTCGCATCCACATCTAAGGAACCATCCGGTCCGCCTCCGCACAGTTCTTCTCTAGCTCTGTCGTCATCCGGAACGACCCTTTTTGCAGCGCACAGATGGTCGGGCGAGGTGGTTCGACTCGACGTGGATCGATCCGGAATTCACATCGATGCGGTCACTAAGACACACTCTGAGGTCAGATCGATTGCCCTTTCTGGGGACGAATCCACTTTGTATGCCGCACTTTCGAGGAGTCGGGAGATCCTCGTGCTCGCCGCGAGAGATTGCAGCCATATCACTCGGTTGCGAATCTCAGGCGAACCCTGGGCGGTATTGCCCTCGTCCGATGCACATAGCCTTTTTGTTGCGGACTTCGACGGCAACCGAATCCTGTGCATCGACGCAGCGAGCGGCAGCATCCAGAAAACAAGTCCCCCTATCGCCAGACCGAGCTGTCTGACATATTCGCCCAAGGGGGATTCGATCTACACCGTAGGTTTCCGAACAGGCCCGATCACTCAACTTGACCTTCAATGCAGGATACTCCGCACGATTCCCGCCCCCAAACAACTCAATCAATGTCGATCGCTGACCTTCGGGCCGGATGGGACACTCTACGCTCCACAGACGCGGTCTGACACAGCTGCCGGGGGGCGCATGTTCGACCGTTCGGTGTTTCCTGTTGTCGCGGCTTTGGCCCCTGCTGGTCCACGCGTATCTCTGGCTTTCTCCCCCGATCTGCTGGTCGTGCCCCCTCACCGGCCCCGCGAGGTCGCCGTTGACACGAGCACGTTATACCTGGCAAGTGCGGGAAGCGACGACGTCCTGGCGATAGACCTTGCGACCAGGTCCCCCAAGTGGCATGCCACGCACATAGGCCAGGAACCTGACGGCATCACACTCGACACGTCGCGCGGACTGCTCCACGTCCTTACACTCACCGGACAGGAAATCGTCACGCTGAATGCACGCACAGGAGAAGTGCAATCTCGCAGACGGTTCGCTCACGATACAACACCGGCTCAGATCGCTCGTGGGCGGTACCTGTTCGGCAATGCAACCGACGCCCGTTTGACCAAAGATCAGTGGATGTCCTGTGCGGTTTGCCATCCCGACGGCGCGGTGGACGGTCGCCAGTGGAACTTCGGTGGCGGTCCTCTCGATACACAGCCACTCCGCGGGGCTCTGGCCTGTGCCCCCCTCCACTACACCGCGCACCTCGATGAAATCCAGGACACATATGATTTCACCCGAGATACAATGGCAGGCCGGTGGTTCCTGCCGAAACGAGAAATCAATGAATACCTCGGACCATCGAATGCAGGATATAGCGAAGATCTGGATGCCCTCGCTGCGTACATTGAGAGCCTCGCGCCCAAACGCCCCCCTCCGCCGCCCCCTGAAATGTTTGGTCTGATTGAAGAAGGAAGGAGGATCTTCTTCAGTGAAACAGCCGGCTGCGCTGCGTGCCATCCCCCTCCCCTCTATACGGACAGTGGACAGCGGGATACACAGGGAAATTTCATTCGTCACAATGTGAGGACGTGGAACGAGGGTGAAGACGAGGCTTTCAAACGGCTGGATACGCCCTCACTTCTTGACCTGCGACAAACCGAACCCTACTTGCATGACGGCAGAGCGCCGACACTGGAGTCTGTATTCACACATCACAATCCTCAGAATCGGCATGGTTACACCTCTCACCTGGGTGAAGACGGTATTCACTGCCTCAGCGAGTTCCTTCGCTATCTGGCCCCAGGAGACCCAAAGGCCTCGCAGCAACGCGAAGACCTGATCAATCGTGCCCATCATAGAGAAGTAATCCGGGCTGCCCACTGAGGCAACCGAGACAACGTGCCGCACATTCTGGCAGGAGTCGACCCGCCTAAACAGGAGCTTTGCTCTTTGGCAGTACCGGCTGCCATGCGGGCAGAGGTCGATCCTTCCCTCGAGGGAGCCGCTCACTCCGTCCATCTCCACCGATGCCACGGATCTTGCCACTCAAGGGTCGCGGTGCGGACACCGATTGCTCGATGCCCTCGCACAGATCCCAGCGAGCGGAACTACCGCACTGGGCTCCTACCTCGGGTGTTTGGCGAAGAATCGCACATAGGAATATGGGTGCAGTATCTGGTGTTTGGGAATCCACAGATCATCAACACGGCGCACGAAAGGTTTCCAGGTCATTCGTGAGCACTGGCTACGCCGCCGTAACGCGCGCAACCAGGGGCGAACCACACCCTGCGATGATATGGGGCGGATGAAGGGGTCAATATTGCAAAGCTCGCCAGCGGCGACCAGGCTGCAGATGATAGCGGCCCGCTCGGCAACGGCGTCGCTTCCTGCGAAAGCCAGTTGTTACGGCTGATGAACGGACACGCACCGCTCAAGAGCGCGATAACGCGTGCCATACGCGCCAGATTAGTCGCATGCTGTTCATGCGCGTTGAATTTGGAAATGGAATCTGTCACAATGAACGGGTATTGATTAGTAGAAACCGTGACGCGAGCAATCAGAGTATGATGATCTTGCAACAGGTGGGACGAAATGGGAAGAAAGCCAGAAAGAAGAGTATCAACCAGATTGATCTGCATTCATCTATGCACCTTGCTTCTATTGAGTCTCGTCCATGCCGATGAGAGCTGGAGACGACCTCTATCTGAAAAGGCACAGACTATTGAGGACGGTATTCAGAAGCGGCACAATATTCTCGGTCTCTATCCGTCGATGGTAGAGATTCCGTTTAACAAAGACACGATCGACATCACCACGCGGAATCCGATGGCGGATATACAACATGCGGTGTGCTGGACGGCGAATTATCTGGGCGGTCTGTCCTATCGATATGCTTATCTGAAACAGACCGGCGCCGAGCCGAGACAAATTGAGATCGCCAGAAAGCGTGCAGAGGGAGTCTTCGAAGGAGTCTATCGCTGCCAGCTTGTCACCGGTGTTACAGGCCTACAAGCTCGCGGATACTTTGTGGGTCACGGGGAGAGTTATGCAGAACGTCAGCGTTCAACCAAACTTCCCTACTGGCGACAGGGTGAAGTGGACGGCACACCCTTCCGCTGGGTCGGCGACCCAAGCCATCACAATTATAGCGATGCGATTCACGGTCTTGGGCAGTTCTACACATTGGCAGCAGAAGGCAAATACAAGGAACGGGCGAGAGAGGCGATTGATGCGCTCGTCAGCTACTGGGTAGATAACGACCTGAGAATCGCCAAATATGATCGCTTCCTTCCAGCCGTCCCCATTCTTGGCTTTACAGATGGAAAGACGCTCAACACACGAGTGATGATGGCGATCGCCGGCGCCAAGATCGCCCACTACGCAACGGGAAAGAAGAAGTTCAAGAAGGTGTACGACCAACTGCTTGACCAATACAACGTTCGTAATCTCAAAACCTTCACAACCGAGAAGGATTTTGACGACGCTGAACATGTCTTGTGTCATCTTGATCTTCTTTTTCGTATCGAGAGAGATACGGAATTGCTCCAAGCATTCCGTAAAGTCGCGGACGGTCTGTGGAAGAACCACAAAGATGATGGCCAAAGCCTTTTCACTTACATCTACTATGCCATCGCTCCCGATGCTCTTGAGAAAGAGAAGGCTTTGAAAGAGGCGCTTTTCACATTACAGACTTTTCCAACTGATATGACAATCAAACCGAGGATGAACAGTTTGAATCCAGACTTGAAACCGCCTTATCCAACGTATCTTGCCGCGTGGGACAACGAGTACATCTGGAAAGCAAATGTGCTCCGTCCGGACGGTTGGCACAGTCGAATTGTGGCTGATGTCGCTGTTTCACCCGAAGACCCGATGGTGATCTTCGCAGTCGGCACCGAAGGGGGATTGTATCAATCGCGAGACGGTGCGAATACATGGCGCAACTGGCGGTCTGTAGACCAGAACCTCCATTCGCCCGTGCGGCGCGTCGTGGTCGGCGAAAGATCACGAATTCTGATGACGGCATGTGAGGACGGCTTCTATTTGACTACTACAGGCGGAAGTACGTGGCACAAGATGCCCGTACCGCTTGCTAGCGAAAAGCCGGTTGACATCGAAATCCCACCTGACGATTTCAACATCATTTACGCGATTACGAACAAAAATGTTTACCGCTCCCGCGACTATGGGGATGAATATGTCGGACAATCCTGGGAGAACATGACAACGGATCTGCCAACGCTTCGCTCCCCACAATTTGTCATTGCCCACGGCGCACCGGGAAGACTCTACGCCGTTTCGGAGAGGAGGATCTTCACGCGTCGATTGGACGAGAAAGAGTGGACAAGAGGAAGCGATTTGGGGCTTGGTGAGTATGCTGAGACATACGCTTGGCTTGTAGCAGACCCCACCAACCCCGAACGTGTGTGGGTCGGATTCAAGGCACGGTATGGAACACTGGGTCCCCTCTCCATCCTCCGAGAGAGTCGGGACGCAGGGACGACATGGTCAAATAGCATGGCCGAGATCTGGCGGGTAGTATCAGAGAAGGGGTTTCCCGCTCTCATGCAATTAGGCGTGCGATCAGAATTGAACCATCTCGTTGCCGACAAGAAAGAGAGTGGAAGGTTCTACGGAGCGGCTGATCGCGGAGTTCTGATCAAAAACGCAACTGCGTGGCGACAATCCAAAGAAGGCTTTAGCATTCCCCTTGTAAAATCGCTCTTCGTCTCGAGATATTCCGATTGGTTTTTTGCCGGTACGCCAGGGGGGCTCTATATTTCGAAAGACAAGGGTGAAACCTGGCAAGACGGCAATCTATGGCTGCAATTTGACAAAAACACGCGACGCGAATTGGGCGGCGCCTCCTTTATCGATGCGTAGTGTGGGGATTACGCCCAATTGCTGGGCCCGCTGCAGGTCGCGCCTGAGTTGCCTTCGGTCGCGGTCGGTCACCTTGGCCGGTGGATCAATGTTCCAGACTGGGCCGACCGGCACGAATGAGCGGGCACCGACCAGATGCCAGTAGTGACGGATGTAAGGGTTGGTGAGCCTGGCACAGACCGGCGAGTGCGGCAGCATTTCATCGTTCCCGAGCCGGCAGCTCTGCGTGAGCCCGAAGACGGCAAGCCCCACCTCGCCCAGTCCCTTCTCGGCAGAGAATGCCACGCCGGGCAGGGCCTCCATCACCTGCTGGAACAACGGTAGGCAGTCCCAGATGCTGCCGCCGATCGAATGGGCGTCCAGGTGCACCGCGTCTAACCCGAAGTCCCTGACAACCTCTGTCACTTCGGCGGTGAAGTAATCCCGCCACTCGGCGGACTTCGGATCCATGGCCACAAACGGGTAGGTCCACACGTGGACAAACCGGCGAGCCCCATGCACGCGACACCAGAGACCTACCGGCGCAGCGGAGAACTGGATACGGCTCTCTCCATCAAAGAAAAATGTGAATGGCACTGTGTACGGGTCGGGTGCGTCCACCGGAAGGGCCAGCGTGCGGTTGCCCACGGTAATCTGCGGTCGTCCGGCCCCGAAGCCCCCTACCGTCAGGTAGGCCTCGCACGCTCGGGGCACCCGCAAGAGTACCGTACCGCCGTTGACCGTCCGCCTACCGCTGTCGAAGTCCAGCTCGCGACCCTGATAGCCGCCCGGCCATCCGCGATAGCCACCCGGGTGATCCGTTCCCCGCAGCGCACAGTCCTCGAAACGCGAGAATGACGGCAGCCAGGGATCGAACGCCACCGGGCATGTATGGATCATTACGCGGCAACCATAACGATGGGCAGTCTCGACCAATCGCCGGAAGCCCTCATCCCCGCCGAGTTCGAGAGCCGGACGGTATTCGGGATAGCGAGCGTCGTACGGTCCGCTCCACCCGCAGAGGTAGAGCAGCACACCCTCGCTCGCACCGGCCTGATGGAGTTCGTCGAGGAGACCGACCACGTCTTCGAGGCTTTGCGTGATCTCGCCATGCGACCGCCACAGATCAACGGTGAAAACCTGACAAAGATCTGCCAGCCACGCCGGCTTGTTTGGGTGCCGCCCGATCCGCCCGACGCCGTACGCCTGCTCCAGCCAGCACTGGTGATCTGCCACGGCCTCGTCCATCGTGGCAAAGCTCGCCCTCTGAACCGATTCGGGCCTAACCGCGTGAAACATAACGAGCAGGGAATCGTCGGTGGCTTGGACGGTGACAAAAGGAAATGGATCGTTCGACACAGCCGAGCGATGGCTGATCGATGTCCAGTCGCCCTGATCTTCCGCCAGCACGAACTGGTAATGCAACCGCGATCGATAGGGCTCCCTCGCCGCCAAATCGCATGTCACCAGCGTGGCCGTGTTCGCCGCATCGGGGATGTGGATGCGTGCGGTCTTGGGGAAGCGATACGTCAGCTGGCGACCGACTCCGTCTTCTTCGCGTGATTCCTCCTCCCGCTCCTGTCCCTCAGGACCACCGACTTCCAGGACCTCGCCTTGCCGACTGACTGAGGCAAAGCCGAGCGGCCGGTCGCCGGCGAAGAAGCGGACCAGCCATACGTCCCATCGCTCGGAAAACTCTGCCGTGGCACGGGCCGGTTCGACACCGCGCAGGAGCCGCCGGATGCGACCATCTGCCCGAGCTGCCGCAATCGCCTGCTCGCGTGTGAGCCCCTCAACCGCCCCCGGCGGTCCGTCTGCCCGCACGACCATTGATGTAATCTCTGGCCGCAACTGGGCCATCCATTTGACCTCCCGGCTCGCGCGCGGGGCCGACGGGTTCATCAGAAATCGATTGAAGCCTCGGTAGCCATAGTGTGTCAGCAACACAAGCATTTCGCGCAACGAATCCCTGGATGGAAAGGCCCACTGACTGCCGAAGGAGCCCTGGGAGTCCAGTTCGGCCGCCTCGTTGGCCGCCCAATCGTCATCCGTGACGTGCGGCCCGACGTAACCGACTTCATTGGCCCAGAGATGCTTCGTACAGCCGCTCTCCTGCTGTACGTTCGCCATCCATCGGGCGAGGCTGGCCAATGTGTGACGCTCCTCCCGCCCCCCGTGGCCGTAGTGATTGCGAATTAGCCCATCCACCCCTTCGCGCAATGCCCAGCGATGCATCGTCAGATACTGGTCCGCATCCCCGCCGATGGCGGCCGAGCAGACAAAGACCGGTACATCGCCGATGACCTCCTTGGCCATCCTAGGATGGGCTGATTCTGCCCATGCAGGTGCTTCGGAAAGTCATTCATTTCAGTTGGCGGCGATGCGTTTGTCTTGGGTCTGAGCATGGATCATTGACGCGCGTCTTCCCGTGGGGGACAATTCTGGGGGCCGGGAGATGTCACAGCCCGATCTGCATGGGCAACGGGAGTTGCCCATCCTACAAAGCTGTCTGAAGCCGATCGAGGAGAATACGCGAACCAGGTGATAGTCCTAACATCCAACATGTCAATTCAGGCGACGCCCAATTGTTACGCGATTGAGGTCACCTGAATTTAGCGTTGGGCGGAAACAGAAAAAGGAGAACTTCATGAGCAATCTCCACAGAAGGGCATTTCTCAAGATGCTTGGGATGGGGCTTACGACTCTCCGTGTCGGGGCTGTATTGGCGGAGGACGAGAAACCGAAGATCACGAACATCCTGTTGTTGTATGTTGATGATCTCAGGCCGGAGATCAACTGTTACGGCAAGAGCAAGATCGTTAGTCCGAACATGGACAAGCTTGCTGCCCATTCGCTCGTCTATAACAAGGCGTATTGTCAGGTTCCTGTCTGCGGGCCATCGCGCGTGAGTACCCTCAGCGGCATGTATCCACGCTCTACAGGGCAGTGGAACGCACGCGATTTTCTATCGAAGGGCTTGCCATCGCTTCCTGGCCATTTCAAAGCAAACGGATACGACACCGTTTCGATTGGCAAGGTGTATCATATGAATGACGACGATCCTGAATCATGGACTAAACGGTACACCGACACGTTTCATGAGAAGAAGTTCGTCTGTGACGGATGGTGTGCAGGCTACCAGTTGGAGGAGAACAGGAAGGGTAGGACTTTTGCAAAGACGGGCAGGAATCGTTCGGCCATCACGGAATGCGTGGACGCGCCGGACAACGCCTACCCTGACGGAGTCAGCGCCGACAACGCGATTGCTGAGTTGAAGAAGTTCAGCAAATCCAAGAAGCCGTTCTTCCTGGCTGTAGGTTTCTATAGGCCGCACCTGCCGTGGGTGGCGCCAAAGAAGTATTGGGATTCTTATAAGCGTAAAGACATAGATCTGGCGAAGAATCCGTATTTCCCGAAGGGTGCAATCACTCGAAACAGTTGGGGAGATCTTCGTCATTACGGGGACGAAGAGATCAATGCTGCCAGAATCGACAACGAGTTGGATGCCAAGGCTTTTCCCGTTCTTTCGGAGAAGAAGCAAAGAGAGTTAATTCACGGCTACTGGGCCTGTGTTAGTTTTCTCGACGCCCAGATAGGCCGTGTTCTCAAAACACTGGATGAGCTGGGTATGGCCGACAATACCGTCGTACTGCTCGTCAGTGATCATGGCTGGCAGCTTGGAGAGCACAAGTTGTGGTCGAAGTGCAGCAACTACGAAGAAGCTGCCCGCGTTCCGCTCATAGTCGCAGCACCAGGAATAACCAGGGGCGCCAAGACCGACGCGCTGGCTGAACTAGTGGATATCTATCCGACTGTTTGTGAGCTGACGGGCCTGCCCATTCCTGAACATGTGGAAGGAAAAAGCATGCTGCCGTTACTCAAGGCCCCATCGCGCCAATGGAAGCAAGCAGCCTTTCACATCTGGGGCGATGCGTTGTCCATGCGGACCGACAGGTATCGTCTGACAAGGTATAACACGGCCGCGCCCCAGGGAAATCAATATCAACTGCCATCCACGGGTCGCTACGAGCTTTATGATTATGAGACAGATCCTTCCGGCAATGTGAATATTGCTGCGGCCCCGAAGAACAAAGCACTGCTTGACAAACTGATCGCTCAGATGGATGCCAGCTGGAAAGCCACCCGCCCGGATGCCTAATATATGGAATGCCAGACATGGCCCGACAAGGAGCTAAAGGCGTCCGGTACGAGTGGCATGAAGATAAGGGCTTCTGTGATGGCTGATTATCACTTCATCATGAATCATGCTGATTCTGGTCGCGATGGGACGATTGACTACTATGAAGGAGGCCGAAGCGTCGCGATCTATTGGGAGGTGTTGGTGCGCTTGGAGAGCGGTCCGGCCTGTGGCGGCGTAAGTCTGTACATGGGTCTGAAAGAGTGGGCAAATCCCAAAGGCGTCAAGATCGACAAAGAGCATCGGTTGAAAATCCTCTACCGGTTATGCCGGTGGCTCAAGGAGCAGGACATCAGAAGCAACGTCGATCTTCCGTCCGAGATCGAGACGGTCGAAGCCCGGTGCATGTGGAGAGATTGCGCCGAACAGAGGATCAAAGGATCGGTGTTCTGCATGCAGCACTACGATTTGAATCTCTTGAATTCATTGCCTGAATGAGTTACGCAAGGGGCGTATCGCACATAAAGTAGTCTCTCCGCGGCACTAAGGGGCTCGGCATTTTCTGCGGGTATGACAGGATCAGATGTGACGTATGGCAATATGTGATGGATAGGCCTTATAGAGACTGGAGATCAAGATGCAGTTACGTTGGCGCTTCTGGCTGGTTCTGGCTGCGATCTGCTCGTTAGGTGCGCAGTGCGCCTTGGCCGCCAACAGCAGACCCATCCGGCGAGCGGTTTCGTTGCCAGAAACAACACCGTGGAATCTCGAAGAGTTGAGCGATCCTCCGGAGTTTGAGTGGGCTGAGGGGAAGAACGTTCGCTCGTTGTACTATAGAAGCGAGCCCTACAAACGTAAGACGACCCGTGTGTTCGCCTACTATACCACGCCGGGGACACTTGCAGGTGATCCAACCCAAGACAGAAATCTACCTGGAATCGTGCTCGCTCATGGTGGAAGCGGGTCCACTTTCAGTGCGTGGGCGGAATTGTGGGCCTCTCGCGGTTATGCGGCAATCGCTATGGACTTGTGCGGATATGGACCCGACAGAAAGCGGCTGACAGACGGCGGCCCCAGTGGAAGTCACGCGGATCGATTTGGCACGATCGATCAACCGATTACCTCACAGTGGAGTTATCATGGCGTGGCGAACGTTATCCGCGCCCATTCACTCTTGCTTTCTTTTCCGGAAGTCGATCCGAAACGGACGGCCGTTACGGGAATCAGCTGGGGTGGCTATCTGACCTGCATTGTGGCGGGACTCGACAATCGCTTCAAAGCCGCCGTCCCCGTTTACGGTTGTGGCTTCCTTCATGAAAACAGCGCCTGGCTGGATGAGTTCAAAAAGATGTCTCATGGAAGCCAAGCACAGTGGGTGCAACTCTGGGATCCTTCCCAGTACCTGGGTTCGGCCACCATGCCGATGTTGTTTGTCAACGGAGGCAAGGATTTTTGCTACCGAACGGATAGCTACGCCAAGACCTATGGTCTTGTGAAAACAAGGACAAAGAACATTCGGTTCTCGCCATCTTTGCTACATGGCCATATCTTTGACCGTCCCAGGGGAATTGAGATCTTCATCAAACATCACCTCAATGGCGGAACACCACTGGCCAAAATCACGTCTCTTGAAATTGGAGCACAGAATGTGACGGCAAGTGTCGAGACAACAAAACAACTGGTCTCTGCGCAACTTTACTACACAACGGATTCACACATCGGAATCACGTCGTATGACAAGAGTAAAGGCGGAAGGGATTGGGAAGCCAGTCGAACCTGGACCCAACAACCGGCATCGCTTGATCGGAACGTGATCATTGCAAAGCGCCCCCCACGGGCATGAAGCGAATGCGCTCTACTACCACCGACACGTGGAGTCCGGGAAGCCAAAGTTGATCGAGTGCGACGTTGCCATTTACGGAGGCACGCCTGCCGGGGTAACGGCGGCGATCCAGTCTGCGCGTCTGGGGCACAAGGCCGTGCTATTGTCCTTCAATCGGCATGTAGGAGGAATGGCCTCCGGCGGATTAACCGCGACAGACATCGGAAAGAAGGAATCCGTCGGCGGTTTAGCGCTTGAATTCTACACGCGTATCGGCAGGGTCAGTCAGTTTCGTCCTTCGCAAGCCGAATCACTCTTCCTGAAGATGCTCCAGGAGGCGGGCGTACAGGTTCTCTTGGAACGCTGCCTGGAGAAGGTAGAGACAAGTGACGGCCGGTTGGTCTCGGCAACCATGGAGACCGGGGAAACCATTAAGGCTGCCATGTTTATAGATGCCACTTACGAGGGCGACCTGTTGGCGGCGGCGAACGTCTCGTACCATGTCGGACGGGAACCCGCCAATGCCTATGGAGAATCGCTGGCCGGGCAATGGCAGAAGGTTTCATGGAAGAACACCTACCAGTTTTGCAGACTGCCGCTGAGCCCCTACGTGCAACCGGGTAATCCGGAAACGGGTCTGCTCCCTGAAATCGCCTCCGAGCCCCCCGGGAACCGGGGCGAGGGTGACTTCAAGGTGCAGGCCTACAATTTCCGGATGTATCTCACGGACAAAGCGGGGAAGATTCCGTTCCCGAAACCGCGCGGCTATGATCCCGGGCGCTACGCACTGCTGGCCCGCTTTCTGAATTTCGATCCGCACATTCAGTGGACCCTCAACTACACGACCCGTCCCATGACCGACGGTCCGGTCCAGATGAGGAACGGCGATTCCAACAACGCGGGAAGCTTCTCTTCGGACTATGTCGGCGGCAATTATCGCTGGCCTGACGGAACTTATGAACCGGGATCATTTTCGCAGCTGCCTCCACCTCGGCGCGGAGTGCCCATGCCTTTCCGCGAACTCTACGAATTGCGGCAGCGCATCTTTCAGGATCACGTCAGCTACCAGCAGGGGCTCATGTACTTCCTCGCCAACGACCCGCGCGTACCGGAAACATTACAGAAAAGGGTGAACCGGTTTGGGCTCGACCCGCGCGAGTTCAAGGAGTCGGGATTCTGGCCCCATCAGCTTTATGTGCGAGAAGGCCGTCGCATGGTCTCCTCTTACGTGATGACCCAGGCGAACTGTGAATCAAGAATAGCGGTGAATGATTCCGTGGGACTCGCTTCATACCCGATGGACTCGCACTTCTGCCAGCGTGTGGTTGTGGACGAAGACGGGAACAGGACCGTACGCAACGAGGGTGGCTTTGGGCACCCCTGTCCGAAGCCCTATCCTGTGTCCTATCGCTCTATCGTTCCCAAAAGGGGTGAGTGCGCCAATTTGCTGGTGCCCAACTCCTGGACGATGTTCGGCGTTGCTTGAGAATGCCAGTCGGCTCGGCGGTTATCGCGTCAGTTGCATCGTCGACCTGAATCCAGCCCTTGTCGCCGACGAAGCGGATGAAACGGTCTTCGAATTTCCCACGAGATAATAAGACTATCTTCCTGCCGTCAGCGTAAGTGCACGTGACCTCGGCGGACTTCGGAGCGTCGGCGAAGTTGCCCGGCACGAAGTCGCCGGTCCCTTTATAGTGGACGGGCCCGGTGTCGTCAGTGTCAAGACCCCACTGTGCGATATCGGTGTAGTGACAGCCCATCGCAATGATTGTGCCCCCGCCGGTGTCCCAAAAGAAATTCCAGTTGTGGAAGCGGGCGGGGACGAAAGGATGCCACGGTGTTGGTCCGAGCCACATGTCGTAGTCGACGCCCTCCGGCACCGGAGCAGGACTGTCGGTCTTAAGGACGGGGTTCTCCCAGTTCTGGGCGATGACCGTGTGGACCTTTCCGATTTGTTCGCTTTGGACAACCTGGGTTTGAAATCTATAGGAACCGACGCTGCGTCTTTGGTGACCACACTGATAGACGGCGCCGTAACGTTTCATAGTCTCGACGACCGCGCGACTTTCTTCAATCGTCAGTGGTCGTATTTCAGGTCGCCTCCGGTGAGGCGGCGGAGATTCTTGAACCGTCTGTTCGGCGGAGTGAACTTCGGGGATTGCGCAAGGGTCTCGTCGTACAGTCTCTTGAGCTGTGCGACGATATGAGGATTACTGCTGCTGATATCATGCTGTTCACCGGGGTCGGCTTCGATGTCGAAGAGCATCATTTCCCTGGGTTTGTCGCCCGTAACAAGGCCGGGGTATTGCTTCGGCGTTGCCTGCTCGAACTGAGCCAGCAGGGTAACGCCGTCAGGGCCTCTTGGGTCGGTCCAGTTGCCTTTCGGGGGCTTGTAGATCTGGGGTTTGCGCACATGTAGTTTCCACTTGCCCCGTCGGACAGACATGAGGTTCACACCGCCCATTTCGAAGATGGGGGGATGCGGCAGCGGGGCTTCGGATTCCAGAGCGGGCATAATGTCTATGCCATCGATCTTACGGTCAGACGGGATCTCAATATTCGCGGCCTTGAGGATCGTGGGGAAGAGGTCCACGGATGCCACGGGGGATCTGTTGACTGTTCCCTGAGGTATCCTGCCGGGCCATCTTGCGATAAAGGGCACACGGTGACCGCCCTCCCAGCTCTTGGCCTTCTTGCCCCGGAGTCCACCGGTGTTGCCGCCATACGACGGGCCGTCGTCGGAGGTGAAGATAATCATCGTGTTATCGTCGATTCCGAGGTCGCTGACCTTGTCAAGAAGACGGCCCACGTTGTGATCGAGTTCGCGAATTACATCGGCATAGAGATCGTCCGGTGTTTCAGGGGTGTAGAATCGTTCGGAGGCAGCGAGAGGCTTGTGAGGCATTGCGTGGGGCAGATATAGGAAGAATGGCTTGTCGGCGCCGGCGCATCGCGTGATGAAGTCGAGGGCTTTGTCGGTGTAGCGCTGCGTGATGGTGGGCTGGAAAACAGGGTACTCGACTACGGACTCGTTTTCGACGAGCTGGACCGGTCGCATGTCGTTGGAATAGAGGATTCCATAGTAGTAGTCGAATCCCTGAGTGCGAGGCAGGTATTGCTCAGTGTGACCAAGATGCCATTTTCCGATGCAGCATGTTTCGTAGCCGGCGGGCTTGAGGGCTTCGGCGAGGGTGATTTCGGATGCGGGTAGGCCCACATCATTTATCCCGGCGTCGGGGGCGGGGTTGTAGACGACGGTGTTGCGGAAGGGGTAGCGGCCGGTAAGCAGCGACGCTCTCGAAGGCGCGCAGTACGGAGTTGGAACGTAGAAGCTGGTGAGCTTTGCTCCTGTAGCCGCCATTGCGTCGAGATTCGGAGTCCTGCACAGAGGCTCATTGAAGGCGAATCCTGATATGTCACCGTAGCCGAGATCATCGGCGAAGATGATGATGAAATTCGGTTTCTTCTTTGCGACGCTAGTGGAGGCCTTGGGCGAGCAGGTAGCGGCGGTCAGCGATGCAGCTGCAACCTTGAGGAAGTTCCTGCGGGACAGTTTTGATTTCATCGCAACAATCCTGTTACAGAGGGTGGGACGAGACGCATATACCAATGGCTATGATATCGTCGGAGAAGGGAGAATCCAAGCACTTTTTGCCGGTTCAGAGCCCAGGCGTCTAGAAGCCGCGACTTCCCATTGGCGTAGGGTGACCTACGGATTCCCAATCCGTTGTGGTGGAAGGTTAACTCCTGAGAAAGGGACTACTTATAAACCCTCTGATTCGAAGTTGACACCCCAGTTGACACCAGAATCTAGAAGGCTGGATGAGATTACCACCTCTAAGTTGAGCAGGCTGTCACGGCTCTGGTGAAGCCTGTCGAGTACCTCAATTTTTCAGGCTATCAATCAATTTCAACGCATATAGAATTTCTGCATTGCGACCAAAATCATGAGTTTTCAGATTATCATAGGTCATTTCATAATCCGAACGGAACACTCTGCCCATTTCGGGATTGTCACGGAAGTGGGTTGCCGAGGTGGTGAAGCTGCTGGTCGAACACCAGATGTCGCAGTCGGAAGGAAACCCGTACATCTTCGTTCCGATGGCCCGCTACGAGCATATCCAGGAGCTTCGTCGTACGGGACAGTGGAGTGTCGAGAAGGGCCGGTCGCCCTTGTCGAAATTCTGCCATCACTTCTACAAGATCCGGCGTCTGGCCGGTATCGAAACTGGCACATTCCACGACCTACGGCGAACCTGCCTGAGCAACTGGATCACTCAAGGGCTCAGTCTCCACGAGGTCAAAGAGTTGGCTGGGCATGCCGGAATAGAGACCACAGAGAGGTTCTATCTCGCCGTTCGAAAGGACGTGGTGGACCGTGCTCGAGCCGCCTCCGAGGCATCACGCAAGGGTCAATTTGTGGCGCGCTTGTTGCGCGCCCCCTGGGAATCGGATGGAACCGAGAAACCGCCATGCGCAACTGCTTTGCGGACAGAGCCTTAGAAAGCAAGGTCCCAATAAGGGGCGCAGGCGGGTACAGAACAACCAGTCCTATGGTGGGTTCTGTAAACCCTTGCCAAGAAATGACTAATGAAGGCCAAATAAGGACTTATGAAGCTGGCCGTGAGGCAACCGAGATGGCACCGCAGGTCAATAGTACCTCCTTGGTGCAAGTCTTGCTGCAACTCACCGGCTCATGTAATCCACATTTTCATTCCCGTTAGCCTGATAGGACAACTGGCGAAGATCTCCGGGAGGAAATACTCAACAGGGCCCCTGTCCACTGTTCAGCCTGATTTCGGCATGTCCGGTCAGCGGTCATCGGCCGCCTCCTGTTCCAATTTCGCCGCCAAGCGGGCAAGTTCCAGAAGGTCTTCTAGACAAAACGGCGATCGACCGGCCG
>Ga0114922_10001363_pt1 | contig 23338 bp, 19 predicted proteins | sample AartaG_FD_100975 | JGI IMG/M metagenome (GOLD analysis project Ga0114922, IMG submission 100975) | Deep subsurface microbial communities from Aarhus Bay to uncover new lineages of life (NeLLi) - Aarhus_00045 metaG | ecosystem: Environmental > Aquatic > Marine > Oceanic > Sediment | place... | reverse complement strand
CTGAACGAGCAAGCTGCACGTTCTACCTGGTAATGTCGTGTGGATAGCATTGTAGAACATGCTGCCAGCTTGTTTGCGTAACTTGATCAGCATTCTGAACGAGCAAGCTGCACGTTCTACCTGATTGAATGCTGAGATTTTCATTGACCTGACTGGGAATCCGCGATACAATACATACGGCTTTTTGCCGATGGCTGAATTTAGACGCGTAATTGCAGTCTAAAGACGAAATTCCACTAACGGAGGTGAGGTCGAATGATGCGCCGTTTCTACGCAATCGCTGCTATTCTGCTGGCCTTTGTGATCTCAGGTTGTGGCACTGTGGGCAGATCCCTGGTCGCGAAACAGGAATGGAGCCAAAACTACGCAGCAGTTGAAGGAGTTGAAGCTACATCGCCCCTCATGGTTGATGGACAACGGAGTACGGTAGGCGAGACGGAGATACCGACTGGTGGTAGAGGGAGTACAGAATTCTCAGAAGCTGTTGTGAAACTGCCGGAGGAGAAATCCATACGCAGGATTGTCATCTATACTCCGAACATTCAATCCTTCTCATTATACGCTGGCAGGAGGGACGAAGATCAATGGAAACCTCTCGACGAGGTCAAGAAAAACGAAGAGAAGATGATCACAATGAACGTCTCGACAACTACCGACAGGATTAGAATAAGGGTGCGCGAGACTTCTGATGATAAATTGCTGGCCGGGGGGCGCGGCCGGCGGAATCGAGTGGATCGTGCTAAAGGAAAGATCCAGGAGATAGAAATCTATGGGTTGGTTGAAGAAGCCCCGGATGAAGTGGCAGAAGAGGCTACTGTGCCGGGTGCTCCGGGTGTTTCTGCTGCTCCTGAGGAGAAGCCGAAGGCCCCACCCGCCGTTGTAAGCCTGCAATCGCCACAAAGCACATACACTCTGGCAGGACCAATTCCGGCGAAGATAGATCTCAAGATAGGCCCCGATGATCTCGTGGTGCTGGCAGCTTCTGTGAGCGATGAGATGCTGCGCGTCAAACTGCTGGTGAAGAACGCCGCAGGCGAGGAAATCAAATGCTCAAAACCGACTCCGCGTGTATCAAACCCCAGGCCGTATCGTGGAGCTGGCGCGCCGGTTAATGTGAGGGATGCAAGAACCCTGGAAGCCGAATCAACTCTTGCAGTAGATATACCCAATCTGCTGGACTACTATCCTGTAGACGCCCCGGGGAACTACACAGTCCAGCTCGACTTGCAGTTGGAACACCATGACAACTTCGTTGGCAGAAGCCAGACTCAGATAGCGGATATCGAGAGAACCATCCGTGACGTAGGCACAAAGCAGAACTACTCTCAAACCGAGAGGGCATCCATAATACAAGGACTGAAAGAAGAAATAGCGCAGTTGGAGCAGCGGAAAGATAACAGATATCTGGTCGTTGGCAGGAAAGGCACAATGCTGGATCTTAGCTCCAATGCCCTGGAACTGGTCATCCAGTAGCCTGATGTAAGACACACACAAACGGGTATAGTTCATTTTCCGGTCAAATTAGGGTAACACTTTTTGACACCGTTGAAAATCCCCCCGGCCCCCTTTTCAAGGGCTGTGAGGGGTAGGTTTTTAAACGTCTTCGGGCTGGAAGCTTATGATTACTGGATCTGGGCAACAGCGGACAACAACCCCCTTTATCCCCCTTTTTTAAGGGGGAATCCCAATAATAGCAGGTATTCACGGCATTTGCCCATTGGTGTTCGTAGAAAAAACCTACCCCTCACAACTTTTCAAGGGGGAGTAACGCTTATGTGTCCGGAGTTTGCAGATTTCTATACCAGGAATAAAGATGCTAAGGAGGCATCCAAACGGGTAGAGGAGTTTCTGCGCTCATGCACCAGGGTAGTCGATGTAGAGAACGTGGAGGACGATAAGGAGTATCAGGTTCGTGATATTGACCTCCTGTGCACGCTGGAAGTTGGGGACGATAGGAAAACCGTTGCAATAGAGGTTAAGGGCGATACAAAAGCCCATCAAACGGGCAACTTCTTCTTTGAGACTGTAAGCAACGAGGCTCTGGGCACGCAGGGATGTTTCCTCAAGTCAGAAGCCGATTTGCTCTTCTACTACCTTCTGGAGACAGATCGCCTGTATATCTTCCCACTGAAAAAGCTGCAAGAATGGTTTGTGGAGATGCAGAAGCGGCTGATTTCTTCCTCTCGCCTTAGAAACATTTTCCGACGCAGAAAAACGCACACTGTAGACAGTACCGGCAACTACCAGCACACAACTGTCGGGAGATGTGTGAAAATCGAGTACACAAAGCGATGTCTAAAAGAGGAAAATATACCTTTCCGTGAGATCGAAAGAATGAGCGAATGGCGTTGTACAGTGACGGATTTCTGTCTGGAGCAGATCTAATAACGTTTTGAATAGAAAAATGTCACAATATCACCCCCATCCCAACCTTCCCCCATCGAGGGGGAAGGCGCATGGCATCTGCGTTTCCAACTCTGATGGGCGAGTAATATATTATGGTAGTTGATTCATCAAAGCGTTATAATTCACCGGGGAAAGGAGAGCACTATGAGAACGAGATATCTGCTGATTTGCGCCTTTGTTCTGTCTATTGCCGGCGCGTTGGCGAACCCGGGTTCTGCCGAAATTGACCCCGAAAGCATTGTTGGAATGTGGCTGTTTGATGGGGACGTTAAGGATTACTCTGGTAATGGGAATGACGGCATCCCCAGTAACGTGGAATGGGCAGATGGTGTCTTCGGAAAGGCTCTGGACCTGGGCAGCGATTGGGATAGCTATGTGGAGATCACAATTAGCCCAGGTCTGGATGTGATAGGTAAGAGCGATTTCACACTCACATTTTGGCTGAATCCAGATGTGATCGGACCTGTGCAAATGGTGCTTCAGCAAAGAGATAACGGTGGAATGGGTAGAACAATCATTATTCTGAACGACGCCAGGATGTCATCCTATCTTGGTGGAACTGACAGCTTCGTAAACAACGCTCCGCTCGAAGCCGGCGAATGGTATCACATAGCCTTGTCGGTTGCCAAAGACGGCAAACTGCAGTGGTATATAAACGGAGAGCCTCAGGAGAGCTACGAGAAAGGTCTTGAGGAGGCAGGTGGCAACTACCTCATAGGAATCCACAAAGCCCAGGATAACGTGCCTTACGATGGTCAGATTGATGATTTTGGTTTCTTCAGCGTAGTTCTGATGCAGGACGAAATTAACGAGGTTATGTCAGTAGGCCTGGAACTGCTAACTGCTGTTGAGCCATCTGACAAACTCACCATCACCTGGGCGAGCGTCAAAAATCAGTAGACACCTATATTATCACTCTAACATGACAGTTAGAGAATAAGGTGCTATGGCATGATCCAGTGGTGTCTCTCCTTTGCTGTGAAATTCCGGCATCTGAAAATTCGTCTTTGGTCTGACAGCGATATAGTAATCACCCGCTTCGACACTGCCAGTGGTAAGTGTCAGATTTGCCCCACGGGTAGGGCTGGACTGCCAGTTCACTATAGAGCCATCGGGTCTGAGGATGCTCATTTCAGGATATACGTTTAATAACTTCCTTTGATACTTCCCCACGTAGTCGTGGCTTTTGCTGAGGGATCTACGGCACTGTAATCCAATTCTGGGATTGTGGGACCGGTCAGACGAACGTAATCTACTGTCCACGTAGACGGTCCGTGAAAATTAGTTGCTCCATCAGGGGTTACGTGGAAGACTCTCTCGGTAAAGTTTGCATCGACACGGTTCCCGCTCTGGATTTCCTGGTCATCCAGCAACATGGTGAATTCGTCTTCAGTTATTTCGATCTCGAAGATAAAGAACTTGTCTTCGCCAAAGTTGTTGTGATTCACCTGGTTAACCTGGCCGCCGGCCTGCTCTCCTCTTATCCTCATCTCCTGCAAGGACACGTCCACCCAGAAGTAGGTGCCGCCACTCTTAATGCTATTCATAGTGTCGTTACTGAGATTATCAGCTTCTTCCTTTCTGTTGAGGAAGCCTACCATGCCATCACCTACGTTTTGGCTGGTTCCGGGGTTGATACGAGCTTCCACTGTTATGGGTTCGCCTAGCGGAATCTCGTCCTTATACCACAGGTAAATAGTACCTTCAATAGCCTCAGTTATGAGAATAAGCGTTCCGTCCTTGATCTCGTATTTTGCCTGGGACGTCTTGCTGATTTCCCATACTTCCTCCAGTTTACCCGATGTAAAATCGTCAAACATTGTACCCGCGAAGCTTACAGCACAAGCAAGAAACAAGGTTATGCTAACCGCAAGTGGCCATTGGAATCTCATCAGTTGCCTCCCTCCTTGAAAATGGGCACTCTAGAATTTTCACCACAGAGACACAGAGATCACAGAGAAGACACGGAGAAAAAATGGATTTTGCAATGCACAGTTAATTCACAGGATCGGTATAAGTCTATTTTACCTGGTTTCCAGATCGGTGTCAATAAGAAGAAGCTATAGATCCGCTCTGAGGCTTATAGTCTCATCAGCCGTTATGCGCTGTACTTGTCCCGTATTTACTCGTATTAGCAGTGCTCCTGCTTCATCTATATCAATGGCATGCCCGCGAACGATCCGCCGCGGCAGACTGATACTCACCTGACGCCCTATCGTTGCTGACAGATTCTTCCACTCGGCTATGAGTGTATCGTCTTCGCGTTCCTTCAGTTTCACGTAGCGATGCTCTAACTGACGGAGGATCTCCTGCAACAGAGCGATTCTTGATACATCGCGCCCCAATTCTGCACTCAGTGATGTGGCAACTTCTGTTATCTCCGCCGGGAAGCGATCCCGGGGGATATTCACAGTCACGCCTATACCCACCACGAGGAAGCTGACACGTCCTGCTTCAGTCCTCATTTCGGTAAGCACGCCGGAGACCTTTCTGTCGTTTACGATCACGTCGTTAGGCCATTTGATTAACGCTGGAAGCTGTGTTACAGAGCGGATGGCCTGAGCGACGGCGGCGGCGCTTATCAGCGTTACAACATGCGCTTCGTGAGCAGCGATAGGAGGGCGGAGTATCAGTGAGGCAAGGATACTGGTTCCTACCGGCGATATCCATCTCCGTTCTCTGCGACCTCTCCCGCTGGTCTGCTCTTCAGCGACCACAAGTGTGCCCTCCTGCATCCCGTTGGCTGCAAGATCTATCGCTATATCATTGGTAGAGCTGGTCTGCGCGTAGGAGATGATTACCCGCCCCAGAACTTCAGTCCCAAGGCCAGCCTTTATTTCGTCGGATACCATCAGATCCATAATTTACTAGATAATGTAGAAGCTGGTTTGTCGCCCGTCGATAAGCCTGCATCCGTCTTTTGCAAACACCACGTCCTCTTCCATACCCATGCGCACTTCCTGGCCGTCCCATTCGGGGACTCTACCGGAGACAGATAGCTCCATAGTAAAAGAGTTACCATACTCCAGCTTCACATCGCCTCTGCCCATGCACCGCTTCTGCTCCCACGGCAGGCCAATGAGCGGCCCCGGCTCGTGAAGGAATAGGCCCAGAGAATGAGAGTAAACCCTGGGATCAGGAATGCCTTCTTTCCGGGCGCGGGTTATGATGTTTTTCAAAAGCTCATTTCCGGTGAGTCCTTGTCTAAACTCGGCCATAAACACGTCCTGCAACCGATTGGCTTCTCTCATAAGGGCTTTCATGCCCTCTGGAGCATCTTCCTCGCCTGGCCGCAGAACGTACATCCACTCCTGGTGGTCGGAGTTGAGCCGAAGGTAGCGGATTCCCACGTCTGAGTGGACAAAATCGCCAGGCCTGATGACCCGGTCGTCTCTGCCGAACTTCTCCCATGCGGCTTCGCTGCGAACCAGGTTGAAGAAAGGCTTGAACGAAACCCGGAGACCCAGGTCGGCGCAGCGCTGCCAGTAGTACCATTCCAGGTCCTGTACGGTGGTCACTCCGGGGACAACAGCATCGCGGCTGTAGCACTTTGCGAGGATTTGATGAGCCACGTTCACCACGTGCTCGTATAGCTCGATCTCGTCATCCGTCAGAGTCGCCAGCCACCGGGTAGCCATTGGTTCCGCTGACTCCAGCCTTCGGGCATACTTCTCCGGCAGAGCCTCCACAAGTTGTGTGTAGAGGTTATGGGTCAGGCCGCCTGCCGCCCACTGGATTGAGCCGGTGTTAATACCTATTCTCTTCGGATCTCGCTCCTGGATGACCTGCTTGAGGAGCGGCCATTGCTCTTCTGGAAGCTGTCCTCTGTATGGCCAGTCATAGAGGCCGCGCATGTTGGTGCCGGAGATGTTGATACGCTCCACGCCTTCCGCTTCGCCCCTATCATAAAAGACCAGTATCTGGAGTATAGGGCACCATGTATCCATAGGGATCATGGTTTTGAACACAGGCTCCAGATCGTCTTCCTGGCATAATATCAGCCACATATCGAACCCGGTCTCCCGCATGGCCACGGGCAGAATAGTGTCCAGGCGCCTCTTCAGTACCCGCCATATCACATCCGCTCGCTGCCGCATTGGTAGAACCTGTGGAAATTCGCTACCTGCTTTCATGATTATCTATTCTCCAATAGTCTGCGATGAACTTTCTTCATCAGAAAATGCATTGAACTCCATCTTCGCAACTACAATCGCTAGTATGACAGCGAATCCGAAAGCCGCTGTGGGGATATTCAGGGCTTTTACAATTGCAGGCACTAATTCGGCCAGCAGCGTCTGATGGGAGGGTTTTCGCCCTTCGTGAGTCTCCCTCTGGACGGATAAAGGCTCTGACAAAAGCTCTCTCGCTTTGACCCAGATCATCCTGGCTATCACTTTGTAGTTGGGTAAAGCCGCTTTTCCCCGATTCTGAACTGCTTCTATGGCGTCGATAGGTACATTGATTGCCAGGACTTCCGCTATAACGTCAATGGCTTCCCGGGATTTCCCTATCCTCATACTTAAAAGGGTGACTTCCTTGAGGCTCAAATCCATATCGGCGTGTATTCCGAAGGCTTCAGCCCATTTCAGACTCCCGGTATAATTCGCATCTCTCTCCAGATCATTCAATGGCTTGAGAGCAGCGTCAATGGCTTCCCTCATATCCTCGGCTGAAATGGTACATGATTCAATGGAAGGCTGCTGCGTCTTATGCCGCTCGAATTCTTCCTCCGTTATGATCCCCTGTTTCTTAAGTGCTTCCAGCCTTTCCGGAGACAAAGCCGAATTCCTGCGCCTCCGATAGCGATGGACCAGGTTGGCGATGGCCACAGCGGAACATACAAGGATGATAAACGCTATTAGCGCTATTGCCAGAATGTTTTCCATTATTTCAAAGGAGATTGAGTTCCTTCTCTTCCATAGACTTCCAAACTCCTTCTCCGCACCCAATCAGGGGAGTAATGGTGATCCAGATCGATGACGTCCACTTCCTTTTCCGTGGCGTCTTCCAGATCACCCATGATAGAGAGGATGTGTTGGGAGCATCCACCTACAGCAACGTCAACGTCAGAGAAAGGATACCAGCGATGGGATTGTAGAAGCGAACCGGTAATATATGCCTCGCTAATGCCGTATTTCTCCCGGTTCTCCCTGAGAGTTTTCTTTACAATCTCCAGCAGTCTGTGCCGCTCCTGTTCGAGCCGCTCACGTTTCTGCTTCAGAGCGCGATCGCGAATGCTGGTGTCAAACGCGGGCACAATTGATCATCTCCCGGGTGGGCGTCAGTTATTGGTGTTGAAGTAGAAGGGGTAAACTCTCTTCCTGGTCTTCTTGCGCTTGTAATTGCGGGCAAGCTCTATGAATATACCCACATCCCTGTCCAGATCGGACTGCGTTCCATCGAAGTAGAATGTACGGATAGGTATGTTCTCGTGATCCCGGGATATATGAGGAAAGACTGCTTCTGAGGCGATGCCATTCATGCAGGTAAAGGGACTTATATCAGCGATGCCATCCACGCCTTTTTCATAGAGGTATACGGCTCCGCCTACACTCAGTACCATCTCACCCAGGCAGCCATAGTAAGGTAGATAAGGAACGCTGTTTTCCAATACTATCTTGATGTCCTCAGCTTCCTCATAGCCTTTGAAATCATCATGAAATATGCCTGTCAGCGTGTGTTCATCTTTCCGCTGAAAGTGGTTCTTCAGCTTTGCTATCGCCATGGCTACGGAGAATCGCTTCCCATCCTTGCGCAATTTCGCCAGTTGGTCATGGTTCGTGTACCATATCCATTCCGCTATGCCGGCCAGCCACGCCTCAGCGCCAAATTTCTCTATCACCTTGATCAGATTCTCATTGCTGAAAGCGTTATGCCTGCAAAATATCTCGCCTACGATACCTATCAGCGGAAACTCCGGGTCATATTTAGCAGGGATGCTTCTGAATCGCTTTCTGATACTCTTGAGCGCTTCGGTAAGTTCCGCAGATCTCTTCTTATGCGAAATACCTCTTATTTCCAGAACAGCACAGGTGTCATTTATACTCTTTTCATAAGCTTCCTCTGTATCGCCCTTGCTAATTTCATAAGGACGAGTTCTATGGAGCAGATTTCTCAGTATATCTCCTGTAACCACTGCCCACCAAGCTGTTCTGATAAGCTCGCCGGCAGATTCTCCCACCTCATCGTAGCTATTGGTGCTGGTAGGCGAAAGGACGAGAACGTCCTCGTATCCCAGGCTGCGCATTACCATATCCGCAAATCCGGCATACTGTCCGAACCGACAGGGGCCGCCGGCTGATGGCATAAAAAATGCCACCTTGCTGGGGTCGAAGTCGGGCTGCTCTGTGACTTTGAGGAAGTCTCCCAGGGTGATCTTCTCAGGGTAACATTCGTCACCGGAAGTATATTTCGCGCCCAGTTCCAGCGTTCTGGCATCCGAAAATGGTGAGATCTCAGCATCTATGCCCACGGATCTCATAGCCGCGGCCAGTAATTTAGCCCCCTCGTAGGCCATTTGAGGTATATATACCTTTCTACCCTCGAGTGTCTTCTTTCTCACACTGCTACTGCTATTTGCTCTCGTTTCCACCATCTTAAGAACCCCTTACTATCAAGATATGCCTCGCATCGAGTCATAAAACCTGCATCGTTGCTATGACCGTCGAACTGAAGTGACAGGAACGGCTTTCCACCAGATGCGTCGCGGACATACTGTTTTATATAGGAGTCAGGTCCGCATTTGAAGTTGGTGATGTAAATGATGTGAATGTTGGGATACTGCGACACAATCCTGGCAGCCTGAAGTATCTTTCTACCATAATCCCAGTACATATTCGGGATCATATCAGATATATCTACGCCCTTCAGCGGCAGGAAATCCATGGGAATAACATTGACACCATAATAATCGCGCAACTTGCTCGGTATAGCCAGATTCACGCCGCTGTCGTACATATTATAAGATCTCCCGACCAGGACAATACCGAGTTCATTCTCTTCTTCCAGAATCTTCAGAGCTTTCCTTCCCTCCTCCAAAAGCCTCTGCTGGAATTCCATCTGCGCCCTGTAAGCCATATCCACTGCCTCAGCAACGTGCTTCTTCTTGATGCCAAAGGGTTTGACGAACGACTGGAGTTGCCTTGTTACAGTATCCTTTCCATCCCTGAAGTGGATCGTCGGCTGAAGCAGCATATCCTCTTTCCCCTCCATCATGGGAGTATGACCAATGACGAACGTCATGGTCTGTCCCCAGGGACACACGTGGGAGTTAACATCCATGAACTCCGTCTCTATATTCAGCATATTGGGAATGAATATATAATCTACATCCCTATCCAGCAGATCCCTTACGTGACCATGTGCCAGTTTGAGTGGAAAGCATGGCTCGGCCACTACTGCATCAATACCATAGTTTATGACTTTCTTGTTACTCTTATCGGAAAGGACGACCTCAAATCCCAACTCTGACAGAAAAGTGTTCCAGAACGGAAATCTGTCATAAGTATACATAGCGCGGGGTACGCCGATCCTGGGAAGCGAGGATTCACCCTGTCGCTCCTCATACTCACCAAACAGAAGCTCATGTCTGAAAGATATGAGATCGGGTATTACCGGCTTTTTATCAGTCTTGGATCGCTTCCTGTACCGTTCGGAGCATTTGTCGCCCCAGTATGTGCGTTCGCCTTTGACATTCACCTCCTGTATATCGCAATGGTTGGAGCATCCCTGGCAAGTAAACGATCTGATCCTGTAGTCTACCTCATCCAGGTTATATCCGTTGAAGGTAGTCTCTTTCTCGTCCAATGCCAGCATTTTTTCTCTGGCCAGCAGAGCAGCGCCTATAGCTCCTACGACGCCGTTATGCGGCGGGACGATAATCTCCTTGTCGAGAACGGTGCCGAAGGCTGCCGCGGTCGCGTCGTTGTAAGCAGTCCCGCCCTGGAAGAATATACAATCGCCTATGTGCGGTCCTCTGACCACCCTGTTCAGGTAATTCGTCACTATCGACAGGGACAATCCGGCTACCAGGTCATCTATCTTTGCGCCCTTTTGCAGGTAGGGATTGAGGTCTTTCTCCATGAAAACAGTGCAACGCTCGCCCAATCTGATGGGATGCTCTGAACTCAATGCTAGTTCAGCGAATTCGCCCTTTATGTTTATACCGAGCTTTTCTGCCTGCTCCTCCAGGAACGATCCGGTGCCAGCCGCGCACGCTTCGTTCATAGTGAAATCTACCACAACGTCGTCCTGTATGCTGATAAACTTGGAATCCTGGCCGCCGATTTCAAATATAGTGTCCGGTCGCTTTCCCGTGAGCTTATCCGCTACGTGAGTGGCTCCGGTTTTATGAGCGGTTATCTCATCGCTTATAGTATCAGCCCCGATAAGCACACCTGTCAACTCACGACCCGAACCAGTTGTTCCCACACCTCTTACTCTTATCCTGCTGCCTATCTCATCTCCTATTATCTTCAGATTCCTGGTGACTACTCCTATAGGATCGCCTTCTGTAGGGACGTATATCTCCATGATCACGTCGCCGTTATCGTCTATTGCAACCAAATTTGTGCTGACCGAACCTACGTCCAAACCCAGATAGGCATCTATTACGTCGGGCTTATCGTCGAACGGATATGGTTTTATCCTATCTCTGAGAAGTATGACCTTATCCATGCTGAGGGGCGGAGTGGTTGGGAAATTCCCACCTTCAGCATCAGAATGCGTCGCCAGCGTATGGATGTCTTCAGGCTTTTTCTTCTCCCTGGCATTATCAGCCAGAAGAGCCGTTCCTATGGCGCTCATCCATGCGTAATAGCCCGGGACAGAGAACTCTTCATCACTCAATTCAAACAGCGATTGCATGGCCTGAACCACACCCTTATTGGCAGCAACTCCACCTATGAACACCACTCTAGGTGAGAATCTTCTGTTTTTGACGATAGCGCCTTTGAAATTACGCACTACGGCGTCACAAAGCCCTTTCAGAACTTCGGGAGACTGGAATCCCTTCTGCTGAGCATGGATCATGTCGGACTTCGCGAAGACTGAGCACCGGCCAGCAATGTTGGCAGCCTTTCCAGCCTCCATCACTACATCGCCTACGTCTTCTATCTCATATTTAAGCCGGGACGCCTGTTGATCCATAAAGGAGCCTGTGCCAGCCGCGCACTCGCCGTTCTTTTCGTAATCGAGTATCCCCACGATGCCCTCGTCCTCGTCAACTTCTATACTGATAAACTTGGAGTTCTCTCCACCCATCTCAAATACGGTTTTGACATCCGGATGGAGAATTCCCACTCCCTGCGCCACCGCCCTGAAGTCATTCTCGAACGGCACGTCCAGAAGCTGGCCGATCAGTCTGCCTCCAGTTCCAGTTACACTCATAGCACGGATCCTGTCCTCCGGGACGTAGGTGTAAAGCTCCCTCAAAAGCTCATACGTAGACTGGACGGGCATCCCCTTTATGCGTTTGTAGTTCGAGACCAGTATGGATTTTCCATTCAGAAGGGGCGAACTATCGACGCCATCCAGGGAGAAGAAGTCCCCGCTCTCAGCAGCTATCTTCCCCAACAACTCCCTGTCATCTCTATCGCCGACCACGGCGACCTTAACACTTATGGAACCAACGTCTATCCCAAGATCTATCATGTATTCTTCTTCTCCCCAGTTATATTAGACAGAAGGAATGGATATCCAGTTTCCGATATACTACTACTCTCTTTCTAGAATCTGACTCATCTGCTTATTCAAAGATGGAAGTTCGTCTTTGATAATATACCATACTATACTGAGACTTATGTAAAATAGTCGTGGGTAATTCTGTTCCTCAAACCAACCATTCCGGCCCAGTCAACATCAGAATACTTCCTCTTTATATAATCAGGTATGAATTTGGACGCTTCACCAATTATCTCGAGGTTTCTTGCGACTGCATCTATCGTTTTCCTGTCTTCCTTGAAATCGTCGAAATCCATAACCCCAATATACTGACTGATTAGATCGAGGGACTCCAAAATATCCTCTGCATACAGTTTCCACTCCCTCTTAGACATAGATCAAATCTTCCATTATATACTTTCGCCTGTTCGGCTTAATCCCTTCCTTAGTGACCAGATCCACCCTACATTGCAGTATCTCCTCCAGGAAATCTGCAAGATGAACGAAAAGCAAACCAACAGGTTCTTCGAATTCCACCAAAATATCCACATCGCTATCCTCTGTCTGCTCATTTCTGGCATAGGAACCGAAGATACCGATCTCTTTTACTTTAAACCTTTCCCTCAATCCTCGCTTGTGATCTGAAAGAATACTTTCTATTTCTTCAAGACTTTTCATTACTATCACCAGCCCAAATTACTCTATTATTTTTGCACATATATCGGGTTTTTGTCAAGGTTAAACACCGCCTGCTTCCAGTAAAACGTAGTGCGTAATCTGTGATCAGTGATCCGTAATGAGTGATGGGTATTTCTACCGATCACGGATCACGGATCACGAATTATGGACAACGATATTCACCAGCTTATCCGGAACGACGACGATCCGACTGATCTCCCTGTTTGCGAGCCGCTGCTTTATGCGTTCGCTATCCAGAGCCAGTTCCCTGATTTCATCCTCTGCCATTCCAGCCGGCACGACCATCCTGTCACGCAGCCTGCCGTTGATCTGAACCACCACAGTCACCTCTTCCCGGCTGGCCATCTCTGCGTCAAAGCCGGGCCAAGGCTGGTGATGCACGCTGCCAGAATGTCCCTGCCTGTGCCACAGTTCCTCCGTTACATGCGGAGCGAAAGGCGCCAGCAGAAGGACTATGGTATCAACAACGTCGGCTACATCGGCAGGTTCATTCTCTTCTGTGTATGCAGCATTGAGCAGCTCAATGATCGCGCTGATGGCCGTATTGAAATGGATGCGCTCGATGTCCTCCGTAACCTTCCTTATAGTCCTGTGCATCCGCCGCCTTAGTTCGCTGACTTCCCCATCGACGCCCTTCTCAGCATCCGACGGCAGGGCCACAGACAGTCGCCACAGGCGTTTGATAAACCTGTGCATACCCTCCACTCCTCTATCACTCCACTCCAGATCCCTCTCCGGCGGGCCGGCAAAGAGGACGAAGAGACGCAGTGTGTCTGCTCCATATTTATTCAGCATATCATCGACTTCTACCCCATCGTCCCTGGACTTGGATATTTTGCGCCCATCTTTCGTGACCATGCCGGGCGTGAAAAGATTTGTGAAAGGCTCATCAAAGTCCACCATACCCATGTCAAACAGGACTTTGGTGAAAAATCGTGCATACATAAGATGGAGAATAGCGTGCTCGACCCCGCCTACGTACTGGTCCACAGGCAGCCACCTTTTCACGGCTTCCTCATTGAAAGTTGCCTCTGTGTAATGCGGGTCGGCGAAACGCAGGAAGTACCACGATGAATCCACAAAAGTATCCATGGTATCCGTATCGCGTCTGGCTGAACCGCCGCATCTGGGACAGGGAACATTTACGAAATCTTCCACCAGCGACAGGGGCGAAGGCCCTTTGCCAGTGAGCTTAACGTCGCGCGGTAGCTCCACCGGGAGTTCATCGGCCGGCACCATCCCGCATTCGTCGCAATGTACAATTGGTATCGGTGTGCCCCAGTATCGCTGCCGGGAGATGCACCAATCCCTGAGATGGAAACTGACAGCTTTTCTGCCTGTACCTTTCGCTTGAGCTTCCCTGGTCATTGCCTCTGCCGCTTCATCGTTCGGCAGACCATCAAACGCTCCGGAATTCACCATGCGACCAATACCGGTATAGGCTTCGGTCATGTGCTGTCCGTCCAGTTCCGAGCCAGGCGGCTGTATTACCACCCGCACCGGCAGTTCATACTTCCTGGCGAAGTCCAGGTCTCGCTGATCATGCGCGGGTACAGCCATTATAGCTCCAGTGCCGTAGTCCATGAGGACATAATTGGCTGTCCAGATGGGAATATCTTCCCCGGTGAAGGGATTGACGGCGTATCTCCCTGTAAACATGCCTTCCTTCTCAGTCTCAGCCGATTCCCGGTCGAATCTATCCGCCCTTTTCATCCTCTGGACAAAAGCGTTCACTGAGTCTTCGGGAGTAGTTCCTCTGACAAGATCAAGCAGCAGGGGATGTTCGGGTGATAAGATCATATACGTCGCGCCATAAACCGTATCGGCGCGTGTGGTGAAAACTTCTATTGATCTGCCGTCGCCATCCTTTATGGGAAACAGCAATTCAGCGCCTTCACTTCTGCCGATCCAGTTTCGCTGCATGACCTTCACCTTCTCCGGCCAGCCATCCAGCCTGTCCAGGCCTTCCAGCAGTCTGTCGGCGTAATCTGTAATCCTGAAGAACCACTGGTCCAGGGGTTTCTTCTCCACTATGGAGTCGCAGCGTTCGCATCTCCCGCCCACGACCTGCTCGTTAGCCAGCACTGTCTGACAATCAGAACACCAGTTGCCGTCCGCATATTTCCTGTATGCCAGCCCTCTCTCAAAGAACTTCAGAAACAGCCACTGCGTCCACCTATAGTAATCCGGCTGGCAGGTACTTATTTCCGCATCCCAATCGTAGGTCATGCCAAGCCGCGTGAAATGCTTCCTCCATCGAGCAATGTTGTCCTTCGTCCAATCGGCGGGATGTATGCCGCGTTTCACAGCGGCCATGTCAGCGGGGAGGCCGAAGGCGTCCCAACCCATAGGATGCAGAAGCTCATAGCCCTGCCGCTTCCTGTATCTGGCTATAACGTCGCATATACTGTATGTTCTGGCGTGTCCTACGTGCATGCTGCCGGAGGTATAGGCGAACATATCCAGCACATAGCGCTTTTCTTCCTTACTAACCTCCGACGGGGCTTTGTAAAACCCATTATCAACCCAGTAATCTTGCCATTTTCCCTCGATCTTCTCAAAAGCGTATTCTTCTACCATTTGCGACACCTCTTGGATTTTCGATTTCAGATTTCCAGTGCTGATCCGTGGCCAGAAATCCAGCGTCGCAAGCGGAAATCAAGAATCCATCGTGTCGGTTTTAGGTTTATGATTGCTTTCATTTCTGTTCGATAATGCTTTTGTTTCTAGCTATGAGGCTTTCTGCAGCAAAAGAGGATGTTCTTACCAGCCTCGAGCCATTCCTGTTTCTCACAGTATTGCAGTTCCAGATCCACAAGCTGATCTAGCCTTGCAGGATCTGCAATGACGCCATCTACTGCGGCATCCGGTTTAAGGCCTGCCAGCAACGGAAGAGCCGCCATTCGCTCGATCCTGAATCCTGCTTCTTCCAGCACTTGTGAAAGCTCTTGCGCCGTGAAGCCGTGCATGGGAAAAGCGGTCGTCACATCTCCGGTGTCTATAGCTCCTCCTATCTTTTCCAGCGATCCCCTCCACACACATGCTCGGGCGAGCCATAGCCTGTTTTCAACTGTCGCCACCAGCATGGCGTCATCCTTCATGGTTCTATGAAACTCTCGCAACGCTTTCTCATAATCGCAATAGGAGAGTGGATTCCCCAGACACATAACCAGGTCGAACAGCGAGTTTCCAAAGGGCAGCGATTCCATATTTGCAGCAATCGCACGAAAATTAGCGACTCCTCTCTGGCGGGCGTTCAGCTCCGCTTTCGCTACCAACTCAGACGATATATCCGTAAGATAGATCTGGTAACCCTCTTCAGCCAGAGGAATGCTCATTATACCAGTAGCGCCTGCCGCATCGTGGATAAGGCCTGTTTCCCCAGGAAGATACTGACGCACAAACGCCAACTCCACCGCTGCATATACACGAAGGAACGGCTGTTCATACATGGAGTCGTATTCCTCCGCCATTTCCGAGTAGTATTTCCCCGCTGTCTTCATTTACCCCTGTCCTCCTGAAAGTGTGGAGAAAGACTCGAGTTCAAGGTTGCCTTTAGCAGACAGGGCGGTTATGACTATCAAACTGCGAAACATCTGTGACCATCTTTTATTGAGCCTGAGCAGCGCTTCATCCGGGCCATCCTCGGTCAGATCTCGATATCCCTCTACAACCTCGCGTATCTCCGGGATAAAACGAGCGTAGTTCGTCTCCGCACTGAAACGGTCCAGTATAGCCAGGGATTCCTGGTATTTGCCTCCTTTCATGAGCAGCAAAGCAGTCCAGAGGTAGGGCAATTCTGCTTTTTCATCCCTGTGACTCGCCTCAATAAATGCCTGTGCAGCGCTTTTCAGGGCCGAGCCGCGCTGAAAGAGAAGCGCCCCTTTAACGCACAACGCGCTGGCCTGATCCTTCACTTCCTCACCAAACAATACTTCGAAAGGAACTTCACAGGTAAAGTCCGTTAAGAGCTGGGACAAGCGCTCCCTGATCAGGTTTGCACTATCCGAGACCGTAGTCATCCCTTCAGAATGAACCCGATATTCCGCTGTGGGATGCGGAAGAATGAGCGCCTTATGACCATAGCGCAGCATCCGCAGCCACATCTCATAGTCTTCGGGAAATGTTTTGAGGTCATAATACAGCCCTGTATCAATATGTGCATGCCTCCGGACCATTGCGGTTGGCGAAAACCACAGCATGTTTATGATCATAGCAAGCATCATCCCCGTTTGGGAATAATCTGGTATAGGCCAGTCCTGCTTCTTCTGACCATCCTCGTCGATAAGGGTCACCGGGGAAGCCACAATATCCACATCTCGATGCTCACGGAGAGCTTCTACTCTTTCACTGATTGCTCCCGGCAGCAAACGATCATCGTCATCGATCCGCGCAATGTATTCGCCGCGGGCGCGCAAGAGTCCGAAGTTAAGCGCAGAAGAACATCCACCATTTGGCTTCCAGAAATAGAGGACCTTTCTCTCTCGATTGCCATAATCCCGTTGCTGAAAATCGGCAACGATATGTTCTGTTTCCTTCAATCCACCGTCATTGACCACAATAATCTCAAGCCGCGGATAGGTTTGGCTTACCACGCTTTCAAGCGTCTCTCTCAGGAATTGCATACGCATGTAGGTTGGAATGAGCACGGAAACTAACCCTTCTTCGACTTCAGGCACAGGGTCATGCAGCATGAAAAGGTTAGGCTCCTCCATCCTGTTATACAAAACAAAGCCCTGGGCAGCCACCTCGTGATAAAAACGAGAGCCGGAAAGCGAGACATTTTCCTCCAAATGCTGAGGGTGCTTCTTATCTCTCTCAAATCGGGGAGTGACAAATAAAATCTTTGGGTCTCCCACATGAGACTTCAGCTTTCTCACCAGTTCCATCGGCCTGGGCACATGTTCCAGCACATCCAGAGCCAGAATAGCGCCAAATTTATCCCCCTCTCTCAATTCATCAGGGCCGATAGTCTGAACATCCAGGCCATGCTTACGCGCTCTGAAACGCACAAAATCAAGAATATTGCCGGGCAGATCGCAGAAAGTGACTTTGACACCTTCCTGGACTAATTGGAAACCATCCTCCCCCACACCACAGCCGTAATCCAGAACCGAATGAACATCATATTTTTTGCACATATCCACCAGATGTTCCCGAATCCACGACTTCTCTGGACTGATATTCCACTTGATATGATCAAGAAAGTAGGCAACGGCTTCACTATAATAACGTGCAAGCTCATCCGGTGTCCGAGGATCAAACCTTCCCCATTCAGCCAGAACCAACTCATCCGCTCTTTCCAATTGCGCCATTACAGCTTCAGGCGAGATACCAGAGTAATCTGCATAATCAACCACCAAGGAATGAATATCTTCCATAACATACCTCCCCCAGGAGTCGAAAGAAGAAAACCAGAACTTTCACGCTTTCTGTTAACTATAAACTTCCTGCGCGATCAGATCTCCCATCTCCGCCGTGCCAACCGTTCTCTTATCTTTCTCGGTTATGTCAGCCGTTCTGTAACCTCTGTCCAGCACAGCGTCAACCGCCTTTTCCACGTCCTCTGCTGCTTCCTCCATGTCGAAGGAGTAGTGCAGCATCATGGCAACGGACAGTATCATTCCAATAGGGTTAGCGATCCCCTTACCCGCGATATCCGGCGCGGTTCCGTGGATCGGCTCATAAAGTCCCAGTTTGCCATAGCCCAAACTCGCTGATGGACACATTCCCAGTGAGCCGGCCAGTGCTCCAAGCTCATCGCTCAGAATATCGCCAAACATATTTCCGGCCAGCATAACGTCGAACTGCCGTGGGGCTGCGACGATCTGAAAAGAGCAATTGTCCACGAGAACGTGCCTGAGTTCTACGTCCGGGTAATCTTCCGCTACCTTTATAACTACCGCACGCCATAATTTGGAGGCTTCCATCATGTTCTCTTTGTCTATGGATGCAAGTCTTCTGGATCTCTTTCGCGCCAGGTCAAAGGCCACACGCGCTATCCGCTCGACTTCGCCGGCCGTATAGACCATGCTATCCACAGCTTTCTCGGAATTCCCTTCTTTGGGCAGGCCGTAGTATATCCCGCCGGTGAGTTCTCTGACCATAACCATGTCCAGCCCTTCGCCAACTATCTCAGGCTTCACCGGTAGAGCGCCAATCATTGATTTCCGGGCTTTTACAGGTCTCAGGTTGACGAAAAGCTCCAGTTGCTTGCGCAAAACTGCCAGTGCTCTCTCCGGCCGCTTCTCGCTGGGCAGCACATCCCATTTAGGGCCGCCGGCAGCTCCGAACAGTATTGCATCCGATTCTTCGCACAGCCTGACTGTCGATTCCGGAAGGCAGGTTCCCAGTTCATCGAATGCGCCGCCGCCCATCGTGGCCTCCTCCAACTGGAAACCAACATCGTACTTCTCACTGATTACCCCCAGGATTCTAACTCCCTGTGACATCACCTCAACACCGATTCCATCGCCCGGTATAACAACGATCTTGTGCATTTTTTCTCTCCTAAGCAAGTTTGCGAAAAGGCTTTAAGCTTTTGCCACCAGACCGAAAAAGCAACTAACCCGATAGGCGGGACAGGAATGATACTGTTGGCGAATTCGGTTCTGGGGAATGATGCTTAAGCGAGTTTAAGAAAAGGCTTTAAGCTTTGCCAACATACCGAAAGAAGCAGTTAACCCGATAGGCGGGACATTCCTGTCCCGCTAGAATATGGAAAAGTTGAGAACCATTACCGAAGGTTGAGTAAGTTTTAGCTTCTCATGAGGCGGGACAGGAATGTCCCGCCTATCGGGTTAATAGTCTCCTTAAGGCTATCTGCAAAGGTTTGGATTCCTTTCGCAGATCGTTAACTGCTCTGCTTGTCCTTGAAAAGCTTATATTCTATACTATCAACCAGCGCTTCCCAACTGGCTTCTATAATATCCTCTGAGACCCCCACTGTGCCCCAGACCTTTTCTCCGTCGCTGGACTCTATAAGCACTCTCACCTTTGCCTCAGTGCCGCTGTTAGCGTCCAGAACTCTCACCTTGAAATCGGTTAAGTGCACTGAATTTAACTGTGGGAAGAACGCCACCAGCGCCTTTCTGAGGGCTTTGCTCAAAGCATCCACCGGCCCGTGTCCTTCCGATGCCTGGTACTCTATATTGCCATCCGCATCCATCAGTTTTATAGTGGCCTGCGACCTCATCAGGTGATCCTCGGTGCGCTCCACCAGAACTGTAAATCCCTTCAGGTTAAAAGAGTCTCCATGTCTGTCCATTACACGCTGCATCATCAACTCAAAGGACCCTTCTGCTCCTTCATACTGATAGCCATCTCTTTCAGCTTCCTTCAGTGTGTCGAATATTTGCTTCACCTCTGGCGAATCCTTTTCCAGGTCTGGATGCTCGCGCAGCAGCTTCATAAGGATGGTGCTCCTGCCAGACTGATCGGATACCAGTATGCGCCTTTCGTTGCCTACAGTTTCTGGAGTTACGTGCTCATAAGTGCGGGTATCCTTCTGCATGGCATCGGTATGCAGGCCTCCTTTATGGGCAAAAGCGCTCCTGCCCACGTAAGGCTGCCTTTCATCGTGCGGCAGATTAGCAAGCTCACTCACCAGCCTGGATATACTCGTAAGTCTGGCAAGATTCTCATCGCTGATGCAATCAAAGCCCAGCTTAAGCTTCAGGTTCGGTATTAATGTGCATAGATTGACGTTTCCGCATCGCTCGCCGTATCCGTTGAACGTCCCGTGAACCTGGATCGCGCCGGATTGGACAGCGATAACGGAATTCGCCGCTGCCATACCCGCGTCATCGTGCGCGTGTATACCGAGCGGAACGCCCACTCTGGCTGCTGCCTCGAACATCTCCTTGACCTCCAGGGGCATCGTCCCGCCCCTGGTGTCGCAGAGGACAATGCAGTCGGCGCCTCCTCTGGCTGCGGCTTCGATAGTTTTCAGTGCATATTCAGCATCGTCCTTATATCCATCGAAAAAATGCTCAGCGTCAAATATAACTTCCCGTCCACTGTCTGCCAGGAATTTCACCGAATCCTCGATCATTGCCAGATTTTCTTTCAGCGATACACGCAGAACTTTGGTAACGTGAAGATCCCAGCTTTTGCCTACCACGGTAACAACCTTTGTACCTGTTTCCAGGAGATAGTGCATATTCCGATCTTCGACGGCTGTCCTTTTAGCCCTTCTTGTACTTCCAAATGCGGTAAGCTTTGCGTTCTTCAGATCCAGTTCTCGTGCCCGCTTGAAGAATTCCTCATCTTTAGGATTCGAGCCAGCATAACCTCCCTCTATATAGTGTATACCCAGGCTATCCAATTTCTGAACAATTCGCAGTTTATCCTCTATAGAGAAGGATATACCCTCTGCCTGGGCGCCATCCCTCAGCGTTGTATCATAGATTTGTACCATTCAGATCCCTCCATTCACTTTCCAAGATTCCCATAAAGATACAAAAAAGCCCACCACCAGGTATCCTTGGCGGTGGGCTTTTGAAATTCTTTGTATCGGCTGCGTCACGTCATCGCTGAATCCAGCATCAGAGTCGCCTCCGATCTGCCCACCGCCGCGGGCAATTGTATCAAGATAATAATGCTCAAAGGGCATAAATGCGGCGATCGGGCAAAACAATCGGGCACGGAGATATAATGCTCTCTATTCTGAACGCAACTAAACATCATGGTAATAAGACCTCTAACAAAAAATTCACTATTTCTGAATGAGTTCTGCAAGGTATTTTAACAGAAACATGCTAATCCGTCAAGCAGTTTTTGGTTTTTACTGATGCTGTTTCAGATTAGTCGGTATGGGAGGGCGAAGCTCCTGCTGAGCCGTAAAACGTAATTGACGGCTCAGCAGGAGCTTCGCCCTCCCATACCCAATCTGACCGACAAAACTAAAACAGTATCGTTTTTACTTTAACCGTACCAGATGTAGGTTCGCACTTTCAGTAAGGTACCGACTATGCAAACCCCGCTGTCGGCAATGAATTCTCCCAGTATGAAACCCAGGAATAACGGTATGCCCTTGCGATAGAGCCTCAGCCCACCATATCTGAGTAGAGAAAACTTCACCGCCCAACTCAGGAATATGGAGAACCAGAAGGGATTCATCCCCCAACTGCTGGACACGATCAGGCCGACAGGGTGCAGCGGAAACCAGATAAAGCGCATCCTGACGACAGAAAGGATCACAACGAAAATCGTTCCGAAGGAAAATGCTGACACGTAGGGCAAATTCCCGCCCACTGGTGTCGTGAGCCAGCTTGAAAGCCTGTTAAACGTCTCATAAGCCGGCCACAGCTTTCCCCATCCGCCATAGCGATACACCTGGTGCAAATGCGCCCAGAATGCGGAAAGCGTTCCGACGACCGCCGCAAAGATCACGAATACTGGCAATCTGAGAGAGGAGCCCCCGGTTCTTTCCTCCAGCTTAACGCCCTCCAGAATGCACGGCATTGGGTGGCTCCTGTAGGCCCGGTTGAAGTACCAGAAGAGTGACGTGATGGTCAGATCGGATTTGCTGAAACTGTGCGTTCCCATAAGTGAAACCATCATCCTGCCGGGGCCTGAGAAGTGAAGGTCATGCACCGGCGAGCCAAGCTCCGCCCTTATTCTGCCTATTGATATGGAGATGAGGAAGTATCCCGCGAAGAAGAGGAAGATGGCTTTGAGGCCCATGCCAGCCCGGAGACAGAAAGCTGTTATGCCTATCGATCCTACAACCAGGCTGCCGATGGCGAAACGGCCGTGCGATGGCATGGATCTGAACAGCCTGGCTATATGCTTGCGGGCTATCCAGACGGCGACCAGAGCGAAGCCGATGTAAGCTCCAGTGGTTTGCTCGTCTATGAATGGGAACCCGGGTGTTCGAAGACCCAGTATGGCTGCCAGCACCCTCTCAAATTTCCAGAAGAAGTAGAAAAACCAGCATGAGAAGGAGAGTTCCACCGGCATGAAGAATCCAAGCCCGACGGCAAATGGCTGGATAGCAATGGGAAGCCAGCCTATGGCGTTCAGGGGCTTTTCGGTGAAATACTGCCCGATGTTTATGGGTCTTCCCAGGGATGGGAACGCAGGAAAGAAGAAATGCAGCCCATTCAATGTTGCCATGAAAAAGCTGAGGCCGAATCCCGCCCACATCACCTTGCTCTTCAAAAAGCCTTCCTCAACCATGCGAAGCGGAAGCTGAATTATGGGATAGCTTAGCTTTTCCTCAGATACCCACCTTGAACTCAGGATAAGTGTCAGTCCCAGCATGACGAGGACAAGGGATACAGTAAATGCTGACCATAATAGAATTGGCGCCAGCCAGGGCTTGAGATTGCTCATCAGGTAAATGGATGATTCACCCTGAGCGTACCTTTCCAACACCGGCTTATCCGAGACTACAAGCCACGACGGTATGTACGTCAGGAAAAGCTCCTCCCACTCGTTCTCCGGCGTGGCTAAGGAATGAGGCCCTGCTACCATAGCTCCGATATGCTGCATCATGTCAAGACCGTTCAGCGCCGAAGCCACTGTAAGCATTGTGTAAATTAGAAGCAGATCCCTCTTTGAGAATGCG
>Ga0114922_10001362_pt1 | contig 23339 bp, 15 predicted proteins | sample AartaG_FD_100975 | JGI IMG/M metagenome (GOLD analysis project Ga0114922, IMG submission 100975) | Deep subsurface microbial communities from Aarhus Bay to uncover new lineages of life (NeLLi) - Aarhus_00045 metaG | ecosystem: Environmental > Aquatic > Marine > Oceanic > Sediment | place... | reverse complement strand
TGCTGATGTTATTAAGCATTACATCGCTGAATCCCAAGATTCTTGGAATTTTGGTGGACAACAAAGGAAAGTCACTTCCTTTGCTTAAGTGATACCTCGCCCTTTAGGGCGGGGAGGTTCATTTTCTTTGGTACCTGGTAACATAAACACTTCCGAAATATTGCTCTGAAACATTCTCAAAGTTCTGCTTTATAAGATTAAACACTTCCCTGTTGGGATAGACCCCGTCCTCATTTCCACTAGACGCCAGCCAGAAATCATCAATTAATTGTAATGATTCATTGAATCTTTTCAAACCTTCAAGTGTGGGTATGGCAACATGACCCGCACTTATATTCTTAATGGGTTGATGTTCTATAGATATCAGGTTGCTCTCACCCATATGGAATGGGACATAGTGCTTCTCTGCAAATTCCTTAAACACATCAAGGTTGTAATAATACAAGAGGGCTCCATAGGTGAAAATCACATGAACAACAATTAGGTCTGTCTTTTGAGCTGGCTGTTTTAGGAATTCAGCAGCACTTCTCCAGTCATCATGGGCTTCACTAAAGAAATAAGTGGTCTGCAGGCTGTGGTTTATAGTCATTATGCTCAGTATCAAAATCAGCACCACAGCTATAATCCTTGCTGGTCTCATCTCTTTCTTCTGGAAGAGATGCCAGATTCCAAGGGTTATCAGGGTGTTATAGACAAGAACACTAAATACAAAGCCTTTTACTCTGTATACTATTGGGAAGAAGGATGTCAGAACAATAGGCACAAAAAATAATAGGATAAGAAGCACCATCCCCAAAACCCTGTCTTTGTTTTTATCTTTACGCCCTTTGCCTTTGAAAATTGGTAAAATAATTCCCATTAGGATGAAAAAGCTGATTATAATGAACAGAGTGTTTGCGAGATACCAGTAACTAGGTTCCTTTATGAAATAATAGCTTACCACGCCCCTGAGATTTCCAGTATCATGGGCGTAGATTTCCTTTATCTGCCCGCCTAGTGTGTTTAGATAAACATCTGCCCTTGGTGCTTCATTTAATCCCTGACCATAGATTCTTGCATTGGTATAAGCATGCCCTAGTTCCGGAGTTATTAATACCAGCAGAATTATGCCCATTGTAATCCATGTTTTGAGTAGTTTTCTATGCTTCTTATAGAAGATAAAGAAGGCCAGGTTTTGCACTATTATTACCATGAAGGCATAATAATGGGTGTAGAACATGAGAGCTGTTGTTATCACATAGAAGATTGCATTTAACCTTTTTTTCTCAGGCTTGCTCTGAACAAAGCTAATGAAAGCCAGAGTTGAGAGAAATATCATCATTGGGAAGAAAGAGTATTCTGTGGCATCCCTTGAGAAGTGGAAGTGAAAGAGGCTAAAGCATGTGAGCAGGGCACTCACAAAGGCAATATCCTTATTCTTGAAAAGCTTCTTAACAATTAGGTATATCAAGACAATAGATATTATTCCAGCTATTAATGAGAGTGAAATCAGTGCGAGCTCTGAGATTCCAAATATTTTTCCCCAGATATTGTAGATTATAAAGTAGAAAGGCGGATGCCCCCAGGTATGTGATTCCTGAATAATTTGAGGGAGGCCATTCCAAAAAACAGCAATTACATAGCCTGATTCGTCAAGCCTAAAGGACTCTTTTGAAAGATTATAAACTCTTAAAAGCGCAGCAATTAGAATAAGCACTATAATTCTAAACCAGTCCTTTGTCCACAAATTCTTGATTTGAGCTTTGTTTATTCTCATTTTCTCTTATACCTGGTTACTGCAGCTTTTCCAAACTCATGGGATGACACATTGTTAAACTTCTCTTCTATAAGGTTTAGTAAGGGCCTGTCAGGATAATTTCCCGGCTGGGAGTAGACAGAGTACACTGCCCAGAAATCGTCAATTTCCTGCAGAGTCTTATTCAGTCCTACATAATTTAAGCGATACCACTCCTTATCCAAATGGCTTTGCCCAATGTATCGCCTTCTTGGAGTCCAAAGAGTTAAGATTCCTGTTTCATTATAGCTGTAGTGTAGTTCACAAGGGCATGGTTCTGGGGGATAGTAACCTGCCTTGTACCCAACTATTGGATAAGGATAATACATTCGGAGTATAACATCATCAACCCAACTAGAGTTGTACTGATAAAGGAATGGGAAAAAATCATAGTTGACAAGAACGACTATCAACTCTGCCTTATTCTCAGGCTGTTTAAGAAACTCTGCTGTGCTTATCCAGTCTTCCTCCTGTCCAAAGAAATAATGATTGTTCAGGCTGTGAGTTATGTTTGCAGCTCCAAGTATTATGATAAGGATGACCAGAATTATCCTGATAAATCTGTTCTTGAATAGATACCATATTCCTAGGGTAAGAAAGGCATTATAGATAAGTACAGTATACAAGAAGGGTTTCTCCCTAAAGAACCATGGGAAAAGAGCTGTAAGCAGGAGCGGAACCAGGAGCAGAAGCAATAGGAAGACTATTCCGAACAGGTTGTCCTTATTGATAAGTCCTGCTTTCTTCTTTTTCTTGAGATTAATCAAAGGTAAAATAATTCCTGCAATGATAATTATGCATAAGAGCCAGGATATTATTCTTACTGTCCACACTTTTACAGCAGGGGGGTTCTCATTCTCATCTATTCCAATAACAGCTTCGAAGTCACCTGTGTTAAAGAGAAGGATTCTATGAAATTGGTGGCTAAAGTCCTTTGCGTATTTTGCAGGTGTAGGCATCTTTATTACTCTTTCACTCTCTTCGAGTATTGCATTATCAATAATATCTCCTTGGGTTATAGTGATGGTATGCGTATGCAAACTGATGAGCTGGGGGATTATTAGTATCAGCAGCACTATGTGTAATATAATCCATCTTTTTAGCAGCTTTTTATGCCTCTTAATGAAGATGAAGAAGACCAAATTCTCAAAGAGAATGATTGTAAAGGCATAGTTGTGGGTGTAGAACAAAGCTACATTTGCCACTAGGTAGAACAAGGCGTTTCTTAGTTTGTCCTTTGATTTGTCATCTACAAATATTATAAATGCAAGGAGTGAGAGCAGAATCATCATAAAGTAGAATGAATAGTCAGATGCATCCCTTGAGAAGTGGAAGTGGAACAGGCTGAAACATGTCAACAAGGCGCTCACAAAAGCAATATCCTTATTTCTGAAAAGCTTCTTAACAAGGAGATATATCAGGACTATGGATATAACTCCGAATATTATTGACAGGGCTATCAGGGCATTCTGCGAGATGCCAAATATCCTGCCCCAGGTTCTGTAGATTATAAAGAAAAGCACAGGGTGGTTCCATCCTCCAGTTCCTGCGGTTTGTATAAGATGAGGTATGTTTTGTGTGAAAACAGCCTCTGGGTAGCCTGCCTCGTCCAGTCTGAAAATCTCTCTTGATAAATTGTATATTCTTAGCAAAGTACTAATTACTACAAGAACTATAATCCTGAATGCGTCGCTCTTAAAAAATTCTCCTAGTTCTTGCTTTGTTTTTGGTATTCTTATCATTTTTTATCATATTTTACTACTTGTACAGTTCCATAATACCTGTGGGATAAATTAATGAAAGACTCTTCTACTCTTTTAAAGAAGTCCCTGCTATAGATGGGATTTTGGAAATCAGAGGATACTAACCAGAACTTGTCAAGAATTTCTATGTGTGATGTGCCTAGCATGTCCTCATATTCTGCTTTTATATACCCCTGTTGTGTTACATTATCTTTGAAGAAGGGAGTTATTTTTACCATCCTCTTTCCTCCAATAGATGTTAGGTGGAAGGCAGCAGCCTCATCAACCAAAGCGAAGTCATACTCGTAGAGGAAGGGAATCGCATCATCAGCATTCGTTATTATCACTCGGTCTCTATTTCCAGGTTGTTTAAGGAACTCTGATGCCCCTCTCCAACCCTCGATTGTGGTATCAAAAAAGGTGTTGGTCTCCAGGCTATGGCTAATGGTTAAGGCTCCGAGGAACACAAAGCAAAATACAAGAACCGCCCTTAATGCCTTGTTTTTGAATAAAGTCCATATTCCCAGGGTTATTAGGGTGTTGAATACAAGGATTGTATACACAAATCCTTTTACTCGAAACACTACTGGGAATATGGATGTGAGCATTAGTGGTGCAAAGAATAACAACAGAAGAAGCACCATCCCAAATAGGTTTTCTTTGTTAATGGTCACAAACCCTTTTTCCTTCTTTATTTGCTTTAGTCTAATTTTAAAAATAGAGAGGAGAATTCCTGTTAATATAAATAATAAAATCAGAATATGTGATATTATTGAAATTACCGAGGTTAATGACTCTTTTGGGGCAAAATAATAATCCGCTGCCTTTCCAAGGTCCCATGCATTATATCTGAACACCCGCTTTGACTGGTCTTCAATGTTTTGTATATAATAATTTCTAGAGGAGGATATGTCAAGTAGTTCTTCACCTCTAAGATCCGAGTAAAATTCTGCATTCTCATAGCTCCTTATTACTTGGGGACTGATAATAAGCAGCATTATTATCTGCAGTATTATCCATGTTTTGATGAGTCCCTTGTGCCTCTTCCAGAATATAAAGAAAGCAAGGTTTTGGACAAGCACTATTAAGAATCCGTAATTATGGCTGAGGAAGAGGTACCCTGTTGTTACAAGATAAAACAAAGAATTCCTAAGCTTATGTTGGGGTTTGCTTTCTAATAGTATAAGAAAAGAAAGAATTGAGAGGAAAGCCATCATTGTAAAGAGCGAGTAATCTGTGACCTCTCTTGAATAATGGAAGTGGAACAAACTGAAACTAGCAAGCAAAGAGCTTGCAAAAGCAAGGTTCTTAGTCCCAAACAATTTCTTAACAATAAAATACATTAATACTATCGAGATAACCCCGGTGATTATTGACAGCAGGATAAGAGTATTTTGCTGAATTCCAAATATCTTCCCCCATAGAGGACAGAGGGTGTAGTAAAGAGGAGGGTGTCCATATGCATGAATTTTATCTATCATCAAACCAAGGGTTTCATTAGAAAAAATCAAATCTGTGCAGTAAATCTCATCCATCCAGAGAATCTCCTTTGACAACTTGTAAAATCTAATCAGAGTAGATATCACTACGAGAAGGGCTACCTTAAACCAGTCATTTCTCCACAAATTCCCAATTTGAGCTTTTGTTATTCTCATTTTCTTTTATATCTGATAACATCCACACTCCCAAATTCGGTTTTTGATATCTTTTCAAAATCTTTCTCTATAAAATTAACAATATCATTGTTAGGATAAGCAAATTTTGTGTGTATTGAGGATACAAGCCAGAAATCATTAGTCCTTTCTAGTGATTCATTAAGGGTTTTGAGGTCAGGAATTAAACGATTTCCTCTATAGTACTCCTTTGAGTAATCTGTTTCAGAAGAAAAATTCACGGTTATTACATCACTCTTGCTTGAGTTAAGAGGAAAATTACCATTAAAAAAATCTTCTAAGATACTATTGTTATAATAATAAAAGAAAGGTGCTAAGGTGTATCTCACCTCTACAAGTATTAATTCTGCTTTTTGCTCTGGTTGCTTAAGGAAATCCACTGCTCCTTCCCAATCCTCTTGCTCTCCAAAGAAGTAATTATTCCCTATGCTATGGGCTATGTTAATAATTCCTATGAGGAGTATAATTCCAACCACAATGATTCTAACCACTTTGCTTTTGAATAAGTGCCGGATTCCCAGTACTAGAAAGACACTATAAATAAGCGCTGTGAAAACAAAGCCTTTGGCTCTATACACCTCTGGGGATATGGAGGTAATAAGAATAGGAACAAAAACCAGGAGGAGAAGAAAAACAATATTGAAAACATTCTCTTTTTTAGAGCGCATCCAGCTTAGGACTATTCCTCCTAAAATAAGGAGGGCTATTATGCCTGATAAGATTATACCTACTATCGATGCGACACTCTGTTTGAAAAAAGCATTGAGTACAAGACCTAACTCTCCTGTATTCTTAATAAACACGTCTTTTATCTGATACCCAAATGAACCAGCATATTCTATAAAAACAGTTGTTTTACTTAAGCCATGACTATGTCTTACAGCGTTTGTGTACATATATGATAACTCAGGAGAAATAAGGAGGAGAAGAATAAGCTGCATTACTATCCAGTACTTTATTAGTTTTGAATTCTTTTTCCAGAAAATGAAAAAAACCAAGTTTTGGACTAGAATTATCATAAAGGCATAGTAGTGGGTATAGAACAATGCGGCAGTCGTTATAATGTAGATTGCCCAAGTTGTAATCCTTTTTTCAGGCTTGCTTTTTAAGAACAGTAAGAAGGTATATATTGATAAGAGGATCATCATTGGAAAAAAGGAATATTGAACAGCTTCTCTTGAGAAATGGAAATGGAATAGACTAAAACTGGCGAGAAGTGCACTCATAAACGCGACGCCTCTATAGTTGAATAATTCTTTCACAATGAGATACATTAAGAAAACAAATAAAATGCCTGAAATTATTGAGAGTGAAATCAGAGCGAACTCTGAGATTCCAAATATTTTCCCCCATACATTGTAAATAATAAAGAACAAGGGGGGATGATTAATTGCTTCATGGTGGACATTTGCAATAATAGAAGGGAGGCTCTTCCAGAAAACAACTTTTATTGTATATGCTTCATCAAGCCAAAGGGTTTCCTTTGAGAGCTGGAATAATCTAACAGCGGTTGCTATTATTATGAGCAGGATAACTTGAACCCTTTCACTCTTAAAAAAATCAGCCACCTGTTTTTTTGTAAGTTTCATATTTCCTTTTTCATTTTTTATATTTTTTCATAGCCTTCTCAAAAATTCTGGCCAGTCTTCCAGCCACCACTCTTGAATCAAACTCTTTTTTTACCAGCACTCTTGCATTTTTGACCATTCTCTTGTTCAACTGCTTGTTATTGTACAGAGCCCTAATATTTGCTCTAAAACCTTTTAACTCGCATATAATCGCATGCTTCTTGTTCTTTGCAGGAATACCGCGCATCCCTCTTGGCGTTGACACAATAGGAATGCCTGCTGCCATGTAGTCCAGGGATTTAATGCATATTCCAGAGCCGTACCTCACAGGATTAATAGCAATATCTGTTGCTCTCAGGGTTTTCAATAATTCTTCCTGGGGTATTCTTCCATACACAACCACATTCTTGGGGAGCTTCTTTTGCGTGACTTCAAAATGGGTTTTTATGCTCCCAACAAAGAGAAAGGTGAAGTCAGGCATCTTCTTGGCCAGTTTATCAACCACAAAGTCAGCTGCTACATTATTAGCAAAGAAGTTGGTTGCTATGAAGAGAACTGTTTTCCTGCCTTCTAATCCTAACTTTTTCCTTGCCTCTGCCTGCTCTTTTTGGCTGGCCAGCCTGACCTCTTCTGTGTTAACAGGGTTTGGAATAACATGAATCTCCTTGTTTTTTAATCCATAGTATTTCATTAACTGCTTTTTATCCCTCCCAGAACAGGCAAGCAGCAGGGTGCTCTTCCTGCAGGCCTCCCTCTCGATACGCTTTGACCAGGAAATCATTATCTCACCCAGCAAGAAGCCCTTCATTTTTCTTTTCAGAAGCTCATACTCGCAGTTATGAGAGTCATAAATCAGAATCTTGTCCTTGTACTTCTTTATGAGGGTAAAGAACCAGGGATGGGATGCAATTAGTATGTCTGACTTCTCTGCAAGCCTGTCCATCTCTTTCCTAAAGTTTTTATTGAACTTGAGCACAAACCTTAATCCAAGGTCATAGAGCGAGCCTCCTCTTAGCCACTTCTTATTCTGCCCAAAAAAGCCAACAAGAAAATGGTTAATCTTGTCTGAATCAGTCACCTGCACAACCAGTTCACTGATTCTTGCATTGATAGGCTTAATCCTATGAGATGCAGCACCAATGTAATTAAGAACAAATTTCTTGGGCAGAGGATTATAGAGGTTGTATATCCTGTGGGAACCACCCTGTATTGGAGGATATAGGGGTATGTTGTCTGTTATCAAAATCCCAATCTCTTTTTTCTTTTTCCTCATTTTGGACACAACACCTTCTCCCTCAATAAACAGTACTTATAGCAGAGCTCTGGCCCCCTCCCCTTGACAACGTCTTTTCTGAACTGCTTATACTTCCTGCTATTCCATATCTTTTCAAAGCTCTTCTTGTTGATATTGCCCAAGATGATGAGTGGATGATTAACCTTCTTGCCATAGTAGAGCGTGTCCCTGTCATATGAGAACTGGGAGCATGGAATAACATTGCCCTGCCAGTCAACTATGGGCTGCATGAACTCGCACACAGCAGAAGCATCCTTCTTGAATTTTGGATAAGAGAAGATGATACCTAGCTTTTTGCACTTTTCCTCTGCTTTTTTAATGGTTTCCCCTACCTCAGTAGTGTAGTTATCTCCATAAAGCGTGGTGTCCTGGATTCCCTGAGTGTAGGGCTCAACATTGGTCAGCCTGATGTAATTCAGTTTAAGCTCTTTGGCTAAGTCAATAAAGGCCAGGAGCTCATGGATGTTCTCCTTTGTTGCTACAAAATTGGTTCCAAGACTGGGAGTGCGGCTCTTGTGTTTTTCCTTTAACTCATCAAGGGTTCTGATGTTCTGCTTTATCTTATCTAAATCATAATTTCTTAGTTTTTTATAGGTCTCATTAGTAGCAGCGTCTATGGATATGCTCAAATCATTAAGCCCATTGGTTATGAGCTGCTCAGAAAGTTCTTTGGTGAGCAATGAGCCATTGGTGAGGATAGACACATGCATGTTTGGATTAGCCTTTTTAGCAAACTTCAGCATCTCAATAACATCAGGGTTAAGAAGGGTTTCTGCATTAAAGCCGAACAGCACAGAATTAGTCCTCTCAAATGTATCTTCAAGCTTTCTAAAGGTGTCCATGGACATTAGTCCTTTTGGCTTGTAGAACTCCTGGAACCCGCATATCCTGCAGTTGAAGTTGCACTGGGCACTAACCTCGACATTAAGATGAAAGTACAGGTGTTTATAGTACTCTTTCTTTAGAATACCCTTTATCTTTCTAATCAATTCAACCCCCCTAATAACCCTTTATTTAAATATCTATTAATGATATTTTAAGAATCTAGCAAAAAAGACAAATTTATAAATGTTTATGTTTTCACTGGTAAAATGTCTTGGCGGGGGAGGATGAATCTTATAAGATGGAACTATAATGCGCTATTTAGCACTATATCCTCGTCAAAAGAGTATATTATGAGGTATGTTAACACTGAGAACAAGCTCAAGGTGGTTAAAAAAGCAGTGTATGACTCCAGCCTCTTTGCCAAGGAGATGCTGCCCTTCAGAAACCAGGTCTTTGTGACAGACTACATCTATATGCATCTGCCCGGCTTTCTCAAGACCATGAAACAGCAGGGCATGAAGAACCTTGATTTAAGATTTGTCAATCCCATGAATCTAAAATCAAAGAATCTCTCATTTATCTTCTTAACCAACTTTGATTTTATAAAAAAAACAGTGGAGAAAGCCCAGAAAGAGGGTGTGCTCACCAAAAGGCCAAGAAAGGGGAGCCTGCTTTATCTTATGACCAAGCTTGACAAGCAGAGCAAGGGATACAAAAGGCCTTCCAAGCACAAGAACTACAAGCTTATAGCTGAGAACTTTGAGAAGAACAAGAAGATAATTAACTGCTATCCATCCAAGCTCTTTATAGAGCTCACCAGGAACTGCAACTGCAGTTGCATAATGTGCGGCAGGGAAAAGCCAGGCTATGACACCAAGCTGAACATGGACCTAAAGCTGTTCAAGAAAATAGCTGACTACTTTTTTCCATATGCAGACTATGTTGATATAAGGGGGTTTGGAGAAACAACCCTTATCCATAATATTGACAAGTACATAGACTATTCCTTGAGGTATGACTGTGACTTTGGGCTTGTGACCAACATGACTGTGAAGAATGACAAGCTCTGGGAAAAAATGATTCTTAACAATTTCTGGATAGGAGTGTCCTTTGATGCAGCAAAAAAGAGCACCTACAAGAAGATTCGGGTGCACGGTAGGTATGATAATGTTATCCATAATTTCAAGCTGGTGCAAAGGATAAGCAAGAAGCACAAAATCAAGAAAAGAGTGTATCTAGTTGTGACTGTGCAGAGTAATAACATAGAGGAGATACCTGGCATTATAAAGCTGGCAAAGAAATATGATATAGGCAAGGTTGAGCTTAGCCCTGTTATTCTGCCCTATGAGAATCACCCCTGCGGGTTGGTGCATGTTCGTGAGAAGGTAAAGCCAAATATAAGAAAGGCGCTTGAATTAGGGGAGCAACTGGGGGTTGAGATATCCCTTATAGGCACTTTTGGCCTGGAAGAGAAGGAGAAGGCCAAGGGGCACAAGCTGATGGAGAGATGCCCAAGGCCATGGTCCTGGCTATATATAAACTATGACGGCAGAATTGGGCCCTGCAACCACTTAATGGACCCTCTCTTTGTGCTGGGAGACCTGAGCAGGACAGGAGGGGCCTTTGAAAAAGAACTTAACAACGAGGCAAACCAGTTCATGAGGGCAATCATACACACCCCTTACAGATATAAGAGCTGCCAGTGGTGCTTTAAGAACAGATATGATTATTGATATGATTATGAGGTATGATTATTTAAAACCAAGGTGAGGAAGATTATAAGCTGGAAGCAGAATAAAAAGATTATTATTATCCTTGTACTTGTTCTTATATTCCTCCTCCATGCTGTTAATAATTACATTATTGTGGAGAAGGACACAACTCCATTACTTGTGGATATGCCTGGTCATTTTGAAAAAGGAGTAAGATTTCACTCTACTTTAGATCAAGGCTTTAATGTATTTGTTAATAATTATCTTAAGCACACCCACAACTATCCTCCCTTATTTATGCTATCCTCTGTTCCTTTGTACTGGCTGTTTGGTGTTAGTCCTGATGTAGGAGTTATGACAAACATGTTTTATCTAGCTATTCTCCTGCTGTCTGTTTTCTTTATTGGTAGGAAAATAGCCAATAATACGGTTGGCTTGTTAGCTGCTTTTATTGTATCTGTGTTTCCATCAGTCTTTGGTTTTTCACGGGTTTATATGCTTGATTTTGCCCTTACTGCGATGGTTGCACTGAGTATTTGCCTTTTGCTTTACACTGATTATTTCAGGAACAGATTATTCTCTATACTCTTTGGAGTAGCTTTTGGTCTGTCTTTTTTAACCAAATACAATGCTCCTATATTCGTTGTTGGTCCTCTTATTGCATATTTCTTTTACTCTTTTAATATCAAGAAATTATTTTCTAAGAAAGGATTTGTTAATTACAAGAAACAGCTTTCTAATCTTGGAGTTGCTCTTATTCTTACTGTTTTATTAAGTCTTATATGGGCCGTCCCTCACCTCGGAGGGTATATAGAGATGATAACATACTTCTCCAGCCAAGACTTAGCTTCTGAGGGGGGGCCCTTATTTTATATTCACTTTTTGCTTAATACAATGTCCTTGTTTTTTGTGATAGTGTTCATCCTCTCTCTTATTTTGATTATACTATATTTTGTCAGACTTAGGCACAAGGTTCCTGACTCTGAGAAGAAGACACTCTTGCTTCTTTTACTCTGGTTTATTATACCCTTCTTATTTTTCACATCTTTTGAAATAAGCGCTGCTTCTTCACGCTGGGTTCTTCCCTACATCTCTGTTTTTGCTCTTTTAATTGGCTTTGGCATATCTAAAATTAGGCCTATAAAGCTTATGGAGGGGATTATGTTATTAATTGTACTTTTGGGTTTGCTTCAGTTCTTCTTAATCTCTTATGGATTTATCAACCAGAAGGAGAGTTACACAATTTATGAATTTGGCCTATTATCTCCTCATAATGATGATTGGAAGGTTGAAGCCTTTTTTGAAACCATTGAGAGAACCAGAGATAATAAGACTTCCCTCTTTATATTCACAACTCAGCCCACACATATAACTTCTTATCTCGCTGTTACAGGTTCTTCCAGGGGTTATGCCAAGGGTTATGATATCTATGATTTAACAAGGACAGCAAGGAAAGGAGGGATATCAAACCTTTCTTCTGAATTGCTTTTCTTTCTTCAAGAAGCAGATTATATCTTATATACAAAACAACCTCAAATAGAAAATATTACTTCCGATCTTTTTAAGAATATCTCTGATATTACCTACAAATTTTTAGAACAAAGAAATAGTGAACTTATTAAAGTTAATGATTTTATTTTCCCAGACAATACATATGTGATAATGTATAAGAGGGTGGTTTATGAATAGGAAAGAGATTAAAAAAGGAAAGGCTGGCTGGAAGGGCTGGTTTGATAGGAACAAAGTAGTTATCATTCTACTCGCTTTGCTCTTCTTGTTCCACGCTGTTAATAATTACATTGTTCTTAAGATTGACAATACACCCCCCTTAGTTGATGCCACTGGCCACTATGATAACAGTGTTAAGCACTATCTTGATTCAAAGGAGGGGGTGGTCTCATTTGTGAAAGAGTACTATAACAGATACTATAGCTATCCGCCTCTTTTCACTATGTCAGCTGCTATTATGTATCCTCTGTTTGGTATAGGCCCTGACGTTGGTGTGATGATAAACCTTGTTTATTTCCTGATTTTGCTCCTGTCTGTATTTTTCATAGGCAGAAAACTTGGTGGTGATGGTGTTGGCTTGTTTGCCGCATTTATTGTATCTGTGTTCCCTACTATTTTTGGTTTGTCCAGGGTTTTTATGTTGGATTTTGCTGTTACTGCTATGGTTGCTCTGGCTATTTGTCTGTTATTATACACTGATTATTTCAAGAATCGTCTGTTTTCCATTCTGTTTGGGATTAGCCTTGGACTGGCTTTCCTTGTAAAATGGACTACGCCATTATTCATAGGAGCGTCCTTGCTTCTCTACCTGATTTATTCATTTAATTTTAAGGAGATTGTTATCAAAAAGAATTTTGCTAAGTATAAGAGGCAAGTTCTTAACTTTTTAATTTCATTGTTCCTTGCGTTTTTGCTAAGCCTTACCTGGATTATTCCCAACTTCAAAGAGTTTTTTGCAGAATTCTTTTCTGTAATGACTGATGTTGTTGACTTCCCGATGGATTTATTATTTTATAGTAGAGTTGTACAAGGGCAGATTTCATCTTTCTTCTTTGTTTTATTTGTTATTCTTTTAATCTTCATCTTGTTCTCTTTTATTAATCTTAAACTGAACTTTAGGGATTCTGATAAAAAATACCTGCTGCTTTTGCTTTTATGGTTAATTATTCCTCTTGTTTATTTTTCTCTTCTTAGAAGAATGGAACCGCGTTGGGGAGTTCCTTATCTTCCTGTTTTTGCTATTTTGATTGCCTTTTCTATTTTCAAGATTGGAAATGTTAGGTTAAGAAAGGGCCTGATTCTATTAGTTGTATTATTAGCCTTATTTCAGTTCTTTCTGTTTAATTATGGCGAACTTGTAAGACAAAATAATCAGCATATCTATAAATATGGGCTTATTGCTCCTAACAACGATGACTGGCAGGTTGGAGCTATTCTAAGAACCATTAATCAAACCCGGGACAGTCATACTAATCGTGTCACAATCTTCTTAACAGACTCATTTGAATTCTATGTTTGTCCTCCTGAGGAAAGATTGAAGTATAAGGAGTTTAGGTGTGAAGTTAAGGATTTATTTGTTAAGATAATTAATTATCCTGAGTTAAGTAAATCAGACAACTTATCCTTTTGGATTCAATCTCATTTTGAATCAGCTGATTATATTTTATATGTTGAACCAGTACCTATTTATTTTAGCGGAGTTCAGCTGTTTATTTCAGAGGGGATATATGATTTATTTGAGGAGAATAAGGAAAAGTTTGATAAAATAGGAGAGTTTCATCTCCCTGACAATAAGGTTTTGACACTCTATAAGAGGGTAATTTATGAAGAAGGGCAAAAAGAAGAGTAGCGATGATAGAAAGAGAAGAATGATTGACTTATCAATAGTTGTACCAGCGTATAATGAAGAGGAATCTGTACAAAAGGCTATTTTAGAGATTTTTAAAACTTTTAGAAAAGCAAAAATTAATCTTGAGCTCATTCTGGTTGATGACGGCAGCACAGACAACACCCTTGACATTTGTAAGAAACTTAAGAGGAAGTATTTATTCAAGATTATTCACTTAAAGAAGAACAAGGGATACTCAAAGGCCCTGCACACAGGATTTTTGCAGGCAAAAGGGAAATATCTAACCTACATCGATGCTGACCTTCAGTACCATCCCTCCCAGATTCTGAAGCTCTACAATAATGTTGTAACCCAGAATTATGATTTTGTTATTGGGCACTGCAGGAAAAAGTGGTACAGGGGGAAGGGATATCGGATTTTCAGACGATTAGCAAGTAAATTTTATAATCTCTTGATTAGAGTGTTGTTCAAGATTAAAATAAAGGATGTGCATTCCAAAAGGGTTTTCAGGAGGAGCTTAATTGATTTCAAGAAAATGAAAGTCTATTATGGCTTGATTGATTTTGAACTCCTTTACCATGCTGTGAAGAACAAGGCAAAGATAAAGCAAGTGCCTATTGAGGTAAAGCCCAGGTTCGCTGGCAAATCCAAGCTTAATATTAGGTTAATGTTGATGACCTTATTAAATTTATTTAGATTAAGGTTTGATAAAGAAAGATGAAAAAAGCAAAAAAGAATAAGAAGATAAAGAAAACAATAGTTTTTGTGAATCCGCCTGCTAGCAAGGAAGAGCAGTGCTCAGATTTTTCTCCTATTGCAGGCTTTGACCCTCCTTATGGGCTATGCTACATGGCTAGTGCTATAAGAGAGGCTGGCTACAAGCCATACATAATTGATGCCTATATCCTGATGTATGATGTTGACAAGACAGCGGGGGAAATACTTAAGCGAAAGCCGGATTATATCTGCATCACAGCCACTGTTTTCTCTATTAACTCTGCTATACGGCTGGCCAGGGCTTTGAGGAAAAAGACCAGGATAAAGCTATTAATTGGTGGTTCCCAGTTCTCTGCAATGCCTAGAGAGACTATAAAGCACTTTGATATTGGGGTGTATGGTGAAGGGGAGCGTACTCTTCTTGAAATGCTGGATGCTCTTGACAAAAAGCAACCTTTGAAGGGCATTGATGGTGTAGTGTACAAACAGAAAGGTAGGGTTATCATTAACAAGCCAAGGCCTTTAATCAAGGACCTTGATGAGCTTCCCAAGCCAGCCTTTGATCTGATACCACACATACCCAAGTACTATCAGCTTCCAGTACAGTCAATGACTAAGTATCCCTCAATGAGCTTGATTAGCAGTCGGGGATGTTATGGACAGTGCACTTTTTGCGACCGCAGGATTTTTGGGAATAGATTAAGAACTCACAGCGCACAGTATTTATTCGAACTAATCAAAGATCTTGTGCAGAAGTATGGCGTCAAGGCCATAATGTTTCATGATGATAATTTCCTTGTTTTCAAGAAGAGAAACCTGGAGCTTCTAAAGCTGCTCAAAAAGGCAGGCATTAAGCTGAGAATCAACTGTCTGGCAAGGGTTGATATGATAGTAGCTGATAGTTCAAGGGAATACTTAGAAAAACTTAAGCAGGGAGGCTTGTGGCAGATTAACCTTGGTATTGAGAGCGGTAGCCAGAAAATCCTGAATTTCTTTAAGAAAAATATCACGATAAAAGAGGTTGAAAAGGCAGTTAACACCCTTGATAGCTTGGGCATTAGATGCAAGGGCTTCTTTATGCTGGGCAATCCTTTGGAGACCAAGAAGACCCTGGAGCAGACAAGAAGGCTTATCAAGAGACTTAAGATAACAGATATCGGGGTGACATATTTTACACCCTTACCGGGCTCAGAGATTTTCCCTGTTATTGAAAAATATGGAAAGGTTAGCTATGATTTTGACAAATACAACTTTTTTGAGATAGTCTTCCTGCCAAAAGGACTAAAGAAAAAGGATTTAGTGCATTACTACACTCTTGTTTACAAGGAATTCTATCTCAGGCCAAAAATTGTTTTTGATTATATTAAAAGAATTGATAATCCTAAACAAGTGATTTATTTACTGAAAGGTTTGGATGTGTTTTCAAAGCACATATTTAGAAAATGAAAAAGAAAAGAAAAACCATTGTTTTTATTAATCCTCCCAGGCGTGACGAGGATACTTACTCTGACTTTGCTCCTGGAGAGAGCAGCGACCCTCCTTTTGGCCTGTGCTACCTGGCAGGCATGGTTCGTGAGCAGGGATACAAGCCTTATATTCTTGATGCTGCTGCCCTTAGATACAACCTTAAGCAAACCGCAGAAAAGGCTTTGAAGTACAAGCCAGACTATATTGGCATAACAGCAACAACATACGCTCTTAATGCTGCCATAAGAATTGCCAAGTATTTGAGAAAAAAGACAAGAGCCAAACTGATAATCGGCGGGTGCCATGTGTCCATTCTTCCAAAAGAAGTTATGCCTTATTTTGATGTTGGTGTGATCGGCGAAGGGGAGTACACTCTCATAGAACTGTTGGATGCCCTTGAGAACAAGAAGCCCTTGAAAGACATCAAAGGGATTGTTTACAAGCACAAGGGCAAGCTAATAAAAACAGGGAGAAGACCGTATATCACTAATCTGGATGAACTTCCTAAGCCTGCCTTTGACTTGCTGCCTAATCTGAACAAATACTATCGTCTGCCTGTTCAGTCCATAATAAGGCTTCCTTCAATAAGCTTTATCACCAGCAGGGGCTGTCCAGAGCAGTGCACCTTTTGTGATAAGACCATCTGCGGAAGCAGGGTGAGGGCTCATAGTGCAGAGTATGTCTTTGAAGTGATAAAATGGCTTGTGGATAAGTATAAGATTAAGTCAATCATGTTTCATGACGATAATTTCTTTATTTTCAGGAAGCGCAATCTGGAATTGATAAGGCTTATGAAAGAACACGGTATTAGCTTGAAGTTTAACTGTCTGGGACGAGCTGATGTTCTATCAAAAGATTATCTAACTGAATTAAAGAGAGGGGGCCTATGGCAGGTTAATTTTGGCATTGAATCTGGGAGCCAGAAGATACTTGACTTCTTTAAAAAAAGGATTACTCTGAAGCAGGTCGAAAATGCAGTGGATGTATTCAATGATGTTGGAATCAGGACTAAGGGGCTTATAATGATAGGCAATCCCTTGGAGACCAAGAAGACCCTGGAGCAGACAAGGCACTTAGTATTGAAGTTGAAGCTACAGGATGTTAGTGTTGCTTATTTTACTCCCTTTCCAGGATGTGAATTGTATCCTGATGTCAACAAATACGGAAAAGTAGTCGATGGATATAACAAGTACAACATGTTTTGGGTGGTGTATGAGCCCAAGGGACTGACAAAAAAAGACTTAGAGAAGTGTTATCTTAGGACATACAAGGAATTCTACCTAAGGCCGAGAATCGCATGGGATTATTTCCTGAGATTATTTAGCATTAGGCGCTTAGGCCCCTTTGCAAGGGGCTTGCATGTCTTGTTCAAGGGAGTGATGAAGGGCAGTTGATCCTTTCTAGTTGATTCTTTCTCTTTCTATGCTTCTTTTATTTCTTTGCAAGCACAACATAAACAAGAGAATTAGGCCTCTTTGTACTCTTTATTTTGAAACCACCTCTGCTCAGGAATTTTTTTATTTCTTTTAATGAGTAAAGCTTGATCTTAAAACCATGCTGCAGGTGGAATAAGTAATACAGAATTCCTATTGGATTGAGTCTGGGAAAAGTAGCCACCAGCAGACCGCCCTTTCTCAGATTTTTGCTGCAATTATGAACTGCTTTCCCCGGTTCTTTGCAAAATTCTATAGAGCTTGAGATAAGGATTTTATCAAGCTTCTTTTCACCCCTGAAGCTCTGTATATCAGCAATCCTTGCTTTCAAGCCATTCTTTTTTGCCTGCTCAACCATTTCCTCAGATATATCAACCCCGAGGTATTCTCCGCCGAGTCTTTTTATTTTGATGCCATAAAAGCCTGCTCCGCACCCGCAGTCAAGAACACTCTCTCCTTTTTTCACATTAAGCAGTTCAAGAGCTGCTTCTGATTCCCTTAAGACCAAACCCCCAACTAGCCCCTTCCTCCTGCTCTTATTGTATCCAACTGCTTTGGTGTCAAAGTAGTGCTCTACCTTGCTCTTTGCTTTCGTTTCCATGTCTTTTATTAGTCCGAATTCATACTTCTTAAAGCTCTTAATCAACCCTTCCAGTTTTTTAAGGAACCTATTCCCGCAATTCCTTGTTATGTATGAAGGCACACCCCCTATTTTGGGCAGATTCACAAACTCCCAGGGGTGCAGGTATATAACAGCGCTCCTTCCTGCTCTGAGATTCAGCTTCATCCCAAGCTTGGTCCACCACATCCCTATATTGCGCATCCAAACCCAGGAGATGGGTCCTCTGATGAGAGGCATTACAGAAGCAGGTATTTCTTTGATTTTTTCATTTGAACTTAGCTCCAGAATGTATGGCTCTTGTTTTTTTGGGTAATCATTCTTATATCTGGGAATAATCGTTGGGTGAATTGAGGAATCATAGCTGTAGCCTTCTTTTATAATCTCCCTGAGTACAGTATCATTAACTGAGAACTGGGGTGTTCTGAAACCCAAAGGCTTTTTTCCTGTTATTCTTGTGAGAATCTTGGTTGTTTTCATTATTCCCTCTCTTATCTCCTCTGGCATTAACTTGTTGTAGTCTCCATCCTTATAGCCATGGCTTGCTATCTCGTGCCCTTCTTTGATTATCTTTTTTATCAGGCCAGGCCTTTTTTGTGCAAAATAGCCAGTAACAAAAAAAGTAACCTTTATGCTGTGTTTTTTGAGAAGACCCAGGAGCCTTAGGGTTCCTTTGTAAGAGAAAGACGTATTTGCATTATATTTACTCTTAATTCCATTGTGCTCAGGAATCCTCCATTCCTCTAAATCAAAGCTTAGATAAATTCTTTCCATTTTATCATAGGAAATTTTGATTTTTTGACATCAAACATTTCAAACTCTTTGTAGTGCTCCAGGCACAGGAGTCTGAACATCTCTGCTCTTTTCTCTCTTTCCTCAAAAGTATTGTCTTTGTAAGCCCAAGAGACAGCATCATACTTGAAATCCTTATTGTTCTTGAGCTTATTATACAAACCTGTTCCTCTGAAAATTGCGCAGTAGGTTGGCCAGGGTTTCTTGGTTGTGAACTTCCTCATCTCTTTTATGAATTTCAGGGTTTTCATGAACTCCTCTCTTGATTCTGAGGGATGGCCGAGGATAAAGTTTGAGCCTATTGCTATGTCTGCCTTCTTCATATTCTTTAGGAATTCTCTTATATCCTCTGAGGTGTAGGTCTTTCCCATTGCCTTTAGGACATGGTCGGATGCAGACTCTATTCCTAAATCCAATTGGTGGCATCCTGCTTTTCTCAGTTTCTTGAAAAAATTGAGATCCATCCTTTTGTCAATCTTTGCACTCCCCCACCAGCTGCACGGAAAATTGTTTTCTATTATCAAGTCGCACAGACGCTCAAGCTCAAGCAGGTTTCCGTTTAGCAGTAAGTCAGCAAACACGAACTTAGTGATACCATACTTTTCTTTATTGCGAACAAGCTCATAAAACACGCTTTTTGCTTTTCTTGCAAACAGTTTGTCCTTCCACACCTTCCTTTGGAGACAGAAATCGCAGGGATTGTTGCAACCCCTTGATAGGATTATCGGTAAAGCCTTAGCTGCTCTTGTTAACTCATAATCATCATAATACAGTTCCAGGTTATAATCGTCAAAGTCAGGATAGGGTATGCTGTCAGGGTCTTTAATCCGCTCATCCTCTCCGCAGTCAACAAAGGATTTGCCTTTTCTGACAAGGCAGCCCTTGCAATCCTCAACCTTTCCTTTCTTGCCAAAAACATCTGCTATTCTTTTCAGGGTATGCTCTCCCTCTCCTCTCACAATTATGTCTATATCTCTTGATTTTTTGAGCTGCAAACCCTGCATCTGGTCAATGCACACCTGCCCGCCCAGCACAATGAGTAATTCTGGGTTTTTTTCTTTTAGTTTTTTTGCAAGAGTTTTGGTGAAGCATGGGGAGTAAACTGATATTCCAACAATCTTTGGCTTAAAAGCAAGAAGCTTATCAACAAAGAAATCTATATTCGGCTCAACAATCTTTGGAAACACTGCCTTTTTGTACTCGTCCTCCCACTGCCAGTCATTGTAGTGCTGGGTCTGCCAGTAAATCCTTTGTTCTGGCTTGAGCCGATGATATAACTCTGTATTAACATCAAAACATTTTGTTTGACAGCCGCTCTCTTTAAGATAAGCCTTTAGGTAGGAGATATTAAGGGGCGGAGTTCCTATTGTCCAGACCGGTACAGATACCAAGGCTATTCTCATTTTTACCTTTTCTTATTGCTTTTCCTCTTTTTTCCAATCAATCTGTTATGTATATCCCATACGTGCTTGCCAACATACTTGTATAAGCGTGAGTTGTAGATGGATTCCAGAGTCTCCCTTCTCCAGGCCAGCTCTTTTTTTGCAGCCTCTATCCACCTGCTTAGCCTTATGAGCTCATCTTTCTTCTGCTGGTTAAGGGTTCTCTGCCTTTTAATCTCCCTGTCTTTTTGTTTTTTTGTTTTTTCTATTTCTTTTAGGAGGTTGTTAATCTCTTTGTCTTTTTGTTTTTTTGTTTTTTCTATTTCTTTTAGGAGGTTATTAATCTCTTTTTGCTTCTTTTCCCTTATCTGAGAAATCCTTTCATCCTTATATCTTCTTAACCTGTTCAGTTTCTGGTTGATTTGTTTTACCTGCTTTATTAAATCTTCTTTCTCATTATACAAATCTTGTATGTTTTTTTCTTTGTTTTTGTTTTGTTTTTCTAGTTGGTCTATTTTTTCATCTTTTTCCTTTCTTAATCTGTTTACTTTTTGTGTTATTTGTTTTAGTTGTTGTATTATTCCCTCTTTTTCTTTGTGTAGCTTTTGTATGTTTTTTTCTTTGTTTTTGTTTTGTTTTTCTAGTTGGTCTATTTTTTCATCTCTCTCTTTCCTAACTTGGTCTGCTTTTTGATTTGTTTTTTTTAGTTTTTCTATTACTTCTTCTTTTTCTCTATACAACTTTTGTAGTACTCCTTCTGTTTTCTGGATAAGCTCCTCCTTCTCTTTTATTATCCTCTTCTTATCCTCCACCATCCTGCTCTTGTAGTCAATTATTTTATCCTTCTCTGTTGTTATTTCCTCTTCCACATGTTTTTTTGTATTCACTATGGCGTCTGTCAAGTACTGATTCATTTTTCTATCAAATCCTGCAGCCCTGAGTATCAAGGACAACTCTTTTTTTAGTAAACTGGACTTTGTGTTGATAATGAATTTTGATTTTGGAATTCTTTCTCTTAGTATATGTGGGGCGTGCTTTGCTAATAGTAAAAGCTTGTTTCTTTCAAAATAGTATTCAAACACTTCTTTAGTCGCTGTTCCTTTAACCTTGTGATGGGCTACTGCTCCAGGTACATAAACCATTTTCAATCCTTTTTTCTTGCATCTTAAGCCAAAGTCTGCCTCGTCATAGTACATCACATAATCCTTGTCAAAGCCTCCCAGCTCCTCCAGGCATTTTTTTCTGTAAAGAACTGCAGCGCCATTAAGGCTTATCATCGTTTTCCTTTTGTTATATCTACCTTTTTCCTTTTGCATGTATCCAATATCCTTCCAGATATGTTCTGGTGTCATTACCTGTCCAGCACTCTGGATTAAGCCATTCAAGAAATAGATTTTGCCCCCAACACCACATATCTTTTCTTTCTTATCTGTTTTCATCTCCTTTATCAATCTAATCAGCCAGTTCTTGTCAAGAATCACATCAGTATTAACTGTGGCTATAAGCTCTCCTTTTGCTCTTTTTATCCCGAGGTTATTTGCCTTGCAGTAATTGTTATCCTTATTCCTCACTATTCTGATCTTGGGATAAGCCTTTTTTACAAAGGAAATGCTCTCATCAGAGCTGCCATTGTCAATCATGATGATTTCTATTCTTCTCTGTGGATATTTTTGCTTGAGTATAGAATCAAAACACTTCTTCAGGTAAGCCATCCCATTGTAATTTACTATTACAAAACTGACCAGTGGGTATTCTGCTCTTTTTTTGCTACTTCTACTTACCTTTTTCTTACCCTTACTGCTCTTTTTCTTGCCCTTTGCCTTTTTCATTTTTCATGCTTCCAAGTGCAAGGAATTTCCACAAGCCCGTACCTCTCTTTTGTTCCCCCTTTGATTATTTTTATTGTGTAAAGCTTATTATGGAAATCATAGCATTTGATCTCGTTTTCATCATGAACTGCTGCTGAAAAAAAGTACTCTCCTGCAAGAAGAGGGAGTGATTCAACTTCATAAATAATTTTGCCTTTTCCCTTAATAAAGGGTATTTTTAATCCTGAATATGTTGTGTTTGGTCCTGTTATGTATCTGCCCTTATGGTCATAGAAGCCTATCCCAAACATCGGGTTCTTTATCTTCTTTTTTGCGTTGTAGCCCAGCACTATTTTTATGGGATTTCCTGTTCTAAAGGTCTTGCTTTCTTTTCCTTTTTTATTATAAAATTTCACATCTGTTATTTCAACTTCTCTTGTTCCCCTTCTTTCTTTTATTAGAATCAAATCAGTTCTTGCCAAATCCACTTCTTTTGCTTTTTTTCGAACTTTTTCTTCTACATTCCTTATCTCTATCCTTTCACTGTGCAATTCCTTTTTTTCTTTGTCTATTTTCTCCTTTTCTTTTTCTAGTTCTTTTTTTATTTGTTCAACTCCTATTTTCTCGTCTAATAGCTTCTTTCTTTCCTCCTCCATCATTCTGACAATAGGATTCACTTCCCTCTCTTTCTTTTCTTTTGCTTTTTTGTATTTAGAATAGGCTTTTATTACAGGTCCTGCTTTTCCTATTTTTACAAGTCTTCCTTTGTCTAGATACAAGGCATTCTCGCATATTTCTGCTACTAGGTCTGTGTTATGAGACACAAATATCAAGGTTTTTCCTAGGGCTTTGAACTCTTCAAAAACCCGAAGGCATTTCTTCTGAAACTCTTCATCCCCGACAGCCAGGACTTCATCTATCATGTATATCTCTCCATCAACCTCTTTGGCTATGGAAAAGGCCAGCCTTGCGAGCATGCCAGTTGAGAAGTCCTTGAGAGGAGTGTCAATGAATTTTCTTATTTCTGCAAAATCAACTATTTCATTGAACCTGTCATCAATCTCTTTTCTTGTTAAGCCCAGTAATGAGCCATAGAGATAGATATTCTCCTTAGCAGTCAGTTCTTGGACAAATCCTATTCCCAGTTCAAGAAAAGGAACCACGCTTCCAATAAC
>Ga0114922_10001361_pt1 | contig 23339 bp, 24 predicted proteins | sample AartaG_FD_100975 | JGI IMG/M metagenome (GOLD analysis project Ga0114922, IMG submission 100975) | Deep subsurface microbial communities from Aarhus Bay to uncover new lineages of life (NeLLi) - Aarhus_00045 metaG | ecosystem: Environmental > Aquatic > Marine > Oceanic > Sediment | place... | reverse complement strand
TTGCCCCTTGCCCGCCGTCGTCATGCTCCCACTTGGCGGAAGATGATAACTGCGGCTATCTGAAGCAGCGCCGGAATGCCCAGGTACGACAGGCACCACTGCACCATCTGCTCCACGCGGAGTCGGCAGAGCGCGGCCTTGGTCAGCGACAGGAAGAAGACAATGAGCAGTATCTTGGCGCTCAGCACCAGGAAGCCCACCGGCCAGGCAAGCCACGGACTCATCGTCGCGTACGGTATCCACCAGAAGTGATGGCCGCCCAGGAACAGCACGCAGATGAGCGCGCTCGCGACCACCATCTCGGTGAGGAAGGTGAGCTTGAACATCGCCAGGCGCCGGCCGGAGTACTCGACAATGGGGCCGGCCACGATCTCCGTCTTCGCCTCCGGGATGTCGAAGGGAATCCGCTCCAGCTTGCCGACCAGCGCCACCAGCGCCACCAGGAAGGACACCGGCACCCACGTGATGAGCCAGCCGTTGGCGGACTGATAGAGGGCGATGCCCGAGATGTCCCACGACCCAACCGCGATCGCCGGCCCCAGCGCCGCCAGCAGGAAAGGCACCTCGTAGCCGAACAGCAGGGTCAGGGTGCGCGTCGCGCCCACGGTGGCGAACGGGTTGGTGGAGTACCAGCCGCCCAGGAACAGGGCGAAGGTGGGGAGGCTCAGCAGGTAGAGCACCACGATCAGGTCGCCCGGGAAGTCCGAGAGGGCTTGAGTGGACCAGAGCGGGAGGTAAGTGACGGAGCAGACCACGCCGGCCAGGCCCACCAGCGGCACCGCCGTGAACATCGCCCGCGAGGCCTTCTCGGGGATGATATCTTCCTTGGCCAGCAGCTTGATCAGGTCGGCCAGCGGCTGGAAGATGGGAGGGCCCACGCGGTTCTGGAACTTCGCCACCAGCTTGCGATCCACCCAGGAGGCGAACAGCCCGAAGGCCACCAGGAAGGCGAAGCCCGGGAAGATCACGATGTTGAACAGCGGCTGCACGATGTCCATTGCTGCCCTCCAGCTCGGGCAAAGGGCAAGGGGCAAGGGGCAAAGGGGCCACAGCACCGTCCCCGGCAGAAGCAGGATGCCCCGGCCGTTTTGTCGTCAGTCGTTCCCCTTTGCCCTTTGCCTATTGCCCCTTGCCCGCCGTTCGCGATAGGTTCACCAGGTCAGGCCAGGTGATTTGTCGGCTGTCGCCGTTGTTGCTGTCGGTCAGTACCACAGTGCGGTCGGTGCAACTGAAGCACGGGTCAATCGAGGCGAAGGAGATGGTGATGTCGGCGATGTAGCCGCCCTTGACCATCTCGACGCCCGACGGGATGTTCGACAGGGTGGGCGTGCGTATCTTGACCCGCTCGGGCTTGTCGGTGCCGTTGCTCTTGATGTAGTAGATCAGCTCACCGCGCTGGGCCTCGACGCGGCCGACGGCCTCCCCCTCGGGGATCTTGCGCGGGACCTTCGCCTGGACCTCCCCGTCGGGCAGGTCATCCAGCACGCGCATCCCGATGTTGCAGGCCTCGATGACCTCCAGCACGCGCACGAGCGTCCTCCCCAGCACGTCGCACAGCTCGGAGGTCTTGACCTCCCACTCGATCTCATCGTAGCCCGAATATGGGAAGTACTCGCGCACATCGAAGCCCACGCCGGAGCCCCGCAGCGTGGGGCCGGTGGCGCCCAGCTCGGCGCACCTGTCCCCGGAGACGACGCCCACCTCGCTGGCGCGCTTGAGGAAAGTCGCCTCGGTCGTCGCGATGTCGGCGTAGTACTCGGCCCGCTCGCGAAGATGCTTCAGGCCCTCCCGGCACTTGTCAATCATCTCAGGGGTCAGGTCATGGCGCACGCCGCCCAGCGTCGTCATCGCATAGTGGCCGCGGTTGCCCGAGAGCATCTCCAGCAGGTCCTGCACCGTCTCACGGTCGCGCCAGACATACATGAACAGCGTCTCGAAGCCGACCTCGTGCCCGGCCACGCCCAGCCAGAGCATATGACTGTGTATGCGCTCCAGCTCGTGCATAAGCATCCGGACGTACTGCGCGCGCCTGGGCACCTCTACGCCGGCCAGCTTCTCCACCGTGGTCGCGAAGCAGAGGGTGTGCGCGTTGGAGCAGATGCCGCACACGCGCTCGCACAGGTAGAGGTCCTGGATGTAGGTGCGGTCCTGACAGCTTCTCTCGATGGAACGATGGATGTAGCCGATGCGGATGTCGGCGTCCACCACGACCTCGCCGTCAACCGTTATCTGCAGTTGCTCGGGCTCTTTGAGGGCGGGATGTTGCGGCCCTATCGGAAAGGATAGCTTAGGCACTCTCCTCTTCACTCTCCTTCCCGCCCTGGGCGGGATCGGCGTCATCCTGGCGGAGCGGATGGTCGTCTTCGGGCCACTCCTCCGGGAGTATCAGTCGGCGCATATCCGGGTGGCCCACGAACTCCACGCCCAGCAGGTCGTGGACCTCCCGCTCGTAGAGGATAGCGGCGGGCAGCACGGGCGTGATGCTCTCTATTCTATCATCGCCCTTGGGCACCGCGGTGTGAACGTTCAAGCTGACGCCCTTGGCTACGCAATGGTAGATGACGCCGATGGACTCGCCCAGGTCCACGCCGGTGATCGTTGACAGGTGCACAGGCGCATGGGTGTCCCGGAGATGGCGTATGATCTTCTGTATCTCCTGGGGCGCAACCCCCACCCAGGCGTCCACCTCCGAGCGCGCTTCGGCCTCGGCAAGCTCGCCCTCGTAGCTGCTCTGTATCTCCTCGACCAGTTCAGACGCGGTCATCGTCATGGCCTGCTCTCTATCACTGGACGTTTCGCCTGGCTACTGGCTTTGCGCTACCTCCGCCTCGGCCTTCTCAGGCGCCAGGTACACCAGCGAACTCGTATCCTGTTTGCTCTCGATCTCCTCGACCAGCTCCGCGGCGAGCGGGTCGAGGGCCGCCAGGAGCTTGATGACTCCGTAGGTGATGGCGTCCGGCCTGGGCGGGCAGCCGGGTATGTACATATCCACCGGGATGGCCGCGTCTATGCCCCCCAGCACGTTGTAGCCCGGGCTGAACGGACTGCCTGATATCCCGCAGGTGCCCACGGCGATGACGAACTTGGGCTCAGGGGTCTGCTCGTAGACGCGCACCACCCGGTCCTTGATCTGGCGCGTCACCGGGCCCGTGCAGAGCAGCACATCCGCGTGCCTCGGGCTGCCCTCCAGCAGTATCCCGAAGCGCTCCAGGTCGAAGCGCGGCATCAACGCCGCCACGATCTCGATGTCACAGCCGTTGCACGAGCCGCAGTTGAGATGACAGACCCACGGCGACTTGGCCCGAGCCCACGTGACAAGTCCGCTAAGCATAGCCCGCTCCTTCTCAGTCCTTGAACAGAATGATGATCGCGGTCAGTCCGATGGCGAGATAGCCGATCCCCAACGCAATCGGAACTCCGCGCGGCATAGTGCCGATCACCAGCGCCAGCACATCCAGCAGCGTGAAGATGAAGGCGGCGTGGAAGAGATGGTAGGCCGTCGGAAAGGACTTGGCGGGCGCCTCCTCGCCGCAGGCGTAGGTCTTCAGCTTCCCCCCGATAGCCTCGGTAGCCGGGCTGATGGCGCGGCCGAACTGATAGAGCAGCCAACCGCACAGCACGCAGATCCCGAAGGTAGTCAGCGGATGATAGAGCACCTGAGAGGCGGTCACCTGTTAGACGCCTCCAATCATAGCGGCCAGTTGGCTGGCCGCGGGGTCCACCAGTTGCAGTCCCATCTCCGGGTAAACCCCCAGCAGCACGCAGAGCAGGGCCAGCACCACGATGGGCAGCACGATGAAGAAGGGCACGGGCGGGAGCTGCTTCTGTTGATCCTCAGGAACGGCGCCGAACACGATCCTGTTGACCGCGCCCAGGTAGTAGAACAGGGATATGACGCTGTTAAGGATGAGCATAACGATCAGGAAGAGGCCCCAGCCCGCCAGGCTCGTGCCCGCCAGGTCGGCGCCGGCGCGGCAGATGAAGAGCTTGCTGACAAAGCCGTTGAAGGGCGGCGTGCCGGCCAGCGCCAGGGCGAAGATGAAGAAGCAAACGCTGATGACCGGCATGCGCCGGCCCAGGCCCGAGAGCTTGCCCATCTCCCTGGTGCCCAGCACGTAGAGGAAGGCGCCGGCGCACAGAAAGGCCCCGCCCTTCATAAAGGCGTGGTTGAGGATGTGCAGCAGGCCGCCGCGCATCCCTGAGAAGCCCGCGAGAGCCGGAAAACCGAAGGCAAGGCCTACCCCCAGCAGAATGTAGCCCACCTGCGCAACGCTCGAGTAGGCGAGCATGCGCTTGAGGTCCGTCTGCCTCAGCGCCATCAGATTGCCCACGAACATCGTCACCAGCGCCAGCACCGCGAAGACTATGCCCGTCTCGCCGGCGGATACTGCCACCAGGGACTTGATCATAGTTATCAGGCCGGCCTGAATCACGATGCCCGAGAGCATAGCGCTGATGCCGCTGGGCGCGGCACTGTGAGCATCCGGCAGCCAGGTGTGCAGCGGCACCACCGCGGCCTTCACCCCGAAGCCCACGACCAGGAGAGCGATGATGGCGAAAAGCTGCGGGCTGCCCGCGTAATTCTTGAGCAGGCCGGGCAGGTACTCAATGTTCAGCGAGCCGGTGTACATATACACCATCGCGATGCCCATGAGCGCCATCGAGGAGCCGATCGTGCTCATAACCAGGTACTTCGTCCCGGCCTCCACCGGCTCCCACTCGTCCCGGTGGAAGGCCACCAGCACGAACGAGGAGATGCTCATTACCTCAAAGAAGACGTAGAGGTTGAAGAGGTCGCCGGCGAAGCCGATGCCGACCATGCCCGCGGTCATAAGCAGCAGCAGAGCGTAGAACTTGCCGATGTTGGCCTTCTGCATATAACGGGCCGAGAAGATGGCGACCAGCGCGGAAAGCGCCAGCGCCACGGTAGCGAGGAATACGCCCAGGCTGTCGACGCGCAGGAACGCGAACAACGGCCGCCAGGACGCGGTTGGCGGCCACGTCGGATGCACGTCCTGCCCGACCAGTTGCCCGAGGTGGTAAACCCCGTTGCCTGCCGCCAGCAAGGCCGCGAAGGTGATGAAGCCTGTGAGCGCGCGGCCCCGCGTCAGGCGGCCGATCAGGTAGGCGAAGAACGCGCCGACGGCCAGCACCGCTACCGGGTGAAGCACTTCCATAGTGTCATCCCCAACCTATGAACATAAGCAGCGCGGCGATCAACCCCACTGCGATCCACAGACTGTTGTAGTTCAGGTCGCCGGTCTGAAAAACGCGCAGCACCGAGGCGAACGCCTTCATCAGCACTACGCCCAGGCCCCAGAACCACTCCCAGAAGAGCTTCGTGTCGCAGAGCAGATCGGCCCACATCGTCGGTCTGTCGGGGACGGGCGCTTGCTTGTGCCAGCGCACTCCCAGCACCACCAGTACTACCACCACTGCCGCCGCGATGTAGACCAGCGGGCTGGCGAAGGTGTGATGCACGAACTCGGACAGCTCGATGGTCGGCACGTAGTGGAAGGGCAGGAGTTGTCCCAGCTTGGTGGAGAAGCCGCCGACATAGAGCCACGAGGCCAGCGTGCCGACGGCCAGGATGACCAGCGGCAGCCCCATCTGCCAGGGCGTGGCATGGGCTTCCCCCTCGCGCCGACTCTCGCCCAGGAAGGCCAGCCAGTACATACGCCAGGCGTACGCGGCGGTCAGAAGCGCAGTCGCGATCAGTATTATCAGCGGCCACGTGACGTCTCCCCGTTGAGCCAGCGCCTCGAAGATGGCATCCTTCGACCAGAAGCCGTTGAAGATCGGTACGCCCGCCAGGGCCAGCGTGCCGACGAGGAAGCACACGTGGGTCAGCTTCATCTCCCGTGCCAGGCCGCCCATCTTGTAGAGGTTCTTGGTGTGCGTGGCGTGGATGATGGCGCCGGCGCACAGGAAGAGCAGGGCCTTGAAGATCGCGTGGTTGAGCAGGTGGAACTGACTGGCGAAGACCGCCAGCGCGCCCACGCCGGCCATCATGTACCCGAGCTGGCTGATGGTTGAGAACGCCAGCACGCGCTTGAGGTCCTTTTCCATCAGCGCCAGTATTGCGGTCAGCAGCGCGGAGACCGAGCCGATCCAGATGAGTGTGAGCGACCACCAGGCGAAGACCTCGAACATCGGCATAGTCCGTACGCACAGGTAGATGCCGGCATTAACCAGGGTGGCGGCATGAATCAGGGCGCTGATGGTGGTGGGCGCTTCCATGGCGTCAGGCAGCCAGATGTGCAGCGGGAACTGAGCCGACTTGCCGATCGCGCTGGCGATGAAGCCGATGCCCGCCACGCCCACCGCCCACATGGGTATGCTGACGGACTTGGCGGCGGCGATGGTCGCGGCGATGTTGAAGGTCGGGTTGCCGGCCTTCGCCATAGCCGTCCACAGCACCACGATGCCCACCAGCAGCCCGATGTCTCCGAAGCGTGTGACAATGAAGGCCTTGGTGCCCGCGCGCACCGCCTTGGGGTCGTTGTAGTAGTAGGCGATCAGGGCATACGAGCAGAAGCCGATGATCTCCCAGAAGATGTACAGGGTCAGGAAGTTGTCCGAGAGCGCCAGGGCGATCATTGCGCCGATGAACAGAACGGTGAAGAAGTAGTAGCGCGTGGGGCGGTACTCGGACTCCTCCGGCTGCATGTACTTGATGGAGTAGAGCAGCGCCAGGGCGCCGATGCAGCCGGCGATGGCGGCGACGTAGACTCCGATGCCGGTAAGCTGAAGGCTGACGGTGACGTCGGCGGCGGGGATCCAGTAGTACGCGGTCAGCGGCCAGTCGTAGCCGCGCGTCACCAGCACCACCGTGAAGCCCGCCGTGGCAAACCCCACCAGCACCGAGAACCACTTCATCAGCCGCTCGCTGATGCGGCCGACGATGAGCACCATCAGCGCCCCGATCAGCGGTACGCCTACGGCCAGGATTGCGGCCAGCTCTATGCTCGTAGTCGGTTCACCCCTTCAGCCGCTTGAGGCTCAGGACGCTGATACTTTCGTTGTGCTGGTAGGCGGCGACAACGAGGGAGAGGGCAATCGCGACAGTCACCGCCTCGATGAGGATGCTGGTGATGACGATGGCCTGGGCGACCGGGAGGCTCTGTTGCGCCAGGCCAGCCAGGATGAACAGGAGGGAGACGCCCCGCGCCATGAGTTCGAGGCCGATGACTAGCTGGAGCAGGTTGCGACGCGTGATGGTCGCGTAGAGGCCGATGAAGAACAGAGCTATGCCCGCGCCCGCGTAGGCACTCATTACTGTTCGATCCTCTCTTTCACCAGCACCAGCACCCCGAAGGTCCCGGCCATGATCATCAGCAGTTGGCCGACGAGATCGAGCACGCGGTGGCCCCAGAGAACCGCGCGGAAGGGCTGAAAGACCACCGACCCGCTGGGGAAGATCGTGGCGGATGACATAAAGATCACGAGCAGGGCGACCAGCAGGGCGACACAAGTGATGAGGCCTCCGCCCGTCTTCACTCTTGCTCCCTCGCTTCCGTGAGCGCAATGACGGCTACGAAGAGCACTGTGATCAAGCCTGCGCACACACTAAGCTCGAACACGGCGGCGTATGAGGCGCCGAAGCGGTAGAACATCGCCGCCAGTATCGCCGAGAGCACCGCAAGCGCCAGAGCGCCCTTGAGCACGTCGCGCAGATGGATCGCCAGCAGCGCCAGCACCAGGACCGTGCCGATAGCCACCCAGTCAAGGACATGAAGCGCATCCATTGAGGCTATCCCCTTTGCCGTGACCTCGCCTGACTCGCCGCACGTGACGGCTGGTGCGGCTCACATTTTCGTACGCCCTTGCACGCGAAATCTCCACGCCCACCACTCGCGGAGACCCCGGTCTATCCCCTTGGCTGGACTTCCGAGAGGACACTTCGTGCACAGCTTCACAAGCTGCTTCTCGCCCGAGCCGCGGAGGACCTCCTGCTCTCCTAGTATTTTCTTTGGCGCGCGACCGCAGGCGGATCAGCATCGTGCCAACTACCCGAGCAGACTCGCAGTGTCCCGCGCGATCATCAGCTCCTCATCGGTGCGGATGGCAAGCATCGTGGCCGTCGCCTGGGGGGAGCCGACCTCAGCAATGCCGTCGTCGAAGCGTGGCGCGTCATTGCGCGCCGCATCTACGTGCAGCCCCAGGTGATCGAGGCCCTCAACGCAGCGGGCGCGCACTCGCGCATCGTTCTCGCCTATCCCGCCCGTGAAGACGATCGCGTGCAGTCCGCCGAGCACCGCGGCGAAGGCGCCGGTGTACTTGCGCACGCGGTAGCAGAAGATGTCGAGCGCGAGCGCGGCTCGGTCGTTGCCGGCGTCGGCGGCTTTGTGCACGTCGCGGATGTCGCTGCTCACGCCCGAGACGCCCAGCAGGCCGCTTCGCTTGTTGAGGAGATCGTCCACCTCGTCGGTATCCAGCCCCAGCCGCTCCATCAGGAAGATGACGATGGCCGGGTCGAGGTCGCCGCAGCGCGTGCCCATCAGCAGCCCCTCCAGCGGCGTCATCCCCAGGGAGCAGTCAACGGACTGCCCTGCGCGGATGGCGGTCATCGAGCAGCCGTTGCCCAGGTGGCAGGTGATGAACTTCTGCTCGGCTTCGGGAATCCCGGCGGCCGCGAGGAACTCCCCGGCGCGTAGCGCCACGTACCTGTGCGAGGTGCCGTGGAATCCGTAGCGCCTGACCTGGTGGTCGCGGTAGATCTCAAGCGACAGGCCGTATATGTAGGCGTGGCGCGGCATCGTCTGGTGGAAGGCGGTGTCAAAGACCGCGACCTGGGGGACCTCGGGGAGCAGCTCCGTGCAGGCGCGGATGCCGGTGAGGTTGGCGGGATTGTGCAGCGGCGCCAGCTCGCAGAACTGCTCGATGGCCCGCTCGACCTGATCGTCAATGATGACCGACTCGGCGAACTTCTCCCCGCCGTGGACGACGCGATGGCCGACGGCGGCTATCTCCCCGAGCGAGCCGATGACGCCGTGGTGGTCGTCGGTCAGTGCGGCCATGGCGTGCCGCAAGGCCACGCGGTGGTCGGGAATAGCGGCTTGAAGATGGTAGGCCTCGCCGTCCGCGGGGCGATGCTCGAGTTCCGCCTCGGCACCGCCGTCCACCGAGACCCGCTGGGCGGTCCCGTCGGCGAGAGATTGCTCGGTGGTCATATCGAAGAGTTCGTACTTGAGGGAGGAGCTGCCGCAGTTTATGACGAGAACGTTCACGAACTGATCTCCTGTCCACGGGCAAGCGCGCGGGGAATGATGCCTCAGAAGAGAGCCGTCGGCTCCGCATCGGAGCTGCCTGTCCGGCTCAGGTCGCTGTCGTTGGCTTCACTCTTCGGGCGGGAGTCCGGGCTCCTCAGGTTCTCGGATGGCCTGGGCGGAGAGCATCTTCTTGGTCTTCTGCACGGTCGCCTGCATGCGGTTGGTGTAGTTCTCCAGCCGCTCCACGACGCCCCGGGCCCAGGTTTCGGCGTCGGCCTTGATGCTTTCGGCCTCAATCCCTGCCTCGCCTATGATAGCCTCGGCCTTGGTCTCCGCCTGCTTAACCAGCTCGTCGTTGGAGACCATGAGCTGGGCCTGTTCCCTGGCGGCCTCGAGTATCTTGGCGCGCTGCTCGTGCGCTTCTTCGACGATGCGGTCGCGGTCACGGGTGAGCTGCGTCGCCTCGGTCATCTCCTTGGGCAGATTGGCGCGCATCTGGCTGATCAGGTCGAAGAGGTCCGCTGCGTCCAGGACGGTCTTGCCGATAAAGGGCGGAATGCGGCAGTACCAGCGTTCGCCCCGGTCCGCCATCTCCTCCAGCTCGTCGAGCAGTCTGAGGATCTCCATGGCACACCCTCCCTGAACGTCTGGCGAACTTGTCCGCCGTAGCTTTAGCGAAGGCGGATGGGCAATAGGCAATGGGCAATGGGGAACGGCAGACGGCTAACGGCTCCCGCAGCCAGCCTCTGGCGTTGGCGGTGCTGTGGCCCCATTGCCTATTGCCCCTTGCCCTTTGCCCGTCGTTATCTGGCGCTTGCTCCGAAGGGCCTCAGCGACAGGCTCCGGCACGAACCGGCCGACCTCGCCGCCCAGCCTCCAGATCTCCTTTATCAGCGCGGAGCTGACATACAGCGCCTCCGGCGCGGTCATCATCAGTACCGTGTGCGCGTCGGGCAGGAGTTCGCGGTTCATCATGGCCATCTGCTGCTCGCGCTGGAAGTCGTCGGCGGTGCGCAGGCCTCTGACTATCGCCGAGGCACCACATTCGCGCGCGTAGTCCACCAACAGGCCCTCGAAGCTGCCCATCTCGACATTCCGCAGATGCGCGCAGCTCGCCTCCAGCAGCTCTGTGCGCTCCTCCAGGGAGAAGAAGGTGCTCTTGCCGCTGTCGTGCGCCACCGCGACGATGACCCGATCGAAGAGGTCCGCGGCGCGCTCGATGATATCGAGGTGCCCGTTGGTGATCGGGTCAAAGGTCCCCGGGCAGATTGCGATGCGTTCGTCCTTGCTCATTTGCCTCGCAGTTACGCGCCGCCAGGTTCAAAGAATGACAGCACGCTCTCGCCGAAGTGCTTCTCGCGCACAGGCTCCGGCAGGTCGCGCAGTTCCTGGTTCGAGCTGCGTTGAATGACGACGACGCCCCCGGGCGCTACCCCTTCCCCGTCCTGCACCACGCGACGAGCCACCTCACCAAGCTGCTCGCACCCGTAGGGCGGGTCGGCAAAGACCACGTGAAAGGGCCCGTGCTCGGCCGCCACACGTACATACACTGCCGCGGCGTCGCCCCGCACCACCACGGCACCCCCGCTCAGACGCGTATTCGCCAGGTTGTCCTCAATGGCCTTCACGCAGCGCGGGTCTTTCTCGACAAAGACCACACGCGCCGCCCCGCGGCTGAGAGCCTCTATGCCGACGCCGCCACAGCCCGCGTAGAGGTCGCAGAAGGCCCTGCCCACAATATCCGGCCCCAGACTGTTGAAGAGGCTCTCTCTCATCATATCAGTCGTGGGACGAATCTGCAAGCCCTGGGGACATTGCAGAGGCAGCGAACGCGCGCGGCCTGCTATGACTCTCATAGGCGCCTGCTACTCCTCATCCGGGGACGGCTGCTCAGTTCTTCGCGGAAGCCACGAATCTCTGTGCCCCTACGAGCCGACCTGCTCCTGGCACCAGGCGTAGAGGGCGTCGTAGACGGGAAACTGAAGCCGCAGCAGTTCGTGGTCATCCTCGGTCACGTGAAGGAAGCCCTCGCCGATGGCGCGCAGACCGGCTCCCTGCGGCAGGCTATGCTGGTCCTCCCGAACGTCAGCAGCGTGCACGATCCTCGCAAGCTCAAGCACCGCCGGGTCGGTCAACTCGTACTTCTCGATGAAGGCCTCAAAGGAACACTTGCCCTCGTGATGGCCAAGCTCGACACCGGGGATGTCGAAGGGTATCGCCTCCTCGCGCTCGGCGACCCCGAGGACTTCGTCAGGAGGCGCGAACAGAAACTCCGCGTCAGAATCAATGAAGCGCTCTATCAGCCACGGGCAGGCGACTCTGTCCGTCTTGGGCCGCTGACGGGTCACCCACTTCATCGTGCATCACTCCTTGCAGTCACTCTCTCGCGGGGCGCGGAACGGACGGTCAGCAGCAACACAAGCGCCATCGCGACCGGCAGCGCCGCGATGAGGCGGAAGGTGGGTTGGTAGGATAGGGCGCCGACGAGCGCGCCAGCGAGAACCGGCCCCGTTGAGTGGCCCACGTCCATGATCGTCGAAAGGACACCGAGCGCAGCCCCGTAGTGGCGGGCCCGGCTCAGATCGGACACGAACGCCGAGGTCGCCGAGGTTACCGCTGATAGGGCCAAGCCGAACATCGCCGCCGCTACCCCGAGCCCCCAAGCCCCTGAAAGCAGGGACAAGCCGACCAAGGCCCCCGCACCAAGCATCAACCCGCCTGAGATGACCGGGATGCGTCCGACGCGGTCAGACAGGCCGCCCAGCAGTGGCTTGGTGAGTGCCACTGTTATGATCTGCGCGGCGAAGATAATGCCGATCTGCCACGTCGGGATGCGGTGCTGGATCGCGTACAGCGGCAGAAAAGTCTCGATCGCCCCGAAGCAGAGGTATATGACTGCCTCCGCGCCGCTGGCGCAGAGGATGGCACGATTGCGGACGGTCTGGCCGAGGCCCTGGCCTGCTTCGCGCAGTGCGTCACGCAGGCCGGCCCTGGCAGCGCCCTGTGTCTGGGCGGAACGCGGCAGCATCCAGGCGAGTGCCAGGGCAATAGCGCCGGCGATCGCGCAGCCGACATAGACCGCGTGGAAGCTAAGAGCAAGCAGAAAGCCGCCGGCGAGCGGCGCGAGGGATCGGCCGATCAGCGTTGCCGACGAGAACAGGCCCATGCGCTCGCCCCGGCGCACCGGAGCCAGGTCAGCGACGTACGCCATCGCAACTGGCCCGAACACAGCCGTGGCGATGCCATGATATGCCCTCACCGCCGCCAGCGCCCCCGGACTGTGCACGAACAGGTAGAGGACGGGAGCCGACGCGAACACGAGCCCTGACCCCAGCAGCACCAACCGTCGGCCGAGCCGATCTGAAAGAACCCCGGCCGGGATGCTGAGCACGATGCCCGTATACGTGGAGGCCGCGGCTATCAGGCCGAGGGTAGCATCTCGTGCGCCAAGGTAGTCGGCGAAGAGAGGAAGCACAGGCGACTTGGACATCGTCGAGCTGAGAATAGCGAGCAGCCCGACGCCGCATAGCAACAAGAACGCCGCCGGTGCTCTCTGCCCCGGGTCTGAGACCGGCTGCTCCGAAGCGGGGGTCAGAGGGTCCATGGATCGCTTCCTTCGAGCTTGGAGAGAGCCTCATGCAGGGCAGCGTGCTCGGGGGCCGCAAGCTCCGGGTCTGAGTCAATGAGGCCGAAGGCGTCCTCGCGCGCCTGGGCCAGCGTGCGCGTGTCGCCCAGCAGGTCGGCCATGCGCAAGTCCGGGAGGCCGTGCTGCCGGAGGCCCTCAAGCTCGCCCGGGCCGCGCCGGCGCAGGTCCTCCTCCGCGATCTCGAAGCCATCGTGAGTGCGCTCCAGGACCTGGAGCCGCTCCAGCGCCTCCGGCGAGGCGGCGGAGGCGATCATCAGACAATGCGGCTGATGGCTGCTGCGGCTCACGCGCCCGCGCAGTTGATGGAGCTGGGCCAGGCCGAAGCGCTCGGCGTTCTCGATCACCATCACCGAGGCGTTGGGCACGTCCACGCCCACCTCGACCAGGCTGGTAGCGACCAGGGCGTCGAGGCGGCCCTCGCGAAAGGCCGCCATCGTGGCCTGTCGCCGGTCGGTCGGCATACGCCCGTGCACCAGCCCCAGCCGCAGGTCGCGCAGCTCGTCGGCCTGGAGCTGGTCGAAGCGCTCGGTGGCGGCGGCGATCTCCTCCTCGGACTGCTCGATGGCGGGGCAGACGACAAAGGCCTGCCGGCCCGCGGCGACCTGCTCGGTGACGAAGGCGTAGGCCTTGGCGCGCTCCTTGGCAGACAGCAGCCGGGTCCGGGGCGCCTTGCGTCCGGGCGGCAGCTCGTCGAGCACCGAGACGTCGAAGTCGCCGTAGGCGGTCAGGGCCAGGGTGCGGGGGATGGGGGTCGCCGACATCACAAAGACGTTGGGCCGGGCGCCCTTGGCGGCCAGCAGCCCGCGCTGGCGGACCCCGAAGCGGTGCTGCTCGTCAATGACCGCCACGCCCAGGTCGGCGAACTGCACGCCCTGCGAGAACAGCGCGTGCGTGCCCACGGCGCAGCTCGCCTCCCCGCTGGCGAGGGCCTCGTGGACCCGGGCGCGCTCGGCGGGGACAAGGCTCGCGGTCAGCAGCACCGGCGACACACCCAGCGGCCGGAGAAGCTCGCTGAGCGTGAGGAAATGCTGCTCGGCCAGCAGCTCGGTCGGGGCCATCACCACCGCCTGACTGCCGGCCCGGGCCGCGATGAGCAGGGCCAGCGCCGCCACGACCGTCTTGCCTGAGCCGACCTCGCCGTGAATGAGCCGATGGGCGGGGATGGGGCTCGCCAGGTCAGCGGCCACCTCCGCCATCACGCGGCGCTGCGCGCCGGTCAGTTCGAAGGGCAGGTGCCGGTCGAGGTCGGGCAGAGCGGCGTTGTCAGCGAGCGTCCGGCCGCGCTCGGCGGTCTTCACCTGCCGCCGGCGGCGGGCGAGCTGAAGCTGGAGCATGAACAGCTCCTGGTAGGCGATGCGGTGCCGCGCGCGGCGCGCGGAGGCTTGACCGGAGGGGAAGTGCACCTGAGCCAGGGCCTCGTCGAAGGCCATCAGCTCGCAGCGCGCGAGCAGCTCCTCGGGCAGAGGGTCGCCGGGCAGCCGCCCGCAGCGCGTGAGCGCCTGATGCACCAGCCCCCGCAGCATCCGCTGTGACAGGCCGCTGGTGGTGGCGTAGATGGGGACGATGCGCCCTGTCTGGAGGTGGTCATCGGCGTCGGCGGCCTCACACTCGGCGACGGTCAGCGAGACCTGGCCGCTGCGCACGCGCGCGGTGCCTATGACCACGAGCTGCTCGCCGGGCTCGAACTGACTCGCGCGATAGGGCTGATTGAACCAGACGAGTTCTCCGTGCGTTCCCGCGTCCTCGACGGGCACTCGCACGAGGCGGCGTCGCCCGCGCCGCAGCACGCTGCCTCGGCCGGCGACGGTGACCTTGACCGCGGCGGTCTGTCCGTGCTGGACCTCGGCCAGCCGCACCAGCTTGCGCCGGTCCTCGTAACGCGCCGGGTAGTGCCGGAGCAGGTCACCGATGGTGCGCAGGCCGAGCCGCGCCAGCAGCTCCGCCCGCGCCGGCCCGACGCCCCTGAGCGAGCCCAGCGGGTCGTCCCAGCCTACCGCCGCCTGCGCGGGGTCAGCGCCGCGCCCGTGCTTGGCCGAGTCGTCTCCTGCCTCATACTCAGAGTGCTGCCGGAGCCCTATGATAACCACCTTGGCGGTGACGCTCTTCTACCCGGAGAGGTCGTGGGGCGTTGGTCCGAGGTCTGATGTCCGAGGTCCGAGGTCCGACTCACAACTCGACGCCGAGTTCGTCGGCCTCACGGGCCAGGCGCTGGCAGGTGCGGTAAGCGTCAATGATCGTGTAGATCCACAGGCCCAGGTAGAGGGCGATGCCTATCACGATGAGCGCCCACGCTACGAAGCCGCAGCTCGCGAGCACGTCGCGGGTCCGCTCCATCTGCTCGCCCACGGGCACCCGACCGTCGCGGGCAGTCTGACGCGCCATGCTTGCGAAAGGCGAGATCACCAGTCGGTCCAGGAGCAGTATGACCAGCAGGGCGCAGAGGGCGAAAAGCCCCAGGCCCTTTTCGTACTGGCCGTTGTAGAGCTGGCCGAAGCCGGGGAACACGAAGGAGAGCAGGCCGGCGAGCAGCGGCTGCTTCGCGAACCGAACGCGCTTCGTGGGGTCATCGGCCGCCTCCTCGACGCGCTCACGCAGGTGCTCAGCCGTCCCGAGGATGATCGCGACCTCGCCCAGCTTGCGCTCGGCGTCGGCGTTGATCGGCTCGATGTCGAGGGCGCGCTGGAAGTGCTCCCGGGCCTGCCCGTAGTCCTCCTGGGCGAAGGCGACGTCGCCAAGCAGCTCTTCGACGGTGGTGGTGTTGGGGGCGAGCTGTGCCGCTTCCCGGGCGAGCCCGGCGGCGACCTGGATCTGTCCGCTTCTCAGCGCGCGGCGGGTCCGCGTGTAGAGTTGCGACAGCTTGTATTCGCGGTCCTCGTCGGCGTCCCACTGCGGTTCCCGACGTGCCATGGCAGTACGCCGCCCTAACTCTCGCCTTGCGGCTCGGGGACCTCGAGCCGGGGGGCATCGCCCCAGAGGCCCTCCAAGTCGTAGAACTTGCGCGCCTCGGGCGTGAAGATGTGGACGACGACGTCGAGGTAGTCCAGGATGACCCAACTGGCGTCGGGGATGCCCTCGCGGTGCTTCGCCCTGATGCGCCCCTCCGCCATCTGATCGGCGATCTCTTCGGCGACAGCCTCCACGTGCAGACGCGAGCGCCCGTTGCAGATGACAAAGTAGTCGCAGATGGTGATCAGCTCGCGCATGTCCAGGACCAGCACCTCTTCGCCCCGTCGGTCCTGCGCTGCCTGTGCCATCCGCAAAGCCTTCTCTTGTCCCTCAAGCCGCAAAGGCCAACCTCCCGGAACGGCTGGCAAGGGGCAACAACGACGGGCAAAGGGCAAAGGGCAAGGGGCAAAGGGGTAACGGCAGACGGCTAGTGCCTGCCGCAGCCAGCCTCCGTCGTTGGCGGTGCTGTGGCCCCATTGCCTATTGCCCCGTGCCCTTTGCCCGCTGTTCGAAGTCCGCGCCCATGATGACCCTTATCGTGGCCGCCTCGTCGTCAGCGTCGGTCTCTCGCTCGGTGGCCTCGCCGCAGCCGAGTATCCGCTGCACCATCCGAGCCGTGTTCTCTTTGCCCCTGGGGTGCTCTATCACGGTGCGCTCGTAGTCGAAGCTATCGGCATTGCCGGTGTCGGTGACCTCGAAGCCCTTGGCGGACAGGAGACTGCCGGCGGCGGCTGCCACGCCGGTCTTGCCGCTGCCGTTGAGCACCTCAAGGGGACAGGGCCTGGCGGGCATGCTGTCCAGGTGGGTGTATATCTCGTCCAGCGTGGCGTGTATGTCCGACTCGCTCGCGATGGCGTACCAGACGCCGCCTTCCTTCCGCCCCCGGGCCGGTATCTGCGCGGCCAGGAGGTTGTCGGCGCTGAGCTGCTTGAGCGCCCGAGCGAGGTGCACCGCCTCGCGCCATTCCAGGTCCGTCTCTATGCACTCGAGCGCCTTGGGTGCGACCTTGAGCAGTTGCAGCATGTTGGCGAATCTGAGCTTCTGCTCGGCAATGGCCTTCAGGAACTGCTGCTGGCGCTCAGCGCGCTGGAAGTCGTTGTCGCCCTTGCCGGGGACGTTCGACAGGCGGTAGCGGACAAAGCCCATGGCCTGCTGACCGTCGAGGTGTTGCATGCCCGGCTTCAGATGGATGTGAAGCCCGTCTGAGGGATAGTCATAGTTCATCCCACGGCCGTGGCCCTCACGGTCAGGGACCTCTATGTCCACGCCTCCGAGCATGTCAACTATCTCTACGAAGCCGCGGAAGTTGGCCTTCGCGTAGTAGTCAATCTCCAGGTCAAGGAGCTGCTCGATGGTGCGCTGCGTCAGCTCGACGCCGCCGTAGGGATAGGAAGCATTGATCTTGTCCAGGCCGTGGCCTGGGATGCGCACCTGCAGGTCGCGGGGTATGCTCAGCAGCGCCGCCTGTGACCGCCGCGGGTTGAGAAAGAGCACTATCATCGTGTCCGAGCGGCCGACGTCATCCTTGCGCTCGTCGGCTCCGACGATGAGCACGGTCACGTAGCGCTTGTCAGGGAACGGGGGCGGCAGCACCTGCAGCGGGCCCGGCGCACGCTCGGTCCCGTCGTCAGGTGCCACGTCGGCGGGGGCGGGGTAGGTGATCGCGTCGTAGGCGCCCAGGCAGCCGATGCCGATGACCGCAAATGCGCAGACGTATATCAGATAGTCCAGGGATGTTCGCATGTCACTCACAGAGTAGCTGCCTGGTTGTTTCCGCCCGCCGACTTTCGAGTCTGAGGCCGATACAGCCCCCGCTTTTCGATGTATTCCAGAACCGGCTTCGGCGTGAGGTAGCGCACGGACAGGCCTTGGGCGATGCGCTCTCTGATCTGGGTGGAGGAGATGTCCATGGCGGGCGCGCTGATGACCGTCACCTTCGCCGCGCGCTCCGGCCCGAGTTCCGCCCCCAGCCGCCCCAGGTCGAAGCCGGGGCGGGTCACCGCCACCACCTGCGCCTCCTCCAGCACAGCATCTGGCTCACGCCACGTGCCAAGGTCCAGAATCGCGTCCGCACCGGTGACGAAGTAGAGCTGGCCGATGTCATCCAGCTTGTGGTTGAGGGCGCGGATGGTATCAACGGTGTACGAGGGGCCGCCGCGATCGATCTCGAGGCGCGAGACCCTGAAATGAGGGTTGTCGGCCGTGGCCAGCACCGCCATCAGGTAGCGATCCTCGGCGGGGCTGACCTCGTAGTCCTTCTTATGGGGGGGATCGCCGGACGGCACGAACAGCACCTGCGGCAGGTTGAAGCGCCGCCGAACGTCCTCCGCGATCAGAAGGTGAGCGTAGTGAATCGGATCGAAGGTCCCGCCCATTAGGGCCACGCGGCGCGACCCTTCTATGTCCTCAAATGCCATTGCGCGAATCTTAGCACAAAGACCACCGCATTGCAAACCGCGGGGAATGGGGAAAGGGCAAAGGGCAATGGGCAACGACAAAGGGCAACAACAGACGGGAAGGACAAACGGCAACGACCATCCCCCCGGCGGGCAACCCGTTATCCCTGCCCTTGGCGAAGGGGGAATGCGCGTCGCAAGGCCGTGTGCCGTTCCCCCTTTGCCCGTCGTCAGTTCATGGCGGCGGCGAGGACGTCCTGGATCGTCGAGGCGTAGACGAACTGCATCCCCTCTGTGTGCTCCTCGCTGATCTCCTTGACCTGGGCCTCGTTGCGCTCGGGCAGGATCACCGTGTCCAGGCCGGCGGCCTTGGCGGCCAGCACCTTCTCCTTGACGCCGCCGATGGGCAGGACCTTGCCGCGCAGGGTTATCTCGCCGGTCATCCCCACGTTTGGCCTGACGGGCCGGCCGATGAGCAGCGAGGCCAGCGCGGTGGCCATCGCCACGCCGGCGGAGGGGCCATCTTTGGGGACGGCGCCGGCGGGAACGTGCAGGTGTATGTCGGTGTGCTCGTAGAAGTCCTCGTCAATGCCCAGCTCCGCGGCGTGGGCGCGCACCCAACTGAGGGCGGCCTGCCCCGACTCCTGCATAATCTCCCCGAGCTGGCCCGTGAGGGTCAGACCCTTCTTCCCGGGCATCTTGCTGGCCTCAATGAACAGCACCTCGCCGCCGCTCTGGGTCCAGGCGAGCCCGCAGGCGATGCCCGGCTGGCCGGTTCGCTCCGCGACCTCCGAGAAGAAGCGCCGCGGGCTCAGGAACTCCTCCAGGTTGCGCTTGGTGATGGCGGGCGGAGCGTCCTCTCCCTCCGAGACGCGCCGCGCGATCTTGCGACAGAGGCTGCCGATCTCGCGCTCCAGGTTGCGCACTCCGGCCTCCCGCGTGTACCCCTCAATGATCTCGCGCAGGGCGGCATCGGTCACGCGGAACTGCTGCGCGCTCAGGCCGTGCTCCTCACGTTGCCGCGATATCAGGTAGCGCCTGGCGATCTGGAGCTTCTCCCCGCGAGTGTAGCCGGGCAGGCGGAGAACCTCCATCCGGTCCAGCAGCGCCGGCGGAATCGTCTCCAGCACGTTGGCGGTGGTGATGAACATCACCTTGGACAGGTCGAAGGGCACCTCCAGGTAGTGGTCGCTGAAGCTGCTGTTCTGCTCGGGGTCGAGGACCTCCAGCAGCGCGGAGGAGGGATCGCCGCGGAAGTCGGTGCCCAGCTTGTCAATCTCATCGAGCATAAAGACCGGGTTGTTGACGCCCGCGCTGCGGATGCCCTGAATGATGCGTCCGGGGAGGGCGCCCACGTATGTGCGCCGATGCCCGCGGATCTCGGCCTCGTCGCGCACCCCGCCCAGGGAGATGCGGTGGAACTTGCGGCCCGTGGCGCGCGCGATGGACTGCCCCAGCGAGGTCTTCCCGACGCCCGGCGGCCCCACGAAGCACAGGATCGGGCCATGGACATCCTCGCGCAGCTTGCGGACGGCCAGTTGCTCGACGATCCTCTCCTTGACGTCCTCCAGGTCAAAGTGATCGGTGTCCAGCACCTGCTGAGCGTTCTTGACGTCAACTATCTCGTGGGTGCCCTCCAGCCAGGGCAGCTCCAGCAGCCACTCCAGGTAGGTGCGGGCGACGGTGTACTCGGCCGCGGCCGGGTTCATATTCTCGAGCCGGTCCAGCTCGCGCTCGGCGACCTCGCGCGCCCCCTCCGTGAGCTTCGCTCCTTCCAGGCGCTCGCGAAGCTCCACCAGGTCGGGGCGCTCCTCCCCGGCCTCGCCGAGTTCCTCCTGGATGGCTTTGAGCTGCTGGCGCAGGAAGTACTCGCGCTGGGCCTTGGACATCTCCTGGCGGGCGTCCTCCTGCACGCGCGCGGTCAGCTCAAGCTGCTCCAGCTCGCGGGTGGCTAAGGTCGTGACCAGCTTGAGGCGGGCGCCGGCCTCCAGGGCCTCGAGCACCTGCTGGCGCTCGGACATCTCCAGGTCAAGGGTGGAGGCGATCATGTCGGCCAGCGATGCGGCGTCCTCGATGTTGATGGCCTGCACGTAGGCCTCTTCCGGCAGATGGGGGGCCGTCTCGACGATGCGCCGGAACAGGTCGAGAAGCGCCTGGCGGCGGGCGGGGGTGGTCTCGTCGCTGTCGGTCGGCTCCGGGATAGCTTCCACGCGAGCGCGCAGGTGCGGCGTCTCGTGGGTCCACTGCAGCACGCGGAAGCGCGCAAGCCCGCGAATGAGCATCCGCCGGTCGCCGTCAGGCATCTGGAGCATCTTCTGCACCACGACGGCGGTCCCGTATTCGTACAGGCCCTCGGGGCCGGGGCGATCGGCCTCGGGGTCCTTCTGAGCGAGGACGCCGAGTATGCGATCGCGGCTCAGGGCGGCGTCAATCAGTTCGCCGTCATCGGTGTGGGTGACGGTCAGGGGCGCCATTATGTGGGGGTAGACGATGCCCTGACGCAGCCGCACGATGGGCAGCTCTTGGGGGATGGGAGGCGCTTGCGGACGCTCCGTGACCTCCCCGGGCTCGCGCTCGGTCATCTCTGGTGGATCACATCCCGCCCCTGGCGGCCAGTCTAGAAGTGGTTTTCAAACCCCCAAGGATGGCATTGGCGGGCTGGAAGCCCGCCCTACTGGGGGTTTTGAAACGGGCTCTATTCTATCGGCACGTTGCGGGGGGCGCTGGGCTGCGCCTCTTGCTTGGGCAGCCGCACGACCAGGAAGCCGTTCTCATAGGAGGCGCCGACCGCCTCACCCGCGACCTGGCGGGGGAGCTGAACGATGCGCACGAACTCCCCGCATTCGATCTCCACGTTGTAGTAGCGGCGCTGCTCGCTCCGGGCCGGGTCCTCGCGCCGGCCGCGCACGGTCAGGCGCCCTGCCGCCTCGTCCACCCACAGCTCGATCTCGGCGGGGTTCACCCCCGCCAGCTCCATGCGCACCACCAGCGCATCGGGGGTCTCGTAGATATCGGTGGGCGGCTGGAAGCCGCGCTCAGAGGGCTCCAGGCGATGGAGTGGGTGGGCGCGCGTGCGCGCGTTTATGTCGGTCACGAAGTTGATGAGCAGCTTGCGGCCCGCCCAACTCATTGTCTCCGCGCCTCCGCCTACTCGACGGTCACGGTCTTTGCCAGGTTTCTGGGCTGGTCAATGTCACAGCCACGCATATCGGCGATGTGATAGGCGAGAAGCTGCAACGGAATCGCCACGCTCACCGGCGACACCAGTTCCGGACACTCGGGCACCCAGAGCACATGGTCGGCCTGCCGGGGAATCTCGGTGTCGCCGTCAAAGGCCACGCCGACCACCGGCCCCGAGCGAGCCTTTATCTCCTGGATGTTGCCGATCATCTTGTCGTAGACGTCGCCTTTGACCGCGATGGCGACCGTGAAGAGACTGGGCTCAACCAGGGCGATGGGCCCGTGCTTCATCTCCCCCGCCGAGTAGCCCTCGGCGTGGATGTAGGATATCTCCTTGAGCTTGAGGGCGCCCTCCAGGGCAGAGGGCAGATTGACGCCTCGGCCCAGGAAGAGCGAGTTGGGGGACTCGTAGTACTCGCTCGCGACCGCCCTGACGTCATCTTCGCGCTCGATCAGGGTCGCGGCGTGCTCAGGCAGCGCCAGCAGAGCGCGGCGCAGGGCGATCAACTCGTGTTCCGAGGCGCCCTCGCGCACGTCGGCGAAGTGCGCGGCAATCAGCTCTAGCGTTAGTATCTGCAAGGTGTATGCCTTTGTCGAGGCGACGCCGATCTCGGGCCCGGCCTGGATGTAGACCACCCCGTCGGACTCCCGCGCGATGGTGCTGTCCACCACGTTCACCACGGAGACGACCTTGGCGCCCTTCTCCTTGAGTTCGCGCAGCGCCACCAGGGTATCGGCGGTCTCGCCCGACTGGCTGACGACGATCGCCAGGGTGTTGTCGAGCACCACCGGGTCGCGCGCGCGCAGCTCGGCGGCCAGGTCCGCCTCGGCGGGAATGCGCGCCAGATTCTCGAGCAGGAAGCGGCCGACCAGGGCCGCGTGGTAGGCGGTGCCGCAGGCGGTGAGCATAACCTTGCGGAGGTCCTTGATCTCGTCATCGCTCATATTCAGGCCGTCGAGGGTGACGCCCTTCTCAGGGTCGCTGAGCCGCCCGAGCAGACACTCGCGCATAGCGTGGGGCTGCTCGTGGATCTCCTTGTGCATGAAGTGCTTGTGTCCGCCCTTCTGAGCCGCGTCGGCCGGCCACGGGATGACGTAGACATCGTGGGTGACGGGGTTGCCATCGAAGTCGAAGAGCTCGACGCCCTCTCGCTTGACCACGGCCATCTCGTCGTCGTCAATGACGTAGACGCGGTCGGTCTCCTCGCGCACGGCGCCCATGTCGGAGGCGACGTAGTTCTCACCGTCTCCGAGCCCGATGACCAGCGGCGAGAAGCGGCGGGCGGCCACGATCTGATCGGGGTGGTCGGCGGCGACGACCGCAATGGCGAAGGCCCCGTCGAGGTCCTGGATGGCACGCCGAACGCTGGCCACCAGGTCAGCCTCGTAGTACTTCTCCACCAGGTGCACGATGACTTCAGTGTCGGTCTCCGATGAGAACTGGTGCCCCTCGGCGACGAGTTCGTCGCGCAGCTCGGCATAGTTCTCGATGATGCCGTTGTGCACGACGGCGATCTGGTCGTTGCAGTCGGTGTGAGGGTGCGAGTTGGCCTTGGAGGGCGTCCCGTGGGTGGCCCAGCGGGTGTGCCCGATGGCGAGGTTGCTCTCCAGCTTCACCTCGTCGAGCGCGGCGGCCAGGCCATTGAGCTTCCCCACCACCTTCACGACCTCAAGTTGGCCGTCGCGCAGGACGGCGATCCCCGCCGAGTCGTAGCCGCGATACTCCAGCCGCCTCAAACCAGCCAGGCAGATCGCCACCGCCTCGCGCTCTCCGATGTAACCTACTATGCCGCACATTTGCGCATCGCCTCTTTCAGTCGCTCGTTGTAGCTTCGGCCCGGCGCTAGGGTGTCCCACCGTCTTCCGGTACTGCCGGCGTGTCTGTGTCGTCATCGTCGTCGGGTGCTGGCGCCGGCTCCTCGTCGCCCGGTGGCGGCTCAGGCTCTTCGGGGGTCGGCT
>Ga0114922_10001360_pt1 | contig 23346 bp, 17 predicted proteins | sample AartaG_FD_100975 | JGI IMG/M metagenome (GOLD analysis project Ga0114922, IMG submission 100975) | Deep subsurface microbial communities from Aarhus Bay to uncover new lineages of life (NeLLi) - Aarhus_00045 metaG | ecosystem: Environmental > Aquatic > Marine > Oceanic > Sediment | place... | reverse complement strand
TTGGGAGCACACACGCACACTACAGAACGACTGGACCATATGCTACGACAACCGCATCTACCAGATCCTCAAGGACAACCGACCTCGGCCTAAGCCCAAAGACAAAGTCGTGGTACGCGTACTGCTTGATGGAAACATCCAGATCCTCTACCGCGACAAAAAGCTCAAGTACGAGCCTATAGCACAACCGACACCCAGGAAGACCGACGAGCCCTGCCCTGCGATAACGCCTAAGCCAAGCTCCCAATGGAAACCGGCGCCGGACCATCCATGGCGCAGCTTCCGGTACGGACGCAGGCGAGCGGCGTGCACACGGCGCGATTCCAATCGACCAGAGACCAAACATAATTATTGACAAATCTGGCCCCCATGGGGGCCAACCTACACACAATGCAAGCACTTCGAGCTATGGCTACAGGAGGACATTTCTAAAGAGTTAACACAGAGGACATTTCTAAAGAGTCTTGACAGGCTCAGGGCAAAAGAGTTGTCCGGCCTCCTCATTGTGTGCTAGAATATCTTGAAACGCGTGATGTTTGAGGAATACCAGTGTTCATCAGAGGATAAGTTATGGCACAAGAACAGGTTGACTACTCACCCAACTACTTGAAAGTCGTATGGGACAACTGGCACAAGGTGGTGGCCGGCGCGCTGATCTGTGCAATTGCTGGAGCGATCTTCGCTTATGTAGCGCCACGTCAGTACCAGTCTACCGTTACTCTGCTCGTGTATCCTCCCTTGTTCAAAGAGGTCGAAGGACTTGCGGCTACACGGCGGACTCCGGAGCAGATGCAACTTGAACTCGATGAGATGATGCCGCGTACGTTTCCCGTCGAGACTTACAGGACAATAGCCAAATCAAATTCTTTGATCAAAGACGTGATAGACGCCATGAAGGGCGAAGGCACCCCGGGGCTCGAAGGCGCGCTTGTCGAGGACGTCAGCGAGAACCTCGACGTAGAACTGGTGCAGTTGGGAAGGCGGACTGCGCAGCGCGGCGTAACCTACTCGCAGATGATCCTGTTCCACGCCCGGGCGGACAACCCCAAACTCGCGACAGGACTGGCCCAGAAATGGGCGGAGCTGTTCAAGGAGCGCGTGGACCTCCTGGCGTCGAGAGGCATTGAAGAAACGGTCACCAGCATAGGTTCCATGTGGAAGCAGACGGCAGACGACCTCGGGAAAGCAGAGGACGGGCTCGTCGCGTTCAAGAAGGTTTGGAACCTTGACCTTATGAAGCTGGAGAAGGCATCAAAGGAGAAATCGCTCACGCTGTTGGAAGATCAGCTCGACCAGACTGAAATTCAGCTCGCAGACACGTCCGGGCAACTGGCGGCGTTACAGAAGGAACTGAAGAGTGAACCACCGATAAGGGTGCTTTTCAAAGCTCCTTCCGATGATGTCTACTGGACCTTGAAAAAGTCTGCCTCGGGTACGGGCGAGGCACCCCTGACCCCGGAGGATGGTCTGCGTACCGAAGAGTTCAATCCTAACTATACGGTTACGCGAGACCTGGCGGTCGCAGCGCAGCAAATCCTGCAGGGTTTGCAGAGCAAGAGAGACCGCCTCATTTCAAAGGTTGAGGAGCTCCGGACGGATATTGAAACGCTGCAGAAGGATATCGCCGAACAGGAAACCGCGCAGAAACGGTTGGAACGCGATGTAACGACCTTCGAAAACACTTACAACCTCGTCGCATCTAAGCTGGAGAAGGGCAAAATCGCCAAGGCGACCAGTAAAACGAGCGATATTCAAATTGCCGGGGATGCGGTTGAACCCGGAAGGCCTGTCGGCGGGAGACGACTGTTCAAGATAGCAGCGGCGGCGCTGGTTGGCATGCTTATCAGCGTTGCTTACGTGGTCGCGGACTACTCCATTCGAGTTAGCCCCTCGGTCGCGACCGGCTAGCGTCTGTGTTGAGGGGCGCGCGTTGCACAGAAGCCACGCGCGCGTAATATGCCGTCAGGGAACCTGTTACCCCACGGCTGCACGCATCAGACGTGGAAATGTGGTACTTGTTAACGCGCGACGCGCGGAGGGTGTAGTCTTAGCTCCGGCATCAGCACTCCATTCGTACCCTGCCTGTCAAGCCATTTAAGAATCTTACCCGTGGCGATACGCTTCCTTGACAACGGCGTACTCTTTTGTGAGATAATGATGGTAACCGACACAATGTGAGGACGGGTGTTTCATCCTGAGGTGACTAGAGAGGTTTCATGTTCGATGTTCGCCGGTGGAGCAGTCATGCGGAGGGCTTCGAAAGCCTGAGTTAGGGGGAAGAGTGCGCACAAACGAGAGCGGTCTTAGGCACAGGTTGTCTTTTCCAGGGGGGAGGGTGCGCGGGCTCGCGCTGGCTGTGGGGATGGGCGTGCTGCTTTTTCCAAGGGTGGCGCACGCTTATTTGGACCCGGGAACGGGCAGCCTGATAATACAGATCATCGCAGGCGCTTTTCTCGCGATCGCCATGACGTTCAAACTGTGGTGGTGGAGAGTCAAGAGACTCATCACGAAGCTGTTCCGTTTAGGTGGGAAGGACGCCGGGTGATGGCGGACGATGCCCGTGTCTCAGGCTCATTCCGCGATCCTAGCGGCTTCGTCTTCCTTCGCGATGGCGTGCTCTGCAGGCAAATCAACCGGGTCTATCGCGAGGATTACGACCTTCTGATGAGTTCGGGACTCTGCTCCTCCCTGACCTCAGACGGGTTGCTGGTGGAACACGAGGAAACGGATGCAGCGCCGGCTCAGCCTGACATTGCGTATAAGATAATCGTTCCCAAACGTGTTCCTTTCATCTCATATCCATATGAATGGCCCTTTTCCGCGTTCAAGGCCGCCGCGCTGGCAACGCTCGAGATCCAACAGAAGGCCCTTGAGTTTGGCATGACGCTCAAGGATGCCAGCGCGTATAACATCCAGTTTGTCGATGCGAAACCGGTCCTTCTTGATACGCTCTCTTTCGAGGGGTACCGGGAGGGCGAACCCTGGGTGGCATATCGGCAATTCTGCCAGCATTTCTTGGCGCCGTTGGTCCTGATGGCGCTCAAGGACGTCCGACTCGGTCAGCTCCTTCGGGTGTTTATTGACGGCATACCGCTTGACTTGGCGAGCGGGATGCTTGCGCGGAGGACCCGTTTCAGTTTCGGCATCGGTCTGCACATTCACATGCATGCCAAAAGCCAGGCGCGACACGCGGACGACGCAGTGAAGAAGCTCTCTCAAAGGACGGCGCCAAAAGGCAAGATGTCGAAGCGCGCGCTGCTCGGATTGATTGACAGCCTGCGTTCACTAGTTGGCAAGCTCTCGTTGAAACCCGCCGACACTGAGTGGGGCGAATACTATGACGGCACAAATTACAGTGAGGACTCGATGAAAACGAAGTACCGGATTGTGGAGGAACTCCTGGAGAAGAGCCAGCCCTTAAGAAACGTCTGGGACCTGGGTGCGAACACGGGGTTTTTCAGCCGGATCGCCAGTGACAGAGGAATACCTACCGTCGCGTTCGACATCGATCCGGCGGCTGTAGAGAAGAACTACCTTGCATGCGTAGCTGAGGGCGAACATAACCTCCTGCCGCTTGTGCTCGATTTGGCGAACCCCAGCCCATCCCTGGGCTGGCATAACCAGGAACGTGACTCCCTGATCGAGCGCGGTCCTGCGGATGCTGTCCTTGCGCTAGCTCTCATCCACCATCTGGCCATTTCCAACAACGTGCCGCTGCCAATGTTAGCCGATTTCTTCGCAAGTGTGTGCCATTCACTCATCATCGAGTTCGTGCCTAAAAGCGATTCACAAGTACAGCGACTGCTTGCCACCAGAGAAGATATCTTTCCAGATTATACGGAATCTGGATTTGAAACAGCCTTCAAGCGGCGCTTCAATATCGACGGTGCGCGGCCGGTAGCAGGGACTGAGCGCACACTGTACCTCATGAAGAGAAAGTAGTAGTTTCCTCGGGGCGGGGGCGAGTGGGCTGGATCAGCTTACACTCTACCGAGCGGTCCCGAGCTGTTCGTGAATAATCAGCGTGGCGCTATCTGCGTAGCATACTGTCGGGGATTGGCCGTCGTGTGCGACGGCAACCGTGAAACAGACGACTTTGGCATCTTCGGAAATAACAGCTCTTTGCGTGACCAGTTCCCATTCGTCCCTCTTGCGGGGATTGACGCCGTGATACCTTTGCCAAGAATCGATGATTTGGACCTTGACTTTCTCCGGCTGCGATGTGTGTACCCACAACCCGAATACTAGTTCTTTTCCTCGCAGTCTTTCAATCGGAGGCACTATCAAGGCCCTCATGTGTTTCTCCCGGCTACGTTCACCTTCCGTCGGCGAACTCGTGAGCTTGACACTGTACTTGCCAGACTTCACTATGCCGTTTTCCGGCTCACACGTGGGGGCTTCCAACAAGCCTCCCCACCCGGCAGGGAACTCCGCTCCTTCGGGAAACTGCTCAAACCCCCCGAGGGTCCCGCTGCCGGCAAAGTAGCGTTCCTCGGCTGGAGTAAGAAAACGGTGGAAGGAGACACGTCCCGTCGCACGGTTGGTGTATCTCTTCCCCTCAACAAGATATAAGGTCCGCCCTGCGTCCCAGCCTTTCTGCTCATTGTAGAAGGCGTATAGGCGCTGCCGCCCGGTCGGGAATCTGTCCTGATGTGTTAAGGATATGCCTGGGTAGGAAACACTATGCGAAATCCCAACAGCGTCAAGAACTGTTGGCGCTATGTCGAATAGCGATGTTTCCAGATCGCAGACTTCGAATGGCGTTGAGGCGTCACGGCCAGGGAGCTTCAGAAGCAGTAGCGCTCGGGAACGCGATACAACTTGTGGGATTCCGGACAGGCACAGCTCGGCTCCTTTGTCGGCAGAGCGCGCTCCATGATCGGCATGCACGATCACCATGGAGTCGTCGAAACGGCGGAGCTTCGAAAGACGTTCGATGAACTGGACAAGCAGATCTGTTGCGCAGTATGTCTGCTCGATGATGGACGTTGCGGGCAACGAGCCGTCTTCCAAAGGAGGACCATACGAACCATCTCTGCGTAAAACGTAGGGACCGTGTGGAAGCATGACGTGCATGAACGTATAGCGACCTTGGTCCGGCAAGCTTTCTTCCTCGCGAAGAAAACGTTTGAACCCGACGTACGAGGTGACTGGTTGAAGTTGGGGGAGAACGGCATTGTGTGTAAGTTCATCGATAGTCTTGGCTGAGATGAACCTGCGAGATACAAATGCCGGAAAATGAGCGTACACCCACAGCGTCCTGAATTCGCGGGTCCCATCAGCTGCAAACGAGACATCCGCGTATTCTGAGAACGTCTGCCTGTGCCGGAAGAGCCTATACTTGCTCTGATTCCAGTAGTTGACACTCAGGAAAGCATACGTATCGTAGCCTGCCTCCGTGAGGGGATACAAGAAAGATGTTTCTGTACTGAAAGCCTCGGTTTCGTAGGATTGCTTAGTTACATCTGGCGGTATGGGATGGCCGTGAAAAACAGACGGAATGGCGATTTGCGTTCCTGAATAAGGGGTTATGTTTTCGGGAAAATACTGGAATCCTGCAAGTCGGGATCGCAGTTCGGGAGTCAGCACCTGCTCAAAAAACTCTGTCGCGTACTGGTCAAAGACAATGTGGTATATGTTAGGTCTCGTTGTCTGTGTTTCTTTGAGGGGTGTTAGATCGACGTCATCTTGAAAGACGGTGCGCCTTGACTCGCCATTGGTCACGAAAATCAGAGCTTCGATCAGCAAAAAGACGACGAAACCGCGACTGCACGCTGCCAAGGCGACTTCCAGCTTGCCCTTCCAGGTCAGGAGCCCCGCCGCTGAGAAGTAGACGACCGCAAATGTGCCGCACACGGACAACCTGTCCATGCCTGCCGGAACGCGGACATGGAAAAAGGCGTATACTAGGAAGAAAGGCCCAGCCAGAACGTACAGCCAGAAAGGTAAGGACAGCAACCTGGGCATGAGAAATCGGGCCAACGAAAAGAGCAGAAGTCCCAAAACAGAAGCAAGGACGAAATATGTTAGGAACTGATCTAGCACGTGGACATCGTTCACGAAGTCCGTAGCATTCCTGATAAACAACGTGTTCGTCGTGCTGACGAACAGCAACAAAGGGGTCAGCGCTACGGCCCCCGCTACCGGCAGGGCCGCCTTACACAGACTGCCTACCTTTGCTCTGTCCAAACGCATATGCCAATTCCCCGTCTCCAAGAGAGTCCAGCTCTGCCCCGGAAATCGTCCCCGTGAAAGCGCCGCCCGAGTTCTCTGGCTTGTACCGCTCAGGGCAAACACTCAGACGCTGTGCACGGTGCCGCGTGCACGCAAGCTTACTTTACGACAATCCAATCACAGTGTCAACTCGAATCTCCGTCAGGGTTCCGCCGTTTGACACTGTTGTGCGCCGTTTGGTATACTTCTCGACGATGTGTTGCAGGTCAAGGAAGAAGTGTTCCACTAGCGGTAGCGGCGGCCGGGACACGGGGGTCCGAAGGGAGGGAGCATAGTGTCTAGTCTCCTCTATTCCACTTGCTCAAGAGAGCTCATTTACGCCCTGAGACGTTGCCTGCATCGCGTTTGGACTGCGTGTCTGTGTATTATCGGCATAGCCGTGTTGGGCGGCGGTCTTGCGCTGGCGGAGCAAGGCGATGCACCGGCTCGGGGCTTGTCCGGTTCGGACGATGAGTTGCTCGGCATGCTGACAAGGCGCATTGCCGGACTCACTCCTGACAAGATCATCGAAACGGAACTGCTGCCCGGAGAGATACGGTTGCTCGGGTGCGACGTGCCGGACGTGGGGTTGTCGAAGCTGAAGCAATCGTCACACTTCGGGCTCACGCTGTATTTCGAATGTCTGCCGGGGATAAGATCGCCGTTCGAGAGAGAAATAGTGGTCAGCCTGGGCGAGATTGACATAGCTCGCACGCCGTTTCGAGCTGGTAACGTCCAGCCGGGCGAGGTGGTGAAGTGCAACGTTCGCCTCTACGTCCCGCGCAATGCGCCAATAGGCGATGCTGAACTGCGCGGCGGTTTTGTGAGGGATGGTGCGCCGGGAGAAAGCAAACGGGATCTTGCTGAAAGAATGTCCCCCCTCTTGACGGTCAAGATCCAGGCGGCCGATCCGTTGCCCGGTCTCACACCCCAGCAAAAAAGCGCGCTCTTGAAAACGGCTCATGCGAGGGAGCCGCGGAACCTGCTGGCGAACGGGCGATTCGAGGAAGGCCTCAGAGGTTGGAAGGTGGGGGAGGACATTCTGGAAGGCAAGCAAGGTTGGGGCAGGATTCTGCATGTATCTGTTGACAAAGAGGTTGTTCTCGAGGGACTGATGTCGTTACGGTTGGATTTCGGTGGAGGGCACGACATCAACTTCTGGCACATCGGACAGAGACTCCAAGTGAAAGCGGACACCAAATACATGCTCAGCTATTTCATCAAAACGGAAAATGTAACTTCCCAACAGGGGCCGTCCCTGTCCATTGATGATCCAGACACGTCTTCCGAGAAACTTTATTTAGGGACGCCTCGTGAGCTTCGCCTCACCGGCACAAACGACTGGACCTACGTGGAGATACCTTTCGAGACCACGCCGTCCACACGCACCGTTCGCGTGCGACTCAGAAGGATGGGCAGCGGGGCCAAGACTTATGATCCGAGCAAGTATGGCCCGATCAGCGGAACCGTTTGGTTCGATTTCATCCAGTTGACCGAGCGACAGTGAATGATACGATGGAACAGAATAGCTCAGCGTCCGATGGGGCCCGTGTCCATACTGCTTCAATGTCGGACCCTCGTCGGCTGCGCGTGGCCTCAATGTTCATAGCGTTGATCGGCGCAGCTGGGTGCGTCGTCTATTCACCGGCACTTACTGTAGTCGCGGTCGTTGGCGTTCTCGTTTTTTTCACGCTTTGCTCGGAGAAAAGGCTCAAGTACGCCCTTTTTGCGCTCGCACTGTACACCCCTTTCGAGGAGTTCATCCTCAAGTGGATTCCCAGCGATTATTTCTTCTACGCACGTTTCGGTCATTACGCCTTTTTGACGGTCTGCTTTGCCGTGATCTTGATCCGCAGATTCGCGGAGGGGAGACCGTTGTGGATAAGAACGCCGCTGGACGTGCCGCTGTTGCTTTTTCTGGCTGTCTCCTGCATATCCCTGTTCCTAAACAGGGTCCCACCGTTCGCGGCGGTTCTGTCGTATCAACCGTTTCTGCGGTTTGTCCTTCTCGGGTTCTACCTCGTCATGTTCATCGAGTTCGACAAGAGGGACGCGGTCTGGCTGACAAAGGCGATGTTGACCGTGGTTTTTGTACAGTGTTTGATTGGACTTGCTCAATCGGCGATCGGTGTCCGTGCGAGCAATTTTCTGGCTCCGGTAGGCGTTGATTTCATGGGGCACGTTACGGGACGAATGTCGCAGCAGATTTACGCGGGCCGCTATCAGATCTTCGCCACCCTGGGCAGGTATAACGTTCTCGGACTGTTTCTCGGCACCTTCCTGCTGCTCAGCATTCCCTTGTACCAACGGTACAAACGCGCTCGCAAGGCGTTCCTCGCGCTTTATTGCGTCTTGTTTCCATGCCTGGTGCTCGCCAGCGCGCGCGCCGCTTGGCTTGCCACGCTGGCAGGAGCCACCGTGGTGTTTGCGGTCCAGAAGAGAGCGAAGACAATTGCGGTTCCCATTGCTGTCGGTGTGGTGGTGCTGGTTGCGATCATGGCGTTTCCGGAGCACGTGAGCTACTTCGCAAGCGAGGAGGCGACGAGTCTGCAGCGTTTTCTTGAACCCTTCTCTGCCGAGTATCGCGCGGCGGCCAGCCTCAAGTATGGTCGCCTCTATTACGTATTCGGGTTTCCCTACGACGTTTTCTCTCTGGGGCCGCGCCCTTTTCTGCTCGGGTTCGGACCGGGCGCCCTGGGTGGGAGAGCCGTTGACATTTTCGGGATTTACGCGTTGGCGGACATAGGTGTCCGCCTCGATTGGCACCACTTCGTTCATGACGTCAACTGGGCGTACATTTTTGGGCAGGTGGGGTTGGTGGGTCTAGCGTTGTTCGGATGGGTCTGTGTGCGCTTGTTCAGCGTTGCTCTGAGGGTATACCGAACCGCAGATGATGTCCTGCTTAAAGACCTCTCCGTCGGTTTTATAGGGATACTCGTGCTGTTCGTCGTTGCAGCGTTCCTCTTTCCAATTTGGGAGGTACGATCTTTGTCCCTGTACTTCTGGCTTTACGCGGGAATCGTGTTGAAGTTGCGGACGGCAGAGAGGGCGGAGGCTTCGAGAGTCCAGGGGAACGGGGACAGCGAAAGGAAGTCATGATGCGCGAAGCCGCGTATAGGTCAATACTGCGTGCGGCCGGCAGGAAGAGGTACAAGTTCTTCCGGGAGATTAAGCACGTCCCTCACCTTCCGCCTGAGGAGATAGCGCGCATCCAGTTGTCCAAGCTAAGAAAGCTATTGGTTCATGCCGGCCAAAACGCCCCATACTACCGCGACTTGTTCCAGGAGGCGGGGTTCGAGCCGGCATCTCTTGCGTCGGTTGAGCAACTTTCTCAGCTTCCTACTCTCGAGCGAGACACTGTCAGGACACAGATTGACTCACTCGTGACGAGGGATCTTGACAGGAGCCGCTTGTTGCTTTGGTCGACCGGTGGGTCTACAGGCGCTCCCGTAGATTTCTATAAGGACGTTGACTATTGTGAGTTGGAAATGGCGCTGATGTGGAGGAGTTGGTCCTGGGCGGGGTGGACGCCGTCAGACAGAATGGTGTGGATCTGGGGCGCTCCTACAGAGACAAGCCAGCTCTCCACACTGCGGGGTAGGCTCAAATGGGGTTTCGGCGGAAAACTGCTCCTTGACGCATTTGACATGACTGATGAGAAACTGAAGAGCTGGGTCGACGAGATCAACCGTGTTGGTGCCGAGCACATTATCGGCTACGCATCCGCGTTGGCGCATTTTGCGAAATTCATCCTGTCGCAAGGAATTGAGCTTAAGCCGAAATTCAAGCAGATCATCTCCACCGCCGAGAAGCTTACGGAGAAACAGCGGAAAGTAATAGAGGAGGCTTTTGGTGCGGGAGTGTGCGATCAGTACGGATGCCGCGAGATCCGACTGACCGCCTTCGAGTGCTCTCGCCGAAACATGCACGTTGTCTCGGACAGCGTCGTCATGGAGTTTCTTGAGGACCCATCAGTTCACACGGGGGCCCGCAAGATCGTGTGCACGGCCTTGGACAATCTCGCCATGCCACTGATACGATACGAACTCGGCGACTACGGTGCACCAGTCGGCGACGAGTGCTCATGCGGCATAAACTTCCCGCTCATGAAGATGGATATAGGGCGGATCTCTGACAATTTCGTCACTCCGGGCGGTCGCGTCGTCCACGGCGAGTATTTCACACATCTTATGTACGGTATAAGCGGGGTGGGCGGGTTCCAGTTCTATCAGAACGATCCTGCTCTTATCCACCTCTACGTCGTCCTGGACAGTCCGGATCAAAAGGCTTCGGTCGAAAAGCAACTTGAGGCGGTCCGCGATGCGGTCCGTGGGCTGGGGGCCGGCGTAGGACTGAGAATCGAGTTCACGGACAAGATCGACACGACGCGGAGTGGCAAGCATCGGTTCACTGTCTGTGATTTAACCGGCAATTGACTCTTGGACAACATCTTACATGCGCGGAAGAGCCTGTGATACACAAGGTATTGCCGGAATCTGTTGGTAGCGGGGAACAATGGGCAAAGACAAATTAGTCAGGAATTCTCTGGCGGTTTCGGGTGCGTCCGGCGCGGCAGCCATCGTTGCTGTGGGCTCAACACTGCTGATCGTATTGACTTACGGCCTGAAAGCCGATGCGGATGCGTACTATGTCGCTATCCTCCTGCCGCGCCTTCTGACGATCATCTTCCACGGGAGCGTCGTGGCGGTGCTGCTGCCTGCAATCTCGCGCGCTGTAGTTGGAGACGACGAAGCCCGACGCGAACGGTTGGTGAACAACCTGCTGAATCACGCGCTCTTGATCGGCATTATGGCTTACGTGTTGTTGCTGATTGTCGCGCGGGGTGTAACTAAGGTGATAGCTCCGGGATTCGACGCTGAGACGTTGCGCACGTGTACGGCCCTGTTCAGATTCGCCGGCGTAGGAATAGCGCTGGCTTTTCCTTGCGAGGTGCTGATCGCGTACCTTAACAGCCGGGGCGTGTTCGCCCGTCCTGGTGCTGCGGAAGCGATCCGCACGGGCTGTGTTGCCGGTTCCATTTTACTGCTATCGCAGTCGTGGGGTATTCGTGCCGCAATTTGGGGTTTCTGTGTGGGTTACATACTTCAATTCGTCTTCCTTCGGGCAGTCGCTTACTCAAAAGGTCTCCGCTTTGATCCCATTCTCGACCGCAGGGATCCCGAGTTTAGACGCGTGCTGTCAGAAATGCGTTACCCGCTGGCGGGAACCGCCGTGAATTTCGCTCCAATGGCTCTGCAGAGGTCCCTTGCGTCGGCGGTGCCCGGCGCTGTGTCCGCCTTTTCGGTCGCTCAGCAGATCATAGGTATGCTTTTCAATGTGACGCTGCGCAGCGTGAACGTGGCCAGTCATCCAGTTGTGTCCCGGCATGCAGCCCGACAAGAGACGGAGGGGGTGGTTGACACACTGCGCAGGAGTGTAAAACTATGCGCGTTGATAGGTTCGGCGATATTCGTGTTCACCGTGGCGTTGAACCGCGACGCGGTCGCCATAATAGCGGGTCTCAAATCCTTCTCACAGGCCAACGCTGACTTACTTTGCGGGCTCCTGACTGTACTGGCGTCGATCCTGCCGGTTAATGGTCTTGTTGCAATTCTTCGGTCTCCTCATTACGCTTTCGGGAAACCGAAGATTCCTGCGATGCATATGATCGCGATGGGTGCCCTCCACGTCTGCTTTCAGCTGGTCCTGTTCCGCCCGTTCGGCGTAGCGGGGATCGCTGCGGCGCAGGTTGCCTGGGTTTGGATATCCGTGATAACGATTTTCATGATCCTGCCAAAAGACTGTAAAGGCGTCTTCACTTACGCTGCCGGGTCCCTGATCAAGACGGTGGCGCTCGCTGTATGCGTGGGTCTGGGTCTGTACTATGCGAGGAGTCACATCACTGTGGAGATACTGGATGCATCCCGCGCGCTGCTCGTTGCGCGACTGTCTCTTTTCGCGTGCGCGACAACCGCACTCTTACTTGTATTGTTCAGAACGGTCCTGTTCGCCGAATATCGGGAGTTCTCCCGGAACCCCGAGGTTACAGAAAGAGGGGAGGTATGAGAAGTATGGTTTCATCGAAGAAGAAGATGCTGGTAGTCGGTCTTGACAGCGGCACTTGGCGTGTGCTCGATCCTCTAATGGAACGAGGTTGCATGCCGTTCATGCAAGGGTTGGTTCGGAGAGGGGCGCGGGGTATTCTGCGAAGCACGGTGCCGCCCGTGACCGCGGCAGCATGGACATCTTTCCTGACCGGTCTGAACCCTGGAGCGCACGGGCTGTTCAATTTCTGGATGCACGATCCGAACACGTACGACGCCAGATACGTGGACGGATCGGCTCGCAAGAGCCGTCCATTATGGACGTATTTGAACGATGCCGGTCTGAAAACCGGACTCGTGAATGTGCCCATGACATACCCGGTCAAGCCTCTCGACGGGTTCATGATATCGGGCCTGCTGACACCGAAAGCGGCAGAAGATTTCTGCTATCCCTCGGAGCTTAGAGAGCGAATTCGAGAGCGGTGGCCCAACTACATGTTCACATTCGAATGGGTGCATTATCGCTACGACATGCCGAGGTTGGTGGATAGGCTGCTGCGATGGCTTGACCAGCAATCAGATGTGTGCTCGTACCTGATGCGCGAACAACCTTGGGACGTGTTTGCCACGGTAATTACTCAAACGGACGTCATGCAACACGCTGCCATGCACCTGATAGAGGAAGGGATCATTGGGAACAATCGTGCACACCGTTCAGCCGTCGCGCTGATAGAGAAGTTCTATAGCCGGGTTGACGCGGCGTTCCAACGACTCGTCGAGGAGGCCGGAGCAGATGTGCCCGTTATTGTACTGTCGGACCATGGTTCAGAACGAACGAGGAAGGTCGCTTACCTCGACGAGCTGCTTGCGCAGGGAGATTTCCTGCATTACTTTCCGTCATCGCGTTTCAGGGGGGTACGTGAGAGAACGGTACAGCACGCCAAAGTCCTGTTTGAGAGATTGGACTGGCTTCACGTCCATGCCAGGTTGCTTCGGACGCGCCCGAGGCTACTGGTCACAACAAACAGACAGCGGCGTAGCAGCATAGATTTTGCACGCTCACGAGCATTCAGTTCCGGCTCGTATGGCGGATCATATCCAGGTGTTTCCGTCAATCTCAAAGGAAGAGAGCGTAGCGGTATTGTCGAGCCGGGTGAGGAGTATGAGAAGATCCGCAACTCGGTGATCGAGCTGCTTCGCGAGTGTAAGGACGTGGAAGGTTCGCCCGTTTTCGAGGACGTTTTCAGGCGCGAGGATGTCTACAATGGGCAGTTTGTGAACGCTGCGCCGGACGTTGTGCCCATACCTGCCGCAGGATACGCTGTTCTGGGCAAGAGGGGCGCAGCGGGTGCCGTGGTGTCTGATCCCGAGCCAGGGATGATTCCAGGGGCGCATTCGCCGGAAGGTATGATATTGCTGGCAGGTCCTGGAGCGGCTAATGAGGACATTTCATCTGGCGCCGACATGTGCGATGTTCTCCCGACCATACTGCATTGGCTCGGATTGAAACTACCTCGAGGGTTCGATGGATGCGTCCTGCATGAGTTCTTTACGCCTGAACTAGCTGGGTCCGAGATTCAGTACAGTGAGGTGGACGCAAGGAGAACAACGGACGCCGGCGCTGCTGAAGGTGCCACACAAGAGTCTATTAAGCAACGGTTGAGAGGGTTAGGTTATCTGGATTAGGCCAGGGTTGCCTTCGCGGGATAAAGTTTGAACATACTGTTACTGAACTACAGATACTATCTATCGGGCGGGCCCGAGCGGTACATGTTCGGTGTCAAGAAGATGCTCGAAGATCAGGGGCACCGAGTTGTACCGTTTGCGATCAACTATGCGGAGAACTGCGAAACACCCTACTCCCGATACTTCGCTTCACCTCCGATCAGTTCCGATGTCGTCCTGTACAAGGACGCGAAGCTTTCCGCGGCGCAGAAGCTGAAGCTGCTTGCCAAAGCGACCTACAACTTCGAGGCGAAACGCAAGGTGAAACAGCTTATACGGGAGCAGAAACCGGACATCGCGTATGCTCTCCAGATAGTCAATTTGCTGTATCCCTCTGTGATTGATGCGTGTTACGAGATGGGCGTACCGGTAGTGTACCGCCTGTCGGATTTTCAGTTGATCTGTCCGAACTACAAGTTCTTCCGAGACGGTCGAATCTGCGAAGAGTGCATTCATGGGCAGCACTACAGAGGTCTTCTGCACAAATGCCTGAAAGGGTCACTGACGGTCTCGGGTGCGCGTGTGTTTGCGATGTACCTGCATAGAGCACGCCGGATGAAAAGGAAGGTGGCGGCGTACGTGACCCCGTCAAAGATCCTGCGTGAGAAAATGATCGAGGGTGGGTTCGAGCCTGCCAAGGTGTTTCACGTGCCAACGTTCATAGAGTCCTCTGCCATCCGGCCCGAATTCACACCGGGCGATTACATTCTGTACGTGGGCCAGGTTGTCCCGTTTAAGGGAGTGCGCACTCTCGTTGAAGCATTTGGCCTTCTGAGACGCGCCCGGCCGATGCGACTTCTTCTTGCAGGGTTCTCAATGCTGGACGAGGAGGAGAAGCTGAAGGAGATGGTCAATAGCAGGGGAATAAGCGGCGTCGAGTTCCTTGGATTCAAGGGCGGCGATGAACTTGCAGGACTTTATCGTTCGGCGCGGTTCGTGGTTATGCCCACCCTCTGGTACGAGAACATACCGAACGTGGTTCTGGAAGCCATGGCGTATGGAAAACCCGTTGTAGGGAGCGACCTTGGCGGCGTGGCGGAAATTATTGACGATGGTCGGGATGGACTGTTGTTCGAGGCGGGCAGCGCCGAAGCGTTGAAATCCGAGATGGAACGGTTAATCGGCGACGACTCGCTCGTCACGGAGTTGGGAACTGCGGCTCGCAAGAAGATGGAGGACGAGTTCTCGGTCGAGAGACACTACGCTAGGTTGTCCGGTGTTCTCGAGGGGGCGCGTGACGCTCTTACGGCGCACCGATGATGACAAGATTTCGCGTAGTGCCCTGGCCGAAAACGACGGACCCTCCCTCGGGAACAGAGGATGATCAGCTTGCCAAACAGGCGGGCAAATGTGTTATCATGAATAGTACTGTCTCAGTCGGGGTGTGGGCGCAGAAGGCGTGCCAGACATAGTGTTGCACCCGCTGTAGGTTGTCAGGAGCGAGGCTATGAAGATAGCGGTAATTGGGATAAGGGGAGTGCCTGCGACGTACGGCGGTCTGGAGACGTGTGCCGAGGAGGTCGGTGTCAGGTTGGCGCAACGCGGTCACGAGGTCATCGTCTACTGCAGAAAGGGCTACTATAAGGAGTCGACGAAGGAATACAAAGGTATCAAGCGCATCACACTGCCTCATCTGCGTCTCAAGATCACCGACACGTATTCACACAGCCTACTCGCGATGTTCCACGTGCTGACCCAAAAGCCGCATGTGATTCTGGCCTTTAATCCCGGTGTGGCAACGCTTTGCGTCATTCCAAAGGTGTTCCGTCACAAAGTGGCGCTGAACCCGGATGGGTTTGACTGGCGACGGAAGAAATGGGGTTGGTTTGCCCGCAAATTCATCTACATGTCAGCATTTGTTGCGGCGAAGGTATGCGACAAACTGATCATAGACGCCGTTTCGGTCAAGGACTATTACCAGGATGCGTTCAAGTGCGATCCGGTATACATCCCTAATGGCGCGAACATTGAAACCTCCGAGAATCCCGACATCCTCAGCGAGTACGGGCTCGAGAAGGACGGCTATTTCCTTTTTCTCAGCCGACACGTGCCGGAGAACAGTTGCGAGCACATCATAGAGGCCTTCGAGGGCCTTGACACTGACAAGAAGCTCGTGATGGGCGGCGGTACGGGCGACGAGAGCAGCTATGCCGCGAGCTTGCGGGATACCAAGGATGAGAGAATCATATTCCCCGGACCCATCTATGATCCGATCCACGTCAAGGAGCTGCACTGCGGCTGCTACGCCGTCATACACGGTAACCAGCCGGGCGGCACGAGTCTCGGGCTGCTTAAAGCGATGGGTTTGGGCACGTGCGTTCTGACGCTTGACACGCCGGACAACGCGTATGTCGCCTCGTCCGATGCCGCGGTCCTGTATGAGTTGTCCAGCGAGGGCCTGAGGGACAAGCTGAGATACCTCGTGGACAACGAGGAGAAGGTTCGGGAGTATCGCCGCAAGGCTGTTGAGAGAATACAAGAGGAGTACATGTGGGACAAGGTAACTGACAAGTATGAGCAGGTGTTTATGTCGTTGACGGGTGAAAGAGCCCGTCACTGAATTTCGTCGCCGGTCCAGTGCCGGACGACTTGTTGGCAGGAGGGTATGAAGTGGGCAAAACGCTTGTAATCGGCGGAGCAGGGTTCATCGGGTGCAACGCCGCGAAAAGGTTCATGGATAAGGGCGACGATGTGGCCGTTCTCGACAACCTTTCCCGTAAGGGGACGCGCGAGAACCTTGAGTGGCTCAAGAAACAGGGGCCGGTCGAAGCCGTAGTCGGTGACATAAGGAAGTATGATGAGATAAAAGACTTTTTCAGGAAACATGACGACGCCAACACAGTTCTCCACATGGCTGCGCAGGTTGCTGTGACTACTTCTGTCGCCAATCCTCGGGAGGACTTCGAGATAAACGCTTTGGGAACGTTCAACGTGCTTGAGGCTATGAGGGAGCACGTGCCGGACGCAATGCTGGTATTCGCTTCGACGAACAAGGTTTACGGGGGCATGGAAAATGTGGGGGTATGTTTGCGCAGCAACAGGTATGAGTACGAGAATCTTGCGAAAGGTGTGAGCGAGAGTATGCCTCTGGATTTTCACTCTCCGTATGGATGCTCGAAAGGGTGCGCCGACCAGTATGTAAGGGACTACACGAGGATTTACGGTCTCAAGGCGACGGCGCTGCGCCAGTCCTGCATTTACGGATATCGCCAATTTGGGATCGAGGACCAGGGTTGGGTGGCGTGGTTCACTATTGCGGCGGCTCTGGAGCACCCGGTCGTAATATACGGAGACGGCAAGCAGGTGAGAGACGTCTTGTTCATAGACGATCTCTTGGATGCGTTTGAGTTGGCCGCTGAAGATCCCGAGAAACACTCAGGTCAGATATACAATATCGGTGGTGGTCCGAACAACACTATGTCGCTTCTGGAGCTGATAGATTTCCTCGAGGATCTGACAGGACGTCGGCCGGAGTACTCGTTTGATGACTGGAGGCCGGGCGACCAGAAGGTGTTCGTTGCCGATATAGGACACGCCGGTGAACTCATGGGTTGGAGCCCCAAAGTCTCACCGAAAGAGGGCGTATCTAAGTTGTACGAGTGGGTCGGGAAGAACAAGCAGATGTTCATAGACCTGGAGATATGTTGAGGCACGAGCCACGGCGAAGAAATGTCCGAGTGAGCGACTGCGTAGAGAAGACAGGATGCCGGTGAAGGAGCTGGAACAACGTGGCTTGACGACGTAAGGGTCGGGTGCCACTGGGAAAAGCTATGTCTAGAGGTGCGAAATTCCTAGTCTCGACGGCGCCGTTGATATGCATTGACATGGCGCTTGCGGCATTCTGTTTTCTAGCCGCGTACGCGATACGTTTCGACATGTCTCTGCTAAATCTCGAGTGGGTTAGAAACAGGACAGAGTTCGAACCCTACGTTCACCTGATGGTTTTCGCGCCTTTCGTGAGGGTTTTCGCTTACAGCCTCTTCGGAGTCTACGAGACGCGAGGAAGGGGAGCTCGGGGCGGGGACGACACTTTCAGTCTGTTCAAGGCGATCTGTCTAGGGACAGCGATTATCATCATTCTGGCGTTCCTGTACAGACGCGGTTTCCAGTTCAGAGAGTATTCCTATTCGCGCTACGTGTTCCTGGCCGACTGGTTGTTGAGTCTATTTGTCGTGACAGGGGTTCATTCACTCATACGCACATTGCGAGGCGAGCTTAGGCGGAAAGGGGTAGGGGTACATCGCATTGCGATCCAGGGTGTGGGCGAGACGGGACGCGCTTTGGTGGAAGAGATGCAAAGGTTCCCTGAGTTCGGATATGATGTCACGGGCTACATTGATGACAGCTCCGAGGAAGACGAAATAAGGGTCGGCAACCGTGTTTTCCAGCGGTTGGGGGGAACAGAGGGAGTCCTCGACGTCATTAACCGGCATAAACTTGACGAGATTATCCTCACGAATGCCGGCGCGCTGGGCGACGGCCTCATGGAGTTCATCGATCAGTGCGACAAGGTGGACGTGGTGGTCAAGATGGTTCCGGATCTTTATGGAATCTTATTCCGCAGGAAAGCGGTTGAGGAGCTAGCCGGGCTGCCGGTCATTCAGGTCAACGAGCTCGCCATCGTCGGGTTCGCAAGAGTTCTGAAAAGGGCCGAGGACGTGATTCTGTCCGCTTTGGGCCTGTTGATTTTCTCCCCGTTGCTCGCCTTCACAGCCGTTCTGATAAAGCTGGGCAGTTCGGGTCCGGTCCTGTTCAAGCAGGACAGAGTAGGCAAAAACGGCCGCCTATTCACGTGTTATAAGTTTCGCTCGATGGTTAATGATGCTGAAGCCATGAGAAGTTCGCTGGAGCATTTGAACGTCGCAGAGGGTCACATCTTCAAGATCAAGGACGACCCGAGAATCACACGCCTCGGGAGAGTTATTCGGAAGACCTCCATTGATGAGCTGCCGCAGCTCTGGAATGTCCTGAAGGGCGAGATGAGCCTCGTCGGACCGCGGCCGCCGCTGCCCAGGGAGGTCGCGAAATACGAAGAGTGGCAGAGAAGACGCTTCTCGACTACGCCCGGCATCACCGGACTGTGGCAGGTCAGCAGGTCGGGGCATTCGTTTGAAGAGATGTTCAAATGGGACATCTACTACATCGAAAACTGGTCGGTTTGGCTGGATTTCAAGATTCTCTTGAAAACAATAGCTGTCGTCATCATGGGCAAAGGCGCATACTGATAGTGAGCTTGACGCGGTTGCAATGGAACGAGGTTGAAAGCGCGAATAAGGCGGCGGTACGCCGGCTGAGACTGAGCATATGAGAGAATTGAGAGGATCTCTGATAATATGGGCCATCCTGATGGGGCTGTTCCTCCTTGTTGTCATGTGGGTGAGCCGGTACGGCGACCGAGCCGCGCGAACGGTAGAGTCGCGTATGAAGCTGACGCAGGGGCTGGAGCTGGAGTCCTCAAGTAGGCTGGCTGAGGCGATTCAGAACTATGAGGAAGTTGTCAGCGCGGACGAAGAGGCGTTTCGACCGCGCGCACTGCTTGTCCGAGCTTACGTGAGAGCCGGCAGGTTTGCCGACGCGCTGTCTCATGCGGAACGGGCCGTCGAGCTCGCTCCTGCGCCCCGGCGGCTGCAGCCGCTATTGCTCCTCACCAGCGTCTGCCGCGAGATGGGCCGGTGGGACAGGGCGCTGAGCGCTGCAGAACGGGCTGTCGAAGCGTCGCCGAGATGCGGCGAGGCGCATTACGGGCTGGCGAAAGCGGCGGCGGCGATGAGAGATTACCCCCGCATGGTTGAGGAGCTGAAGGAAGTAGCGAGACTGGGCGCGCGAGCGTCGTCAGCGGAATATGAAGAGGCCTGGGCGCGGCGTCGCGAGAAGATAGCCGAGTATGAGGCGCAGATCAGCCAGGGCGACGGATCGCCCGAGGTTCACTACAGACTTGGCGTTGAGTACAAGGAAGCAGGGTTATGGCAAAATGCGGCAGAGGCCTTCACGAAGGCTGTTGCGGCAGAAAAAGAACAGGTGGATGCCGATTTCTGGCTCGGTGTAGGGGCTGAGGTGAAAGGTGACTTGGAAGGCGCCATCGCGCGATATAGAGAAGTGGTCGAGACTAACCCAAACCACCGTAATGGGCTGGTCAACCTTGAACGCGCTCTCCTGCTGAAGCAGATCGCTGGACAAACCGCCGACGCGCGAACGTGGTACACGCTCGGCCAGTTGAATTACCGGTTCAAGCGTTGGGAGGAGTCCGTCGGCAACTTCAGCAAAGCTATAGAACTCGACCCGGGTTTGGCCGACGCCCATTTCAGGTTGGGTCTGGTGCTGCAGATACTCGGCAGACCTGGCGAAGCGCGGGCCGCATACACCGAGGCGGTCAGACTGCTCCCGACCCACGCCCGGGCACTCCTCGCCTTACGGGCACTCGAATCCCGACGATAGCTCCCGCGCAAAGACAAACAGCAGGCGTGATGCACGTCGCGTTGTCCCGCAAGCGTTTCGTTGACACACGTTTACGCGTGTGATACTCTTCATTCCGTCCTACAGTGGTCGCGGGAGAAAGCTGAATGTCCGGCGAAAGCAAGGTTAGAGAACCCGACCGTCCGGCGGACGAGCGCCGGCGCGTCTCCGGGATTACCGACTGCAATTCCTCGCCCGAAAAGACCCACATCGAAGGTACTGTGGAGAAGGTAGTGTTCGCGAGCGAGGATAGCGGGTTCACGGTGATGCGAGTACAGGAAGACGGCAAGTCGGTCCCCACGACCGCGGTCGGATCTTTCCCTTCGGTGACGCCGGGCGAGATGCTGCGGTTGAGCGGGCGATGGGTGTTGGACAAACGTTTCGGGAGACAGTTCCGGGCCGAGAGTTACGAGTCGATAATGCCCGCGACGGCCGCCGGGATCGAGAGGTACCTCGGATCGGGCCTCATTAAAGGAATCGGTCCCGTCATGGCGGCGCGGCTCGTGAAGCGGTTTGGCGCTGACACGCTCCGCGTCATTGATACTCTGCCGGAACGGTTGCGTCAGGTGGAAGGTATCGGTCCGAAACGGACCGGGATGATCACCAGCGCGTGGGCCGACCAGAAGGAGATCCGCAACGTCATGCTGTTCCTGCACGCTCACGGCGTGAGTTCAGCATACGCGACGAAGATATTCAAGAGGTACGGCGCGGAATCGGTGTCCGTGCTGCAGGAGAACCCGTACAGGTTGGCGGAGGACATTTTCGGTATCGGGTTCAAGACGGCGGACAAGATAGCGCAGGACATGGGCATAGAGCCGGATTCGCCGGTGCGGGCGGAATCGGGGGTCCTGTACGTGCTTGGCCAATTCACACAACAAGGGCACATCTTCTATCCGCGGGATGCCACGATCGAGCGGGCTGCGGGTACGCTCGAGGTGTCCTTCGATCTCGTAGAAAGTGCGTTGGAGCGGCTCAAGAACGCGGGCAAGATTGTGGTGTACGAGAGTGGCGACGGCGAAGCGGCGGTATACTTGAAACCGATGTATCTGTACGAGACGGGAACCGCTGACGCGCTGAAAACGCTCCTGCGAGTGCCCGGAAAGACGGTCAAGATCGACGTCGAAAAGGCTGTTCTCTGGGTCGAACGCAACAACGATATCGAGCTTTCGCCGGAACAGAAAGAGGCGATACGCGAATCGGTCGGCGCACGGGTTCTCGTAATAACCGGCGGACCGGGAACGGGCAAGACGACCTTGATCAAGTCGCTCGTGGACATTTACGAGAAGAAGGAGCTGAAGCTGGCGTTATGCGCGCCGACAGGACGTGCTGCCAAACGGTTGTCGGAGGCGACCGGACGCGAGGCGAAAACTATTCACCGACTGCTCGAGTACAGTCCCAAGAAGGGGGATTTCACCCGGAACGAAAGGAATCCCCTGGATGCCGACAAGGTTATCATAGATGAGACGTCGATGGTGGATATCGCGCTGATGCACAACCTTCTGAAGGCGGTTTCGCCGGGCGCCTCGCTTGTGTTTGTCGGGGATGTCGACCAGCTGCCGTCCGTCGGCCCGGGCAACGTGCTCGGCGAGATCATACAGTCCGACGTGTTCCCGGTTGTGAGGCTTGAGACGATATTCCGTCAGGCGGCGCGGAGCATGATCATAATGAACGCGCACAGGATCAATCGCGGAGAGACGCCTGTGTTGAAGGGCACCGACGCGGACCAGGATTTCTACTTCGTGGAGAAGGACGACCCGGAAGAGGTCTGCAATACGATAGTAGATATGGCAACACGCCGTATCCCGGCGAAGTTCGGGTTCGATCCCGTGAACGACATCCAGGTTCTGTCGCCGATGCACAAGGGCCCGGCGGGTGTTGCGCGACTGAACGACGAGTTGCAGAAAGCGCTCAACCCTGGCGAAGACGGCGTGCTCCGCGCCGGTCATCTGTTCAGGGTAGGCGATAAGGTCATGCAGATACGCAACGACTACGACAAGGAGGTGTTCAACGGGGATGTCGGCAGAATATCGGAGATAGACCACCCGGAGCAGCGTGTCGTCGTCGTGTACGAGGGGAGGGATCTGTCGTACGATTTCAGCGAGCTGGACGAGGTAGTACCCGCGTACGCGATATCGGTGCACAAATCGCAGGGGACGGAGTTTCCGGCCGTGGTTATCCCTCTGGTGACTCAACATTACGTGCTGCTGCAGCGTAACTTGCTGTACACGGCCGTTACGAGAGCGACGAAACTCGCAATCCTGGTCGGGAGCAAGAAGGCGCTCAATATCGCGGTACGGAATGACAAGATAGCGCGGCGGTACACGAATCTCGCTGAAAGGTTGGGCGGAGGCTGAAGAACGGGCAGGCGGGAGAAGGGGGCAATAAGAAGGATGGTGACGTTGAATCTCATACCTGAGCCGCGGATACTCAGGAAGGGTAGGGGACGCTTTGAGCTGAAGGAGCCGTGCGCTATCGTGTTGGAGAAAGGTATCAGCGACACGCTGCCCGGGGAGCTTGTCGCGTCATGCCTGCGGGAGACGAGCGGGATTGGAGCGAGCGTGGCAGAGGGTGCGAGCGTTCAAGATCTGGCTCCCAGCAACATAGTCTTCGGCTACGCGTACGACGGGACGCTTACCGACCGAATCCTGAGTGAGAATTGTGTCGATATCAAACCCAAACTTGACAAGGAGGGATACATCGTTCACGTCAACAGCGACGGTGTGGTTGTCGCGGCGTGTACGGAGGCGGGACTGTTCTATGGCGCTCAGACGCTAATCCAACTGATCCGCTCATCGCCCTCGGCGCTGCCTGCCCTGACGATATGGGACTGGCCGCTGATGGATATTCGCGGCGTCTCGGACGACATCAGCCGTGGTCAGATATCGACGCTCGACAATTTCAAGAAGATCGT
>Ga0114922_10001359_pt1 | contig 23349 bp, 20 predicted proteins | sample AartaG_FD_100975 | JGI IMG/M metagenome (GOLD analysis project Ga0114922, IMG submission 100975) | Deep subsurface microbial communities from Aarhus Bay to uncover new lineages of life (NeLLi) - Aarhus_00045 metaG | ecosystem: Environmental > Aquatic > Marine > Oceanic > Sediment | place... | reverse complement strand
GAAAAAATCATCCTTGAGAATTTTTCTGAAATGTGCAATCCTGACCATTCGTAGCCTCCTTTCGTTTTAAGTGAATGTTTGGTTACTACAGTCCACTTAAAACATAGGAGGCCTTTTTTTTCATCTTCATGCCATTCGGGACAGTCACCTATAAAATCCACGACACACCTCATTATAAAAATACTAAACCGCCCAAAGTCTTAGATCCGGCATCTTTTGACGGGTCGTAGATCCGGCGTTTTTTGACGGTTCGAAGATCCGCTTACGACGGACCCAACAACCGCCCAAAACATTAAACGCAAATCAAAGATGTCCTCTCTCAGTAATGAGATATTTACACAATTTAAGCAAAATTTACAAGAAAAATATTTATCCCTTTAGAAGCATCTCTTTTGTCTTCCATCCTGGAGTTTACCCCCGGTGCAGGCTTCTCTGGTTCTCTGCCGGGGGTCATCCCGAGCGCAGTCGAGGGATCTGCCCTCACAACAACAAGAATCTTAAAATCTGTGTTTTCTGGCGTTAAAATAGGTAAAATATTAGTGAAAAATCAATCAACTTACTAGGGACAGCCACCGTTTATTATCTTGACACCATGCTTGATTAGCCCTTTTAAAGCTTATCCTGAGCTTGTCGTAAAGGCGTTCGCTCTATTTCTATCCGGTCTTCCAAACATATATTCGGCCCATCGATCTTGCTCAGCCGTAACTCTGCCATTCTCCTACATTAAGCATCCAGCATCGTTTGTCCGTCATAGCTTCACCGACGTCGGAAGGATCAATCTTCCTATTATGAAAAAGCTCGTAGTCATTTGACTATGCTTTGTTTCTTAACCTTTCACCGGCCGGAAGATACTAAAGATACTAGGGACAGTCACGAATGGCATGAAGATAAGCGTTAACATTTTATAATGCAAAGACTTGAAAAAAAAGGCCTCCTATGTTTTAAGTGGACTGTAGTAACCAAACATTCACTTGGACATACTAGGGACAGCCACCGTTTTTTTTCTTGACACCACGCTTGATTAGCCCTTTTCAAGCTTACCCTGAGTAGAGCCTGCCCTTCTTGTCCTGAGCGAGCAACGCGAGTCGAAAGAAGCCTGGCCGAATGGGTCGGATGGGCCGAATGGGTCCGTGCCGTTAAAATAGGTAAAATATTAACGAAAAATCAATCAAAAACGCTGATACCTCAGAACAAAAATCAAATTTTTTTAAAATTTTTAACTTACTGTCCCAAATCGAGTTACGAGCGACGAGCGACGAGAAACGGTTATATTTTCGCATCAAAAGTGCAGGTAGCTCTAATTATAGAGGGAGTGTTTTTTTACTCCCTAGTTTACCCGAGTTTATCCCCGGGTGTACTTACACGGCTCTTCTGCCGGGGAGTGTGTGCTTACTTGCTTTTCTTAGTTCACCCAGAGTTTATCCCCGAGAGCCCCCCCTTGACTCGCAGCAGGGGAATGTTAGCTCACCTGCCTTTCTGTCGGGGGCCGGGGGCTACTTTTTCGCCTCCGGCAATAAGACAAATACTAAGAGCCTATCCGGATAGTTTCTTAGGGCCGGTAGGCCCAGACAAACTTGCTTGTCCCGTTAGAGTGCCTTATACTCTAAGGGCGTCAATCATCAATCAGAAAGGTGATTTCCCAATGGCTACCGAAGACACAATCAAAACAGGCATCCCGACAACGTCGGGATTCCGCAATTTTGCATTTTGCACCTTGACTTTTGCATTCTCAACCCGGCCCCCACATAAACCGCCTATCTTGCCTAATTTAACTGCCTATAAGGCACTACATCTGTCGAGAACCCTCTACAAATCAGCTCTTTTATGCAAAACAAACCCAATCTTGTTCGCCGTAGGCGGATTGCAAATGAACGTAAGTATTTTTTCAGCAAAGGCTTATGAAAAATTTATCCCGCTGGCAGGGCACAAAAACAAACCCAATTCAAACCCAATCCGTCAGGCCTGCGTTGTTTGCTAAGGAGTTGCCGGACCGATCAAACCCAATTTAAAAAAGAGCCCAAATGAATATAAACTCAATTATAACAAAGGATTACAGAAAAAACGATGATTTCTTAGTCCGAATAAACAAACCCAATTCCCGAAAAACCCAAAATGAACGTAAACACTTTTTTACAAAAGGATTATGAAAATGAAACCGCCTTCCGGCCCAAAAAAACAAACCCAAAACAAACCCAATTTCAATACAAAAAAAACTGGCCAAAAGCTAAATTGCCGGTATAATAATATCGCTAAATGAATTTTTTGGAGATTTCTTATGTGTGAAAATTGCGGTTGCAGCGAAGCTAACACCGAAAAAACTATGGAAGAAAAGGTCCAGGACACAATCGAGGCCATTCGGGAGAGTTTGCAAAGTCACGGCGGCGATGTTGAGCTGGTCGGAATAGATGATGATAACACCGTCAAAGTTCGCCTTCAGGGGGCCTGCCAGGGCTGCCCGGGTGCTACGATGACCATGAAAATGGGTATCGAGAGAATCCTGAAAGAGAGGGTCCCTGAGGTCAAAGAAGTCGTCGCCGTAGATTAACAATCGATTGGTTTTTAGGCGGATTTTGCAGGAGGCATAGGAAATGAGGATCCTGACAGCGGGTTTTCTGGTGGCGATGGCTGGTTTTTTCGGGTGTGGAGGTAGCAGCGTCTGCTGGTATCATCCGGACAGAACTCTAAAGCAGGCAGAGGAAGACTGCCGTGAGTGTCATTATCAGGCACAAGCTGAAGCTATCGAGGCTGCCATAGTTTACCACCGGACTTATGGAGGCAGGGGGAGGGGGCCCGTTTATAGAGATTTGCAATTCGACCGATGTATGAAGCATAAAGGCTATCGTCTCGTTCCCGAAGATGAGCTGAGTACGACAGCGCGAAATCGGATGTTTCACGTGGCAGGTGAATGGTACTACCCTATAGCCGGCAGTTGAACATCACCTCAAATGTCCCGAGATGCTGCCGGCATTGGGGTTTTCAATGACGCCTCTTTCGGTGATAATGGCGGCGATATCACACGCCTCGGTAACGTCAAAAGCCGGGTTATAAATTTCAACTCCTTCCGGCGTAGTCCTTTTGTTGCCGCAAAACGCCACCTCATCGGCCGACCGTTGTTCAATGGGAATCTCGGCCCCGCTTTTTATATTCAGATCGAATGTGCTTGAAGGCGCCGCAATATAAAAAGGTATTCCATGTTCCTTAGCGAGAATACTCAGGCTGTAAGTACCAATCTTATTTGCCGTATCGCCGTTTGCCGCGATTCGGTCGGCGCCGGTTATAACCGCATCGACTTTTTTCTGCTTCATCAGGTAAGCCGCCATATTGTCGCAAATTACTGTAACGTCAATTCCCGCCTGTTTCAGCTCCCAGGCCGTCAATCGAGCACCCTGGAGCAGCGGCCGGGTCTCGTCTGCATAAACCCTGAACTTCTTTCCGTTTTTATGTGCCTCAAACATAACAGAAAGGGCCGTCCCCTGTCCAGCAGTTGCAAGCGCACCGGCGTTACAATGTGTCAGGATGCCTGCGCCTTCTTTGATAAACCTTTCCCCGTTTTGACCGATCCGCCGGCACATATCCACATCTTCCTGATAAATAGCATTTGCTTCAATCAAAACGGCCTCGTGCAATTCCTGCGTTGTTGCTTGAGGCTGAGCGGTCGCGAACTCCTTTGCATTTCGACAGACCCGGTCCAGCGCCCAGAACAAGTTTACAGCGGTAGGGCGTGATGATGCCAGATACTCGCTTGCTTCGTCCAAAACTTTGAGTCCCTGCTCCAGACTATCTGCGGGATTGAGCTTTTGCATAGCTAAAACAAGTCCGTATCCCGCCGAAACGCCGATAGCCGGGGCGCCTCGAACGGAGAGCGTCTTTATTGATTCAAAAAGTTGTTCTATTGAGCGGCACCGCAGCTTAATAAATTCGGCAGGTAATCGCCGCTGGTCTATAAGCTCCAGGAAACCGTCAACACCGCCAATCCATTTAAGCGCTTGAACAATCATAAATATCTTTACTCGAGCATTGTGTTCGGATTATCTATCAACTCTGGCGCCGCCGCCCATAACTTTCCGGGCTTCACGCAAACTGGAGGTGGTTGTATCACTGGGTGTAGTCATTGCCAAAGCACCATGGGCGGCACTATAGTTCACGGGATTTCCACTCATCCACTATTCACAAGTTTTGTTTTCAAGAACTTGGCTGTATAACTTTTTTTGTTTTTGATAATTTCTTCTGGTGCTCCTGTGGCAATAACCCTGCCGCCGGCATCTCCACCCTCGGGACCGAGGTCTATTATATAGTCTGCCATCTTGATAACATCAAGATTATGCTCTATTACCACAACGGTATTACCCATATCGCACAGCCGTTGCAGGACGTTTAAGAGGTTATGAATATCAGCAAAGTGCAGCCCCGTGGTCGGCTCATCGAGCAGATACAAAGTATGCCCCGTAGCCGCTTTGCCCAGTTCGGCGGAAAGTTTTACCCGTTGTGCCTCACCGCCGGAAAGCGTCGTCGAGGCTTGGCCTAATTGCATATAGCCCATACCAACATCGGCCAACGTCCGTAATATTCGAACAATCGTCGGAAAGTTCGCAAAAAAATCAAGCGCCTCGTCAATTCTCATATCAAGCACATCGGCAATATTTTTTCCTTTGTAGGTAACCTGCAGCGTTTCCGGGTTGTATCTTTTGCCTCGGCAAGCTTGACAGGTTACATAAACATCCGGCAAAAAGTGCATCTCAATCTTTTTTGTCCCCTGTCCCCTGCAGTACTCACAGCGTCCGCCTTTAACATTGAAGCTGAATCGGCCGGGCTTATAACCACGAATCTTCGCTTCCCGCGTCATTGAAAACAGTTTTCTTATCACATCAAACGCGCCCGTATATGTCGCCGGATTGCTTCGCGGCGTCTTTCCTATCGGCGACTGGTTTATCTCTATAACCTTATCAATCTGCGAAGTGCCGAGAACAGTTCTGTGTTTGCCGGGTTTTTCTCGAGACTGGTAAAGCCGGCGTCTCAAAGCCCTCAGCAGAATCTGGCTGACCAAAGTGCTCTTGCCCGAACCCGAAACACCAGTTACGCAGGTAAAGACACCAAGCGGAAATTTGACATCGATATTTTTGAGATTGTTCTGGTTTGCTGTTTTAACCTCGACGCATTTTCTCGGATTGTATTTTCTCCGCTTTATCGGGAGAGCTATACTCTTTTTGCCACTCAGGTACTCACCTGTCAGTGACCTTTCACAACCGGTAATGTTAGTGATGCTGCCCTGGGCGACAACTTCACCGCCGTGGGCACCGGCAGCCGGGCCGATGTCGATAATATAGTCCGCGCTTCTGATTATATCTTCATCGTGCTCAACCACTATAACGGTATTGCCTAATCGGGTCAGCCGCTGCAATATCCCCAATAGTCGGTTGTTGTCACGCTTGTGCAGACCTATTGTCGGTTCATCGAGCACATAACAGACACCGACCAGACCGCTGCCTACCTGTGTAGCTAAGCGAATTCGCTGTGCCTCACCGCCGGCAAGGGTGCTGCTCATCCTGTCTAAGGTCAAATATCCGAGTCCCACATCCACCATAAATTTAAGTCGCGCTTTTACTTCCTTTAACACCGCCGTACCAATCACAGCTTTTTCTTTTTCTAATTTCAGTTTGTTGAAAAATCTCTGTGCCTTTTCGATACTAAGTGCGGTCAATTGATGTATGCTCTTAGCTCCCACGGTTACAGCAATGGCCTCAGGCCGAAGCCGTGCGCCCTGGCAGCTTTGGCAAGGTTGTTCCGATAGATAGCTATGCAACCTGGTCTTTACATATTCACTGGTCGTGGTCTCCCATCGTCGCGTAAGATTCGGGACAACACCTTCGAAGCACATGCCGTATTTTTGTTCGTCGGCTTCTGTCGTGCCGTATATCAGGATCCTTCTGTACTCTTTCGGTATTCTACTAAATGGTATCGACTTGCTGATTCCCATATTCCTGCAGAACCTTTTAACCAGCCTGTTGTAGAAGATATTCATTCTCTTGCCGCCCTTGCGCCAGGCATCGACTGCTCCGTTTTCCAGCGAGATGCTCTTGTCCGGAACAATCAGGTCGGGGTCAAACTCCAGAATCGTCCCGAGGCCATCGCAGCTCTTACAGGCCCCGTACGGACTGTTGAAGCTGAACAGCCGGGGCGACAGCTCCTCAAGACTGGCCTGTGGATGCTTCGGACAGGCAAACTTCTCGCTGTAAATAATTTCTTTCCACTGGTTGTTGCCGTCGCTTTTTTTATCCACATCGGGCTTTTGCACTAAAACTAAAAGTATCCCATCAGCCAGTTTTAGTGCCGTCTCCACAGAATCAGCCAAACGAACGCGAATCGAATCTTTTATTATCAGCCTGTCGACAACTGCTGCAATATCATGCTTTTTGTTCTTGTTCAAAGCAGGGACGTTGCGCACATCATAAACAGCCCCATCAACGCGCACACGAACAAAGCCTTCTCGTTGTATGCCGGTGAAAATATCTTTGTGCTCGCCTTTTTTGCCGCGAGCAAGCGGTGCACAAATCTGGATTTTCGTACCCTCGGCCTCCGAAAGAATCGAATCTACTATCTGCGACGAATGCTGGCTTGTAATCTCTTTGCCGCATACCCAGCAGTGCGGCTGACCCACGCGGGCAAAAAGCAATCTGAAATAGTCATAAATTTCAGTGGTGGTAGCCACCGTCGAGCGGGGATTGCTGCTGGCACTTCGCTGCTCAATTGCAATAGTAGGTGGCAGGCCCGTAATCTCGGACACCGCAGGTTTCTGCATTTGCTCCAAGAACTGTCGGGCGTAGGCACTGAGCGACTCGACATATTTTCTCCGCCCCTCGGCGTAGATGGTATCGAACGCAAGTGAGCTTTTGCCCGAGCCGCTTATGCCGGTAATCACAACCAGCTTATCACGTGGAACGTTCAGGCTGATATTTTTAAGATTGTGCTCCGCCGCACCTGTAATCCTGATTGCTTTTTCTGCTCGCTTAGCCATTTTTACGTTCTTATTACTCCAAACATACTCCTGTTAAAAATCCTGCAATAACCCAAACTAATAATTGTAGCACAGCGCCACAAAAAGGTAAAATGCTTTTAATTGCCGGTTTTAAGGGGGCTGAACTATTGCCTTACAATGAATTTTCGGTCGTAACGAGAAACAGCATTCTCTGGCCGTGTCGCCTACATATTATCGGAATGAATAGCGCCCTCAGATTTATACTAATTTAATACTAAATTTTTGAATTTAGTATTTGACAAAGCCGATGTAATTATACATACTAAAATCTCAAATTTAGTATATAATTAGTAGATGTTTAAGGCTTTGATATTAAAGGTGATAACACAGTGAGAAAACCAAAATCTCCACCCAAGCTTGAAGTTATATGGCAACAAATAAAAGCTGATCCGGAACAGGCTGCGAGATTTTTTGATATGATTTCGAATCCAATGGCGGATAAATATCTACATTGGGATAAGTTACGATATCACACACCACCTGAGGGATTCTCCAATGATCAATGGTGGTTGGCCATAAAGAGTCAACGACAAAGCCTGTTTAAACAACTGCCACTGACAGATAAAAACCAAAAACCATTTCAATATCTAACAAATGATTTTATTACCGAAACATTGCACCAGATTGACCAGTCTGTAACTGCATTTAATCGAATGCCCGAGCAGATCAAGAATACGGAAACAAAAAACCGGCACTACGTGAACTCTTTGATCCGGGAGGCATTTACTTCCAGTCAGCTCGAAGGTGCAACGACAACTCGCTTAGTCGCAAAGGAAATGATCCGCACGGGGCGTCTGCCTTGTGATAAGAGTGAGCAGATGATACTTAATAATTTTACTGCTATGAAGCTTATAAACAGGTTCAAAGACGAGTCCTTGTCCAGAGAATTAGTCTTTGATATTCATGAGCTTGTTACAGAAAAAACATTAGATGACTCATCAGCAGCGGGGCGATTCCGCACAGCAAATGAAAAGATACATGTCATCGATATGTATAACGAAGTCTTCCATGATCCGCCGCCTGCAAACCAGCTTGAGGAAAGAATGACTGTCATGTGTGATTTTGCCAATGGCAAAACACCTAAATACTTTATCCATCCGGTAATCAGAGCTATTGTTTTACATTTCTGGCTGGCCTATGACCATCCATTTGTCGATGGCAACGGCAGAACAGCCAGAGCTTTATTTTACTGGTTGATGCTCCGACACAGGTATTGGCTCTTTGATTTCGTATCCGTTTCGCAGATTATTGTCAAGGCACCGGCTAAATATGCTCGGGCCTTTCTGCACACGGAAACGGACGATAACGACTTAACTTATTTTATTATCTATCATCTCAACATCATCCGGCAGGCTATCAAGGCGCTTTACGATTATATAGAACGAAAAACCAGGAGGCTCCAGGCGATTGAAAATCAACTACGAGGCATAATCGTACTCAATCATCGCCAGCGCGCGATAATCAGTCATGCTTTGCGTCATCCACATCAGCGGTACACAATTAAGTCGCATCAAATAAGCCAAAACGTTGTTTACCAAACAGCCAGAACTGATTTGCTGGATTTGGAAAACCGTGGCTTACTCTCCAGTCAGAAGATAGGCAAAACATGGTATTTCACACCAGTTAGTAATCTTGAGGAACAATTAACCAACTTGCCATGACAGTCACCCAAAGCTGTTATGGAAACAAAGAAACTACATAGCTGTAATTTGTCTTATTCACAGGTGCGAGATTTTTAACCAACCAGGTGCTTATCAGGTTTTTCGGTATTTTCTTAGCATATCGAGCAGGTTCTGCATATCTTCGGGTAAGGGGGCTTCGAATTTTACCATTTCGTCGGTTTCGGGGTGTTTGAATTCGAACGTTGAGGCGTGGAGGGCAACCCGGCTTATAGCCGGCTGCTGCACGGCGGGTTCGGTATCGGCTAACTGCCAGGGATAAACCAGTCTGCCGCCGTACATATCATCGGCAACGATAGGATGCTTTATATACGAGAGATGAACCCGTATCTGATGGGTACGGCCGGTCTTGGGTGTAAGCTTCAGCAGAGAAAAACCTCGAAAAGATTCGAGGACTTCGTAAAAAGTGATTGCCTCTTTGCCGTTTTGTGGTCTGACTGCATATTTTTCCCTGACCCTTGGGTGGATGCCCAATGGTACTTTTATGCGGTCGGCTGTTAGTTCAGGCGTGCCGTGGACAATGGCCAGATAGTTTTTTTTGACCTGGCGGCGTTCGAATTGCCTGGCAATTTTCCACTGGGTGGTATCGTCTTTGGCAACAACCATAACGCCGGTCGTGTTTTTGTCGAGCCGATGTACGATGCCGGGGCGAAATTCGCCAAGACCGGTCGATAGCTTATCCGAATAAAACACAAGTGCGTTTACTAAAGTGCCGTGTGTATTGCCACGGGCAGGGTGCACAAGCATACCGGGCTGTTTATTCAGGATGATTAAGCAAGAGTCTTCATAAATAATATTCAGCGGGATGTCCTCGGGCAGAATCTCTTTGGCGGGTGGTTCGGGCAGTGCCAAATCGATTTTATCGCCCGGGCTCAGTTTGAAGCTGGGTTTGGCGATTTTGCCATTAACCTTGACTGTGCCTGCCTTGATTGCATCCTGGATGAAACGCCGGCTCAGGTTACTAAAACGACCGTGGAGATACTTATCGAGTCTGCGCTCTTTAATGGCGCTGCCGACATGCATGGTCAACGGCTCATTTTCGGTACCCGACCTCTGAGATAATTCACTTTGTGAATTATTTGACGGGCACATTTGGTTCGGGGGCCTTAGTGTTGATTTCAGGTAAGACTTTCGGCATCCGGGATGACTGATTTACATCGACTGGCAGGTTAGCCTCAACAGGTAGATTGGTATCAATTGGTTTTATCTGGATAGTCGGTTTCGCGGCAGTTCCTGCCGTTTTGCCTTGCAAAAGCGAGTCAGCGGGAGCAATTGGTGCCAGCTTTAAAATCACTTTTTGCTTATAATCAGCCATTGTCTCGAGGCGGTGCTTTGCCTGAACGACGGCTACGGTACCTTCGAAATCAGGATTTGCGGCGACCGCTTGATATATCTGCTGTGCCTTTTCAAAGTTACCAAGTTCTTCCTCACAGAGTCCCAGGCCGAATTCAGCCGCAGCCGTTAAAGACGGATTAGATATCCCCTTCAGGTGGGTCTGGATTGCTTCGGTGTAAGCGGCCTTCGCTTGGTTTATCTGCGCTGTTAAATCCTGCTCACTTATGGCGCCGCGCCGGTAATGCATCTCCGTTCGCAGGGCTTCGGCCTGTTTAATAAGTGCCAAAGCAGCCATCCGGTCGTTTTTTGAATTTTGAGCGAAGTTACCAAGATTATTGGCCGGCTGAATGAGTATAAACGAAAGGTCTCTTCCCTGGGCCTGGGCATTAAGGACCTGTGTTTTGTTGGCCGACAACTGGTTAAGCAGGTTAGAAAATTCGAGATGCTCTCGCACCTGTATTACGTTTTTAGTGTAGGTTCTCCAGATGTAAACGCCTGCGACCGCAATAAGCAATGCCGATACACAGATAATAGTTATGAGATTTTTCTTCGTCCATTGCGGCAGGTTTCCCAGCCATTCGGCCAATTCATTGGTTTTTAGGTCGTGCCGATGCTCAGATTTCATTTCATTCCTCGTTATCAGAATCCAATTTAGAGTTATGTAAAATTCAATTGTAAACTCAAGTCAGAATTATAACAAAATCTCTTTTCTCTTGCAATAGGACGGTTTATCGGTTAAATTTTACCCCGTTAGAAATTATGGCCAAAAGAGGGGCAGATACCTGCGGCGGTTTTATTTCTAACGGAGTTTGCTGATAGTTAGTCGAAAGGGTATAGATGCTCGGAATGAAGACAGAAAACAGAGGACAGAAGGCAGTCCACAGGATGCCTACCTGGGGCATAGGTTACGGCAAAGACAGAAGGCTTTTATTTTTTACTTTTTATTTTTCGGTAATCTTTTCGTCAGCAGTTTTGCAAAGCGCAACACAGACAAAGGTATTAGAAGGCATTTGGGACCCGGCGAAATATATCGGCCTTGATGAAATTAAGCCGGGGATGGAGGCTTATTGTCTGACGGAGTATGGTGTTGCCGGGATTGAGAAGTTTGGTCTGGAAGTTGTGGATGTAGTGCGCGGCTTTGAAGCTGGTAGAGATGTGATTTTGGTTGAGGGTACCGATGAGCGTTTTATCCACACGGGCCCTGTGGGCGGGTGCAGCGGCTCTCCGGTCTATATCGACGGCAGATTAGCCGGGGCGTTGGCTTATGCGTGGACTTACGCCAAGGACCCGCTTTACGGCGTAACTCCAATCGAGGAAATGCTCAAGGTAGGCAGTGGAATGCAAGTTAGCCGTTCCGAGCAAAGTGCCGGTCAGGTATGGTCAGTGTTCGAATTTTCCAAACCGATTGATTTGGCCGAGATTGACAGACAATTTAGAAACGAGCTGGTAAAGAGAAGCCGTAATCTTATTGGCGTTAATACTTTGCCGTGTCCTCTGATTACCTCTGGTTTGCCGAGAGAAGTTTGTGAACAACTGGATGAGCTGGTTAAGCCCCTGGGGCTCATGGTTGTTGCAGGTGGTGGAAATAACAAGGTCGAAGACAGCGAAAAGGTGCAGTTAGTGCCGGGAGCCTGTCTTGTCGTACCGCTGGTAAGTGGTGATATAACAATGAGCACGTTTGGGACTGTAACCGAAGTTAGGGGTGATAAGGTTTATGGCTTCGGACACAGCTATCTCGGTTACGGCCCTGTCGATTTGCCGATGGCCACGGGGAAAGTGCACACGGTAGTATCAAGTGTATATCGTTCTTTCAAGTTGGCCAGTGTGGTAGAAACAGTTGGTGCCTTGACGACGGATGAGTCGATGGCGGTCTTCGGGCGGATTGGTGCAAAGGCCAAAACGATACCACTGATGATACGAATAGACCGTTATAACGACCTCGAGAAACGCGTGTACAATTGCCAAGTTGTTAATAATCGGCTGCTCACTCCGACGTTGCTTCAATCTGCTGTAGCTGGGGCGGCTCTTCAACTCGGCGATCTTCCGCCGGACCATACGATCGAATACAAAGTAGCTATCGGTTTAGAGGATGCCGAATCAATTAGCTTTGAAAACGTCTCCACCGCTCGTGGTATGATTGAGTTGATAATTGAAACTGTCAGCTCGGTTGCGCTGCTTATGAATAATCCGTATGAAGAAGTTGGTATAAAATCAATCGATTATGATATTCGCATAGTGCCGAGGAGCATTGTTTCACATATATGGTCGTTGGAATTGTCCGATTCAAAAGTCAAAGCCGGCGAGAATATCGAGATTGGAGTCGTTGTGGAATCCGTTCTGGCGGGAAAGAAAAAATACCAGTGTACCTTAGAAATACCCGAAGATTTGGCGCCCGGAAGATATGACCTGACGGTGTGCGGCTCGCTGGATTATGAGCGGTTTCTTATGAAAGCTGTTCCTTATAAATTTATTGCGCAAAGTGTGCCGGATTTGATTGAGGCTCTCAATTATTCTTTGGGGATTGGTAGAGATAAGTTGTATTTTCTTTTGTCTCTTCCGCCCGGGGGGGTTGCCCTGGAGCAGGCTGAGCTGCCCGACCTGCCGGGAACCAAGGCTTTGGTTCTGCAGAACTCAAAAAGGGCGCTGAGAATCCAGCCATATCAACATTGGATTGAACGAAGTTTAGAAACCGGCACAGTGGTTATAGACAAAAAGGCTATGAAAATAACAGTAGAAAAATAATAAGTCGTGTTGCGAATGGTAAATGGTGAGTAGTGATTAATGAGCAGTCAATTAACCACTCACCAATTAACCGCTCACTAAGTCATTTTTTTCGGAGAGTTGCTATGAGAGATAAATTCCACGGTAATTGCAGATTAACCTTTACGGTTTTGCTCTGTCTGGCTCTGAGCTCAGCTTGTTTGGCGGTTAGCAGTAAGGTTACACGTCATACCAGCAGTTCGGATTTATTGAAGGGCCAAACCGAAGAAGTTGTAATTAGTTCACGAGGGACTATCCAGCTCGGTCGGGCAGCCGAGACGCTGCTTGAGGAAAAGGAATTCGAGGACCTTGGAGACGTTTGGTCGATAAACAGTATTGTTGTGAGCGGCGGAACAGTCTATTTCGGCACAAGCCCTAACGGTGGCATCTATAAATACAGCCTTAATAAACTGACAAAGATTTATCCATTAGAAGAAGACCAGGTAGAAGAAAATCAGAGCCAAGCAGAAAAAGAACCAAACGATGCGAATGAGCCCGACAGCAAAATAGTCGATACTGAGGAGCATCTGTCAAACGAGCATATTTTCGCTATGGCAACTGATGTGTCCGGCAGGCTTTTAGCAGGTATAAGCGGCAAAAAATGCAGGCTGTGCCGGTTCGAAGCCAACAGGATGGAGACTATTTTTGAGCCGAACGACGCTAAATATATCTTCGCAATAACTATTGACGGCAGCGGTAATATTTATTTGGGCACCGGGCCGGAAGGTAAGGTTTACGGACTCAATTCACTCGGCAAAAAAGCCCAGCTTGTTTACGATAGTCTCGACAAAAACATACTTTCACTTGCGAGCGGGGAGGACGGCTATATTTATGCCGGAAGTGACAGCCGAGGACTTGTATATAAGATAAACCCGCGCACCAAAAAAGCAACGGTTTTATATGACAGTGAACAGCCGGAGATTACAGCGCTATTATTTACAGAGGCCTGGGGAGAAGGTGGTCTGTATGCAGCGGCGACATCAGCCAAGATTGTTCAGGCCCAAACGCAATTTGCCGCCCAACTGCCCTCCACCGGTCGGCCTGAGGCCAAAAAGGAAGAAGGTAAAAGCTCCGGTAAGAGCGACGGCGGACGTAAACTTACAGTTGCAAATACAACAAAGCCAGGTGCAAGTAAACCGGGCCAGGGACCGCCGCCGGTCCGCAAACCAACAAAACCGGGTCAGGCCAGTTTCATATACAATATAACTAAAGACGGTTTTGTGAACGACCTATTCGGCGAGGCTGTGGTTTTCTTCTGCTTGGCAGAAGAGGATGGAAAGGGCGTCCCGCAAGGCGGGAACCCAAAGCTGCTTGTCGGAACCGGAAACAGCGCACAGCTTTTTAGCATTGACCCGTCCGCCGAGCAGGAAGCAGTTATATATGAGGATGAGCATGCGGCACAGGTAACAGCGATAGCCGTGGCCGGCGATGATGTGTACCTTGGGACGGCAAATCCAGCGAAGCTGGTAAAGTTAGGCTCCGGTTTCGCTTCGGAGGGGACTTATACTTCTGACCTTGTCGATGCCGGTCAGCCGGCAAAGTGGGGTAAGCTGCAGCTCGAAGCGGATATTCCGCGAGGATGCACGGTTCATGTGGCCTCTCGCAGCGGAAACGTCAAGGATGTAAACGACCCGACTTTTTCAGAATGGACCGAGCTGGTGGAGGTTGCAGAACCGATACAGCTTGACTGCCCTTTAGGGCGGTTCTGTCAATATAAACTTGTGCTGCAGAGCGAAGACGGTGATAAAAGCCCGCTTATAAGGGAGATTGCCGTTGCCAGCACTGTGCCGAATTTGGCGCCGAAGGTCGAATCGGTAACTGTTAGTCGAGTTGCGGCGGCCAACAAGGAGGGATTTTTCAAAATCAGCTACAAGACCAAAGACGACAACGGCGATAAGCTGATTTACAAAATAGATTTCCGAAGACTCGCCAGAACAAACTGGATCGAACTCAAAGATAAGCTTGCTGCCGCCAGCTTCGAGTGGGACGCAAAGACCGTTGAAGACGGTCGATATGAGGTAAGGATAACCGCAAGCGATGAGAGAAACAATACCACTTCAACAAAATTGTCCGGCAGCAGGATAAGCGACCCGGTGGTAGTTGATAACACCGGCCCGGTTGTTAAGAACATAACGACATCCGCCCTTAAAAACAACGGGCAGTACAGGATTTTCGAGATTGAGGTCAAGGATGAACTCAGTGCGATTGGGAAACTGGAATATACAATCGACAGTAACGCTGACTGGATAGGTACCGTGCCGGATGATTTGGTTTATGATACTACGGATGAGAATTTCACCATCAAAATAGATGCGAAAAAAGATTTACCCGAAGGCGACCATGTGCTGACAATTAAAGTCAGTGACGCAGTCGGCAATACAACGTATAAGACTTTCGAGGTCAATGTTGGTGAGTAGTTAATTAACCACTCGCCAATCGCACAGGTGACGAATTGTGCGGTATATCGAATTTGAAGAAATCGCTGAGACAGTCGAATCACTTTGCATATCGGCCGGCTATGAGCTGCCTGAGGATGTTTTAGCTGCTCTTGAAGAAGCGGCACAGAAGGAATCCAACCCGGGGGCTGTAAAAATACTGGAACAGCTCATCGATAATGCCCGAATAGCAGCAGATGAAAAAATGCCTTTATGCCAGGATACGGGACTTGCGGTGGTCTTTGTGGAACAGGGTTCTGAAGTGGCGGTTAAACCTGGTGGTGGCCAGTCCCAGGCGACTTTGTTTGATGCAATCAACGCAGGCGTCGCGGCAGGCTATGATAAAGGTCATCTGCGAAAAAGCGTTGTAGCCGACCCTTTAAATAAACGCAGGAACACCGGCTCAAATACACCTGCTATAATCCACCACGCAATTGTGCCGGGCGATAAGTTGAAGTTGACCGTTATGACCAAAGGTGGTGGGTGCGAGAATAAGAGCCAATTCAGGATGTTTAAACCCACGGCCCGGAAGAGCCGGATAATTGATTGGATTGTTGATGTTGTCGGCTCTGCCGGTGCCGATGCCTGTCCGCCGTTTGTTGTTGGGGTAGGGATTGGGGGCGATTTTGAACTAAGCTGTCTGCTGAGCAAAAAGGCCCTGTGCCGGAATCTGGACCGGAAAAACAGTGATGAGTTTTACGCTGAGCTTGAGACTGATTTGCTTTCGAGAATCAATGCGCTTGGCTTAGGCCCACAGGGTCTCGGCGGCGATACAACCGCTTTGGCTGTTTTGGTTGAGACCGCTGCGTGCCATATCGCGTCGCTTCCAGTGGCGGTGAACATTGAATGCCACAGCCACAGACACAAAACAGCAACAATCTAACAAATGCACAAACCGCTCTTTATGGCGGGTCTTTAAAGGGCCAGCCGTATTTCTCGTTTTGCCCGAACTCCATTTCCGACCTGTCATCGCGATCTTCTTTTAGGGCCGACCGCACTTCCTGGACGTGTGCATCCACAAAAACCGCATTGACTGTGCCGGCATTTAAGTTTTGCTGCGAGGTACCATGGAAGGTGCCGAACCAATCGCGGCCGTCGGGACACAGGGCGTTGTCGTTGAGTACATAGGCGCAGCCGGGTCTGCGCCACATGTTCTCGGCAGCGAAGAAAAACACCTCTGATTTACTCCTTGTTATCTCAGAACGCTTGAGAACACCACCGCCGCCGGCCCCGTTCCTCGAGCCCAAGTAGGCGTTCATACTGTAACTGTAGTAAGGAACAACAGGTATGGAACGGTCATGGCCGGGATGCTCTTGGCCCTCAGATTTGGCAATAACTTTGAAAGATGGACAGAGATGGACCTTCTCTTCCGGCAGGTAGGGCCAAAACGGACCGTCGGCAGGGTATCGCGGGTCGTGCCAGCGGCAGGAACGCGGGTATCCGCTCACAGGATGCTCGTCCGCGACGAGAGAGAGCCATGCCTGAGGATAGCGGTCGTCATGGTCGTCTAAGTATATGGCCTGCGCTATGCCGTATTGACGCAGGTTAGCCCTGCAAGTCATTTCTCTTGCCTGCTCCTTTACTCGCTGCAGTGCCGGCATCAATATCGCCATTAATACCGCAATGATGGCAATTACCACCAAGAGTTCTATCAGGGTAAATCCCCTTCGTCTGTGCATAATGGTACTTTTCATATCTTCTAATTACTTTTCTTTTCAAAATCCCTGAGGGTACATCTCACCTGTTTGGGTTTGCTATTTCATAGTTGCCGCCGTCATACTGGTCCTCTGCCTTTATCATACCACAGTGCCCATCGACAAATACCAAATTGGCTGAACCCTTATTTCGGTCTCCGCCCGGGATACTATGGTAGGTGGCGAAGCAATCACGTATACCTGGCGGAGGGTCGATATATAAACCGTTATCGTTGAGTGTATAACCGCTCAGGTCCGGAATACTCCACAAATTCTCCTCAGAAAACGAAAAAATATCTGCGGGATGTTTCACCTCTGATTCGTTCTTAACCGCTTTCTCGCCGAAATACCCTCTGGCACCCAACCAGCCATTGGTGCTGTAACTGTATCGAGGGTCCCTACCCATAGACTTGCCAATAGTTTTGAACGAGGTACACAGGTTGATGTCTTTATCCTTTATGTAAGGCCAGAGTGGGCCGTCAGGCTCATCCTCTCTCTCAAAGTTTCCTCCGTCGGAATAGAGCCAGTACCAGGGATTGGGGAAGCGGCCTTCGTTATCGTCCAGGTACAACCTCTCGGCTATGCCGTATTGACGCAGGTTACTCCTGCACGAGATTGTCCGTGCCTGCTCCTTGACTCTTTGGAGTGCGGGCATCAGTATCGCCATTAATAACGCAATGATGGCGATTACCACCAACAGCTCTATTAAGGTAAACCCTACCTGGCTAAGTCGCCGACGCTCCGGAGCTTTAGCGATGGAGCGTACATCGCTGCGTAGCACAAGTCCTCTTCGTTTGTTCATAATGGTACTCCTTTCTTAAGAATCAATTAGCACAGGAAACACGCCTGTGGCTGTGACGGCTCTGTGTAAATCCTAATGTTTCGCCGCTTTACCCCACATAGCCACAGCGGCCCAGTGAATATCCTCATTGCCCGGCTGATTCCCAGAGAAGGCCGTTGGTGGTATACGCTTGCCAAACTCGATTGTACGCGGGTCTTTCCATTTGTGATATTCGCTGTGCCCATCCGCAAAGGAAAAGTTCGTTCCGTCACCGTGTCGAACCGGCGGCGGGTCCCACCACCTCTCCTCCCTAACATAGACCGTCCAACCGCCCAGGGCGGAGGTTATTGTACCGCCATCATCGAGAAAAACTATCCTGAAGGCAGGGTTGGGGATATCCAATCTTTTCTTTATCATCTCCGCATCCATATCGGACCAGCCCTTACAGTTCATAGAATCAGCCACAGAGTACGTCCGCAGGATTTCTTCCTGCACGTTTGAGCGAACGATCTTTTTTACGGTTGGACACTTGTAAAGTTTCAAGTTCCTAACGTATGGCCACAAGGCTCCATTCATGATAGCGTTTTTTTTCTGTTCTACACTCATACCAGACTCCCAATCTTTGAGCACCCAGGGAGTCTCGTGCTGATGTATGCCGTACTCCCCTGTATCGCCGTTGACGAGATTGTCATCATTCTCATCGGCATACATAATCCAGGCAAGGGTCAACTGCTTGAGATTGCTCAGGCAGGTTGAACGCCTGGCCTGTTCCCTGGCCCGATTTAGAGCCGGCATCAATATTGCCATCAATACCGCAATAATAGCGATTACCACTAAAAGTTCTATTAATGTAAACCCTTCTCTTCTGCGCACAAAACAATTCCTTTCTTTTTCTGTACCCCCTGTACCCCAAAAACAGGTTTTTTAAAATCAGTCCGCAAGAAAGGCCCGTCAACAGGATCGGCCTTTTCTGTGCGATAGTTATTTTTCAGTAGTCTTTGAAATTTTGCATCCAGTCGGGCCAGACCGGCGGTGGAGCATTGACTGGGTATCCACGATGCCACTTGAGTTTCCATAACTCCTTAAGTCCGACCTTTCTGGCGGAGGAATCCAAAAAGGCGCTGTTCGCAAATCCGTTGTGTCGGTTGATGCAAAAGCGGGCCATCATATTGCCGGAATAACCTCGGGTATCACTGGGTCCCGGAGGCTCCTCGGTCTGGCGTGGCCAGCCATCAACCCAGAGGCAATCCAAAATCAGCGGTACATTACTTGCACCTGGAACATTGTAGCCTCTCCAATATTCCTCCTTGGTACCCGCAAATGGCCTGCTGCCTGAGTAAATCCAGCCATTTACCCCGTAGCTGCCGTAATCACCATCTTCCGCCCACTCTATTGTACTTTCAAAGACCCCCCAGGCTTTAAACGTGCTGCCGCTGGGTATACCACCACCTTCGGGCACTGCCGGCTTCATAGCCTCCGGACAGCAGCGCTGCTTACCAACGTCAACGTAGTACGGCCGAAGCACATTCATCCAAAACCCATTCTTCAGTTCAAAATAGTCACTGAAGAGGCCGTCGTTTTCATCCATATACATCGTAAAACAAAGACCCCATTGGTGCAGGTTCGATTGACAGGCAACCACTCGTGCCTGTTTTCTTGCCCGCTGCAAAGACGGCATCAATATCGCCATCAATAATGCTATGATGGCAATTACCACCAAAAGTTCTATTAATGTGAACCCTTCTCTTCTGCGCACAACAATTCCTTTCTTTTTCTGTACCCTAAAAACAATTTTTTAAACATCAGTCAACAAGAAAGACCGGCCCACAGGATCGGCCTTTTCTACGCGATAGTAATTTTTCAGTAGTCTTTGAAGCTTCTCATCCAAGCCGGCCAGTCGCCTGGCTGGGCAAGACCGGCTGTAGTCCAGTCACCTGCTGTGTCGAATCTGCGATGCCACTTCAGCGTCCACAATTCTTTAAGGCCGATCTTTCTGACGGAGGAATCCATAAAGGCGCTGTTCACAAATCCGTTGTGTCGGTTGATGCAAAAGCGGCCCAGAAAAGACACGTCACCATAAGTTAGCCCATCCCCTTCTCTCGCAGGAGCATTGTTGGGATTTGGCCAGCCATCAATCCAGAGGCAATCCAAAAGCAGCGGTACATTACTTGGATTTGGAACATTATTGTGGCCCATCCAATAATCCTCCTTGCTACCCGTAAATGGCCTGCCTGAATAAAGCCAGCCATTTAGCCCATAGCTGCCGTAATCACCATCTTCCGCCCACGCTAATGCACTGCTGCTAAAGACCCCCCAGGCTATAAAGGTGCTACCGGAGGCCCCACCACCGCCTCCTGACGGCACCCGCGGCTTCGTAGCCTCCGGACAGCAGCGCATCTCACCAACGTCGGTATAGTACGGCCGAAGCACACACTGCCAAAACCCATTCCTATTTAGTTCATCTTCACTGAAGAGGCCGTCGTTATCATTCATATACATCTCAAAACAAAGACTCCATTGGTGCAGGTTCGACTGACAAGCAACCACTCTTGCCTGTCTTTTTACCCGCTGCAAAGCCGGCATCAATATCGCCATCAATAATGCTATGATAGCAATTACAACCAAAAGCTCGATTAGGGTAAACCCTTTTCTTCGTTTGCTCATAATAACATCCCTCATTTTCCTATCTAATTTTATCTTCACTATTCTGTACGATGCGCAAGAACGGCTGAACTGCAAAGGACCAGCCTTTTCTGCACGATAGTCATTTTTCAGTAGTCTTTAAAACGTCTAATCCATTGCGGCCAATTGCTCTCTTGGACACCGCCGGCCTGGGTCCAGGGACCTGCCGTATCGAATTGTTTATGCCACTTCAGCGTCCATAACTCTTTCAGGCCGACCTTTCTTACTGACCAATCCAGAAAGGCAGCGTTGAGAAATCCCTGATGGCGGTTGATACAAGTACGGGCCATGTTGTTGCCGGACCAGGCCGCAAACTCGTTACTGGCGGGTGCATGAGTTGGTAATGGCCAAAGGTCAAAACGCAGGGCCTCAATAAACCATGGCACGTTGTTAGCGCCGCGTGCACCGCTGGTCTTCCATCCGTTCTCGGTGGATACACCGCCCTCATACGTAGTGGCGCTTCGCGGTATGAGACAGTAGCCATTGATGCCGTAGCTGCCGGCTATGCCATCTCTTCCCAGCCTGTCGCCGGTAAATATGCCCCAGGCGTTAAATATATTGAATGTGGGTATCTGAACGCCATTTTCGTCACGTATCGGTTTTTTTGCCGAAGGACAGAACCAAAGCTCGTTCGTCTTCCAACTCTTATAGCGGTCTTCTAAGTACCGTGGCCACCAGTAGGCAGGGGTCCCCGGTGCAGAATCCCAGAATTTGCCGTCATTTTCTTCCGTATACATTGACGCAATTAGATTCCACTGTCTGAGAGTTCCCAGGCATTTTAGCATTTTGCCTTGTTCTTTGACTCGCCGGAGCGCCGGCATCAGGATAGCCATCAATACCGCGATGATAGCTATCACCACCAAAAGCTCGATTAAGGTAAACCCCGTTAGAAATCTTCTGCTTTCCCGATCAGGAATCTCAATTTCTAACGGGGTAAACCCTCTTTGTTTGCTCACAATAACACTCTTCAGCTTTATACTAATGTTCTCTGTCATTGTGTACGATGCACAAGAACACCTTGTTCCACAGGTTGGGCATTATTGCGCTATTTTAGCCCGATATTACCAAACACTGTATTATACCTCAAATCTGAATTTCTTGCAAGATTAAAGTTCTGATTAACAGCGTCAAGTAAATATCGGACGGTTTATTAAGAGAGCAACCCTTCTGTCGAGACGCATCCATAGCTCGTGTATGGCAAAACGTTGGTTTGGTAGAATTTACAAAAATCCTCATTTTTTCGCGAATATCAATGATTTAATACCTGGCAATATGAATTAATCCATTTTCGAGTCAGGTACAGGTATCTGTAAGGATGCCACAACACAAGTTTGCGATGGCGATGTAGTCTTCGGCACCAAGCTGTTCGGGACGTTGTGTTGGGTCGATGGAGCATCGCTCAAATATTTCGGGCCAATTTATGCCCTCGGTATTGTCAATTTTTGCGAATTTGCCGCGAGCCAATTTGCTGCAGGCCATAAGGGTCTTACGGCGATGACCCATAAAAAGATGTACGGTCTGACTGAAAAACTCCATATTCTCAATACGCTTTAACTTTTCCTGGTCGAGGACAAAGCTGACCATTGCCGAATCAACCTGTGGCTGAGGCCAAAAGACCGTCGGCTTCAAAAGCCGTATAGTTTTTACATCACCGGTGGCACTCAGGAATATACTCAGGGTGCCGTAATCACTGCTTCCGGGGACGGCTGTCATTCGGTCGGCAACTTCCTTTTGGATGGTAACGTACATAGCGTCTGCTGCTGTCGGACCTGTAACCAGATTCAGAATCGTCGGCGAGGCGGCATTGTAAGGCAGATTTGCCACCAACAGGATTCGGCCATGATATTTTTTACGAGCCGACTCCAGTGCGTTTGTAACCGTACGGCTGAGGGTGTTTTTGTTTTCAAGAATATCAGTGTTGATAAGCTCGATGTTTTCTGCGTTTGCGAGCCGGCTTTGTGCAATTTCAGCCAGTGTCCGGTCAAGCTCAACAGCAACGACCATACCGGCTTTTTCGATTAGGACCTCGGTTAAAGAACCTGTCCCGCAGCCGACCTCGAGCACAATATCGTTATTTGTGATATTTGCAGAATCGACCAGCAGCCGCATCAGATTCAGGTCGATTAGAAAATGCTGGCCAAGCCGTTTGTTCGGACGGACGCCTGCCGAGACAAGCAACTGCTGGATTTGCCGTTTAGTCTGCATCAGAAGAATTTAGAATTAAGAACGTAGAATGTAGAATTGTACATATTCAGATTTCCTCGGAAGCTCGAGAGTTTTTCACGATAGTCGTAAGGATTGCGACCAGTTCGTTTGACTCTTTGGTCAATCCGTTTAACCTCTCGGCGGACACAACTTTATTTTCTTTGAAGAGTCGAAGCCAATAATGTGTTTCTCGAGCTTCTTTAAGAGCGATATTGCATTTCGATACAAAATCAGCTTTGCTTTGTCCCGCCATTGCCTCTTCTAAATTTGCCCCAATCGATGTTCCTGAACGTAGAACCTGCCTACCCAAAACCTCTCCAATACCCTTTTGCTTAGCTAAAAACTGATAAAGTTTAACGATTCGACAGGCAAATGAAAAAGCTCTTTTCTGGATATCCCTCTCTTTGGCTTTGCCGTCATTATCGTTCATTGCCTACTTTCGTTTCTAAATTCTCAATTCTCAATTCTGAATTCTTCTTCGTTTTGGCCATTTGTATTGCGATGGTAATGGCTGACTTCATACCGGCCGGCTTGGCAATGTTTTGGCCTGCGATGTCGAAAGCTGTTCCGTGAGCAGGTGATGTTCTTATAATCGGTATTCCGATGGTTACATTGACCGCCCGCTCGAAATTGAGCAGCTTTACAGGTATCATACCCTGGTCGTGATACATTGCGACGACGCCGTCGAATTCGCCGTGGACAGCCCGTAAAAAAAGGGTATCGGCCGGGAATGGGCCTTGACAGT
>Ga0114922_10001358_pt1 | contig 23355 bp, 17 predicted proteins | sample AartaG_FD_100975 | JGI IMG/M metagenome (GOLD analysis project Ga0114922, IMG submission 100975) | Deep subsurface microbial communities from Aarhus Bay to uncover new lineages of life (NeLLi) - Aarhus_00045 metaG | ecosystem: Environmental > Aquatic > Marine > Oceanic > Sediment | place... | reverse complement strand
TTTATGATATCTGGATTAGTCCAAGAACAGGAGATGATGTCAATAGGAGCCCATGGTTGAGAAAGCTACCAAAAAAGAACAAGTACATCTGCCGAATTCACGACGTAAGACCGGAACATTGCCGGGAATATCCTCAATCAAAGAAGCATGCTGAAGAAACTGGGTGCAAAGGATTTGAAGAATATGACAAATGACTCTGTAGTGCTCGCTACTGTTTTGCGCCTTGGGGCGGAAGTGTTGGTTTCAGCAGATGCAGCCTTTCAACAGACATCTGAGCCGGTTGTTGCCTCGCCATCCGACTTGAGGATCTAAGGGCTCGCGGATAAGTCGCACCCTTACTCACAAACCTTCTGATTCTCACAGTGAGAAAAGGTGAGATAGGGTATTCAGTGTGAGGAAAAACAACCACACCTAAAAAAATAAGACAGGCTGAAAGTCGCAAATTGGAGTTGAAAAGATCCCTGCCCTCTGGATTGAAGTGGTTAAAAACCATTATTGCTTTTACGAATGGAGCTGGGGGAAAGTTGATTTTTCTATGAAAGCTGAAGATTCAAACAAGATTAGATCAAGAGATCTGTGCATATTTTGGCAAACGTACTCTTCGAAGGAAATATAATGGGCAACAGTATTAACACGGCGTTTTCAGAATGCAACAAGACTATTCCAAGACTTACTGGAGGTTATCCCTCAGAAAGTATTGTTGGCAATTGGAAGGGTAGTGCACTCAACGAAGAATCTACTCTGCACCAACTCTCGCCTTACATTGGCAAAATGAAATCGTCTATGGCCAATACACTAATCGCCAAATTAACGCATAAGGGCGAAACCCTCTATGATCCGTATTGTGGATCAGGGACCATCGCGTTAGAGGCTTGGGCTGCGGGTCGCAATGTCATAGCCAATGACTTGAGTCCATATGCAGTTGTGCTCACACAGGCAAAACTTTTCCCCTATTTTGCTTTGCAAGATGCGCTTTGTGAAATTGCCAGTGTTGCTAAAGAAGTACGGAAAATTATACAAAAGGTTGATCTGCGTAAAGTTCCCAAGTGGGTGAGAAATTTTTTCCACCCAGAAACGCTTCGAGAGATTATTGCGTGGTTTCAGGTATTGAGATCAAGAAAATCCTATTTTTTGATCTCATGTTTTCTTGGCATCCTTCATCATCAGCGGCCAGGGTTTTTATCATATCCCAGCAGCCACGCAGTACCTTACTTGCGGCAGAGAAAATTTCCTCGCGAAATGTACCCGGAACTTTATCAGTACCGTCCTGTGCAAGAACGGCTTGAAAAAAAGGTTGCTCGTGCCTTAAAAAGGAAGCCTCACTTGGATCGGCAGTTGCTTCGTAGTTGCCATATGCGCGATGCTTCAAAATTTGTACCGGAACCAAAGATAAATGCCATAATAACTAGTCCTCCATACATGCGGCAGTTGGACTATGGGCGGGACAATCGGCTTCGTTTGTGGTTTTTGGGAGCCCAGGATTGGAAATCATTAAATCACAGCATATCGCCATCAGAAACTAAATTCATCAGTCTTATGAGGTCTTGCCTCAAATTATGGCATAATGTGCTGGTTCCAAAAGGACTATGCATTTTAGTCTTGGGAGATGCTCGCTGTCGGTCATATGACTTGGCTCTTCCCGATGCTATAGCTTATATTGCAACCGAAGAGATAAGAGGGTATTCGGTTTTGTGGAAGTATACTGAAACAATCCCAAATGTCAGGCGTGTACGTCGCGGCAATTCGGGCAGTTTAACGGAAACTGTTCTGGTTCTTTGTAAAGATTAAGATCTATCGGAGGTAAACGATATGAAAAAAAGGGAACGCGTACATGACCCCTATGTCGACATTATTATCAACGACTACCGTCTCGTGGAGAGAGTTGGAAAAGGCAGGATTGGGAGTGTGTACAGGGCTGAGAGACCAAACCCGCGAGATACTCTAGCGTGTAAAGTTATACCGGAAAACAAACTCAAGGAAGGATGGCAAAGAGAAATTGAAAAGATTGTACATCTTAGAGGCGTACCGAATATTGTACAGTATCACGCGCATGATACAAAATTTGATAATAACCAAAGGCCCTTCGCCTGGATTCTATGGGACTTCATCGACGGTATTGACCTGCGAAAATATATTGGCAATCCTCCCTGGGCGTTAGATATTGCTTTTATCGAGGATATTGCAGAAACCATACTTCGGTCCCTGCATGCATGTCGCGCAGTAGGCATTCAACACGGTGATCTCCATGAGGGGAATATCTTGATATCAAAGCCTGATCCACGGATTCTGGGGAGTAAAAGAATAATATGGATATCGGACTTTGGTTACGGAGGATCACACAACGAGGTTCAACCGAAAGATGATTATAAACAGCTCTTTGCGATTATTTCGAATTTACTTCGAATGCTCTCTTCGTTTGATCTTAATCCGCGTGACAAAGTGCTTCATAACAAAATGACCGAATTTCTACACAAAAGAATCCTGGAAGCCGATCCGACCCAGAAGTACTACGTTGGCGACACAGAGTCATTAATTAATGATTTCAATAGATTGGGTCCAGAGGCGGAAGCTGAAGCTGCTGCGGCAGGAAAAGGAGATGAAATTAAAGGGACTGGAGATTATCTCTGGGCAGAGGCAATAGGAAATAGGAGTGACGAATGGAAAACCCTGTTCGTGCCCGAATTCCTTGCTGCGCAAGACCTGCTTAGCAAGAATATCACGGTTCTTACTGGAGCCCGAGGATGCGGGAAGACAATGGCTTTCAGACGACTCACTGCCTTTATGGACAATGTCATTGGCGAACCGTCAGGAGTAAAAGGGGCTGATCAGTTTGTGGGGTTTTATCTCAATTGCAGGTATCTTCTGGAAGCATTTCCCTGGCTTCCAAAGCACCTTAGTAAAGATATGAAGCAACAGATAATACATTTTTTTCACCTCGCATGGTTTAGCGAAATTTGCAAGACTCTGGCGCTTTGCCGAGGCAACGGGCAAAACTCCTTCGAATGGACGAATCGATTCTTAACCGGCATCTTTGGCGACAAGTATCAGCCACTTCCTTTTGGCTCTGATAGTTTGGCTCATGTCCGCGCATTCATAGAAGATGATAAAGAAAGATGCCGTCTTTCTGACCTGGGAAGGGCGGGTGGCCTTGAAAACTGGCCTCTTGCAAGAATGGATTTTCTCGATATACTCCAGGATAAGCTTGAATCCAATGTGTCCTGGATAGGACAAACTCCTCTTTACCTTTTCCTGGACGATTACACGATTCCGATTGTTAGCCGTCAGGTTCAGCGAATTCTGAATCCCATAGTTTTTAAAAGACGCAGTAAACTATTTTTCAAAGTCTCTACGGAATCTACCAACAGTTTTGAAAGAGAAGCTTTGCGTAGAAAACCCCTTGAGCTTCATCAGGATTTTGAACTTATAGACCTAGCCAGCGAAAGCCTTCATCAGGACAGTAAGGCCAAGAAAATACTTCTGAATAATATATTTAGCCCAAGAATAGATCGGCATGAATTGTTTAAAGGCAAGGATCTAAGCCTTAAGGATGTGCTCGGGAAGACACCGTTAAACAACAATGAACTTGCAAAACAGATGCGTCATAACGCTGAAGAAGGCGGTAGTAAGCGGATCCTTTACCATGGTGAGGATGCTTTCGTTGGGATGTGGGCAAGCGACATAAGGATTATGATTCAGATGTTTGTAGACATGCTTCGTGATGCCAATGGGGAACTGCAAAAAGATGGAGTCCCCATCGGCGAAGAAATTCAGAACAGAATATACAGGGACACGGGGGGTGAGTTTTTAGGTCTTATGGGCTCCGTGGTTGAACCTTCCTTGTGGGAAAAGGGCCCAAGTTCAACAAAGCCCGGAGAAAAATACGGAACGCGCCTTAAAGATATTGTTGAAGCGTTTGTCAATGTATCACGATACGAATTGACCAAGTGGAAACTTATTAGCAACCAGGGCCGACTAAACCCCAAACAGGCATTTCGCTTGGAAATTATTGACAAGTTTGCCCTGTCAGCCAAAGCTGAATTATATTTTGAAGGTTTGGTGCGGTGGCATATTTTTCTGCAGGATTGGCGAGGTAAAAGTATTCGAGGTATGATTACACCACGGTTGTATTTGAATAGAATTTTGCTACCATTCTGTAACCTGACTTTTTCTAGCCATGACCATATCCAAATCACAAATGAAGAATTCATCTCTTTACTCACAAAACCTTCTAAGTTTCCCGCTTACTGGAGAAAAAAGAGACAGAGCAAAGGAGTTCGCGATGAAAAACAGAGAAGTCTTTGGTAGCGGCAGCCAAAGCAATTCACAAATCATGACACTTCCTGGACGATCGTTTGCAACTAAACTGCATCCAGACAAAAAGCGACTCTTTATTGGAGCCTACGGCTTTGAAAAACGTTCCCTAGGATGGGCTATAAGTCAAAAAGACCAAGGCAGTATTTTGAATCGGGCTTTGATGATTCGTTATTCACCTTCAAAAGGCAGAAACCGTATTAAATTATTAAAGCAGGCCCTTTCGCATATTGGAGCCTCAACGCCTGTGGATTTCACCTTTAATATTCGCTCACCTCATAGCATCGAAGAATCTTTATCCCTGAAGCTTGAAAACTTACTGCCTGACATAGATGAAGTAATTGTGGATATTTCTGCAATGACAAAACTATTGATACTTGTCTGCCTTTGTGACCTTGGAAAGTTCAGAGGAACAGTAAGAATCGTCTATTCCGAGGCTGAAGTATACGCACCAACCCAAGAGGAGTATGAACAGTCGAAGGATGACATGGAAATGATAGCGACTTTCCCTAGTCGTGGGTTTGAATCAATCATCAGAATGAAGTGCTTGAGTAGCATAAGGATGCAAGGACAGCCTGTAACAATGGTCGCCTTTACTTCTTTTAATGAGCAGTTGGTTCGGCACATGTTAGGGACTATAAGCCCGCATAGGCTTTTGTTTATAAACGGACGGCCGCCAAGAAAAGATTTCGCATGGCGCGAACGCGCAACGCAAGAAATCCATAAACGCCTTATAGAAGAATATCCTGCTGAAAACCCGTTGAATGAGCAAGGGTTACTCGATCGTGTTGCGAGCACGCTTGAATATACAGAGACAATTGATCGCCTTAACGAAATCTATGACCGGTTTGGAATCTATGAGAGGATTATCTGCGCTGCAACCGGAAGCAAGATGCAGACAGTAGGACTTTTTTTTGCCAAGATGAAGCATCCTGACATACACATTGAGTATCCAACACCCGATAGCTACTTTGTCAAAAATGGCATTAGCAAGAAAATCCGGGAAGTACATGAGATTGTGGTACCACGATTTTCAGAATTTCTAGAATGTTTATAGGGATATCGGACTTTTAACCGTTTAATGCTTTTGAAGAAAATAGAAGCTAAGCGGAGAGACTTCATGGCTAACAACATACGTTGGGGGCTGGATAATCCGCACCGCCTTTCGCAGACGAAGATGGTGCTGATTTCGGAAGGCAAGTACGACGAGTGGCGAAGATAAGCGGACCGACTCACTACCAATGACTGACACCCATAGCATACCACGGGCCATTGAGGTTGGTTTTCCGATTGTGGAGATCAATCGCCTTGCAGTAAGGGAGAGGAATTCCTTCAAGCCCATTTATCAGATGCATAAGTGGTTTGCCAGGCGTGCCTCGTGTGTCTTCCGCGCTATTCTGCTTGGCGCTCTCAAACCGGCATTCAAACCGGACGGGACTCCCACCGATTTGATGGCCGAGTTTTACAAAGACCACACCAATGATCCTGATACCAAAGGAAAGCATGTCCTTGATCCATTCATGGGCGGCGGTACTACTGTCGTTGAGGCGCTTCGGCTATGTTGCGAAGTGACTGGCATTGACCTCAACCCTGTGGCCTGGTTCATTGTCAAGACAGAGGTTGAGCCTGTTGACCTTGATGAGCTCAAAGAGGCATTTGAGCGCCTTGCCGCCCGCCCCGTAGATTGGAACCACAACAAGCCGTTGCGTGAAACCCTTCTTGAATTGTACAAGACCGAGATAGAGCCAAGTGTTGAAGCTGACGTTATCTACACCTTTTGGGTAAAGCACGCTATCTGTACCGATCCCAACTGTAAGCGTGAAGTGCCTCTGTTCAAAGATTACATCATTGCCCGGAAGTCTCCGTCTGTCAGATATTTTCGGGCTGTTACCTGTCCGCACTGTGGCCAGACGTATGATTGGGACATCGAGAATACATCCCTGATCATTGACCCTGCCGTACAGGTTAATGCTCCTCGAGGGAGCAGCGGAACCGGAAGGCCTGCCTCCAAGTGGAGCTATGTGCCCCTGGAACCCAAGCAGAGCCACATCCCGAAGGTTACCTGCCCTCACTGTAACAAAGAGGGATTGCCTAAACTAAGAAGCGAGAAAAAAGAACGTAAGAAAGTCCCGTACACAGTTTTGCTTTGTCCTGAGTGTGAGGCAGTATGGCAGTGGCGTGGGGATTTGCCGGAGGGCGAATTGACCTGTCCCGCCTGTAGTCATTCATATGATCCGCACCAAGGAAACGTTCCTCAAAAGGGGAAGTTTTTGTGCCCTTATTGCGGGAACAGGGACAAAATCATTGAAAGCATCCGTAAGCTTCCTCAAGGCAAACGTCTGCCGATCCGGCCCTATGCTCTACAGGCCTATTTTCCTCCAGGGGTCCTGAACAATGATAACTCTGGGCACCGACAGAATAATCTTTTTCAGGCAAGAAATAGCACACAGGAAGATCGAGAGGTCAGCCCCGACTCGTTGACAGAGGAGAACAGGGCGAAGATCCGGCAGTCTCTGCCCAAGAACGGCAAATTCTTTATGCGGTTCTCTGCTTCAGACAAGGCACGCCTCCAGCAGGCGGAAGTGCTTTGGGAAAAGACGAGACATCGCCTGCCTTATCCTAAAAGCAAGATTCCGAGAGGCGCTGAGACTGGCCGTCTTTTGGAACATCATTACAACTACTGGCATGACATGTTCTTGCCTCGCCAGCTTCTGGCCCTTACTACTCTGCTCCAAGGGATTATGGCTGAGCCAAATCAGGCTTTGCTGGAGATCCTTCTCACCGTGTTCATGATGACTACAGAGGCAAACAACCAGTTTACTTGGCAAATCAAAGGAAGAAATACACCTGGAGGTACTGCTCCCGGAGGTGTTCTGAGGCGTCATGATTTTGCTCCAAAATCCGAGATCTGTGAGCAAAACGTGTGGGGGTCGGTGTCTGGAAACAACACATTTACGAATCGTTGGGAGATGTTGCTGAAAGCAGAGCAATTTGCCCAAGAAGTTTACGACCTGATTACAACAAGCAGCAGTGGCAAGATAGAAAGGCACATTTCGAACGAAACTTTTCAGAAGCCTTTTCTATCGACATTGTGCTGCGAGAATTCAGCGATGGGGCTGCATAGTTCATCCAATGACCGGCTCGTGTGTATTACTGACCCTCCTTACGTTGGTAACGTGAACTATGCTGAATTGTCCGATTTCTTCTATGTATGGCTCCGGCTTGCTTTGAAAGATCGTTACACTCACTATGCCCCTGAGTATACACCCAAAGTGGAAGAGATCATAGAAAATCGAACTCGCAGAAAGAGCATGCAAGATTTTTACAACGATCTGGCTCAAGCATTTAGGCGCATTCACAAAGCTATCCCGGAGGATGGATTGCTCGTTTTCACTTTCCACCACACCGACACTGAAGGGAAGATTTGGGAGGGACTGCTCTCCACCCTTTGTAATACTGGCTTTGAGATAGTCGCGATTTATCCCATTCACGGGGAACGGGAGGCCTCTCTCCACTTGATGGATAAGGAGAACGTGTCTTATGACCTGATCCATGTGTGTCGCAAACGCCGCTCAGATCCTCAGAAACGTTCCTGGGCTGGCATCCGTCAAGAAGTCAGGCGTCGAGCGAGAGAGGAGCTGAAAGCTATTCAGGACGGCAGGTATGGCAAGGAACCGCTTTTACCGGCGGATGTCCGTCTGATCTGCATTGGAAAATGCTTGCAGCTATACAGCGCTCATTATGGACAGGTTGTTGATCACGAGGGCAATCCGTTAGACTTGCGCTTTGCGCTTCAGGACATTGGGACTATGATCGATCAGTTGGTTACCAAAGAGCGGCCACTCCCCCCTGAACTTGAAGATGTGGACTCCATCTCGTATGCCTGGTTCCGAGTACTGTTAAAAACTCGGAGGGAGGTAAAGGTTGATGAGGTGAACAAGGCTTTGCGTGCTATGCGAGTTAGTGCTGATGACCTTAAGAAGGCGGGCCTGATTGTCCGCGGGAGAACAGGTAGGGGAAGAACGTACGAAGTCAAGCAGCCCCACGAGCGTCTAAATACCCTGGTGGAAAAATTGAAGAGCCCCGAAACCCCTGGAGGCATTCAAAGGTCACTGTTCGATGACGCAGGAGATCCTGTAGTCAGAGACTTAAGGTTTGTGGATTTGATCCACCTATTAATCGGCCTAGCTGATGGAAGCGAGTCGGTAGCACCCTGGTTGGAAAGGTTTTCAGGAGAGCGGCCAAAGGTTCGGGCAGCCCTTAATTTCATCAAGGATGTACGTCCTGATTGGGAAGGCCCCATCAGCCGAATTCTCCCGCTGGTTGATGAGTTAGCCCTTTTCAGCCACAATTCATCCCCAAATTCCCCTCCCCCGGCGGGAGGGGTTAGGGGAGGGGGGTGAGTTCATGGCAGGATACATCCTGATTGAAGAAAAGCAGATGCAGACGTTCAAACCAAAGGGTTTTCCTCCTAATCCTGTTCGCATGGGGTTCCTGGACTACATGCGAGAACTCAGGCAAGAGACCTTCCCTTTTCCCGAAGGGCACAAATTGCTGCTTGTGGGCCTTGAGGAAGTCCTCATTGCAGCAAGCGATGATCTTCAGGAAGTGGAGGGGTTTATTCATTATACTTTAGCAAGAAACGCCAATGAAATGGAAAAGCGCAGGATTAAGGTCCAGATTGTGTTTCGAAGGCCGCTAAAAAGTGCTGATGATTTCTGGTTTGAACGGGGCGGAGGAAAACGCATTTCTCTCCGGCGTATTTTCGACTCCCCGCCACTAAAAAGCGACATGGCTGGAAACGAGTATTATTTTGTAGGATTCAACTTGACATAGCTCATTCCATTTCAAGTTGAAGGAATATCTTATGACTGAACAAGCGACAGCATACCAGACTAAATTTGACCTAACTACAAATGATCGAGTATCGGTGCCATCCAGACCTGACCTGGGTACAGGTGAAGTTTTGCGCATTGGTGAAATTGCCGGCATCTACCAGGCGGATGTGGTGTTTGATACGACTGAGGGCCGGAAGCTTGAAACCATTCCCGTTGAGCTTTTGGCAAGAACGGGTGATCTGTGGGATAGGCTGGGAAATGCAGATTTTGACGACCCGGATGACTACGCCTTGAAGCAGATGGCCTTTGAACTTATTCATTCTAATAATGGTGGGGAGCTTACAGCTAGCCGGGTCAATTTGCTGCCGCATCAGATTTTGCTTGTGCATGATCTTGTGGACATGGCGGATCGCCGCCTTTTGATTGCAGATGAGGTAGGTCTGGGCAAAACCATTGAAGTAGGGATGGCCCTGCGTGAGTTGATTGCACGGGGCGAAGCTGAGCGCATCTTGATTGTCACGCCTGCCGGACTGATCAAGAACTGGCAGCAGGAGCTGGAGACTAATTTTCGACTTTATTTTGAGATCCTCGGGCTCGATTTCTCGGATGTTGGTTCTGCCACATGGGAAAACCACCACAGGGTTATCGCCTCAATTGACACCTTAAAAATGCCCCGGCGAGTTCAAAGACTCTTGGGCGCACCTCCCTGGGATGTGGTCGTATTCGACGAGGCACATCACCTGTCAAGGAAGAAAACAGGTAAGAAGAAGACCGTCACCCAGAATTACAAGCTGGCTGAAATGTTGAAGGAGCATACGCGAGACCTGTTGTTTTTGTCAGCCACCCCACATCAGGGTGATGCCTATCAATTTTGGTCTATGCTTCAGCTTCTCAATGATCAGCTATTTGCCACAGCGGATGCGTTGCGAAACCATCGCGGACTCCTTGGCCGGGTTATGACCCGCAGGACAAAACGCGAGGTGACCGATGTCAACGGCAGCCCGATCTTTCGACGCAGGCAAGTTCATACAGAACTTTTCAGCCTGGCACCAAGAGAGCGCTATTTCTACGATAAGCTCAGTGATTACTTGCGAGAGGGGTACAATGCAGCGGGCATAAACCAGAAACGCACGACCAGGGAACAGCGCGCTATCGGATTCGTCATGGCTACCTTCCAAAAGATCATGTCATCGAGCCCCAGGGCAATCCACAATGCCTTGCGGAGGCGTTTGTTGGTGCTGCTTACCCGAAGACAGTTAGAGTTGGAGGCAAAGAGGCGGAAAGGGGCTCAGGTGGCCGAAGAGATCATGCAAATACAAGATGAGATGTTTCATCTGGCCACCCAGATTTTAGGTTTGGGGGTCCATGAGAAGAGTGAAGCTGAGGCTTATGTACTAAGAATTCGCCACCGGCTGTTAAAGAAAATCCTAGAAACTTATGAGACCACGGAATGGTCTTTTGAGGCTGATGAGGAGGCAGAAGATGGCGTTTTTGCCGAAGCTGACATTCCCAATGAAATCGAGAAAGTCAGAGAACTGATCGGCCTCGTGCCCACGGGAACGGATAGGCGCTTCGATACCCTTGTGCGGGCTATCAGTGAGCTTTCCCGTGCAGATTCAAAAGAGCGTTTCATTATCTTTACGCAATACCGGGATACCTTGGCATTCCTGCAAGATGAACTGGCGAGTATCTTTGGGCAAGAACATATTGCCACTATCAAGGGAGGACCTCTTGAGGACAAAATAGCAGCCGTGGAGGCCTTTTGGGCCCAGGATGGAGCGCGGTTCCTGATCAGCACTTCAGCAGGGGGCGAGGGAATTAACCTTCAGATTGGCAGGATTGTCTTTAATTATGATTTGCCGTGGAATCCCATGGCGGTGGAACAGAGAGTAGGCCGGGTTCACCGCTACGGGCAGCAGGAGACGGTTCAGGCATATAACCTGATCGCTGAGGACACGGTGGAAGAACGCATATATATGCTTCTGGAGAGAAAACTCCAGGAAATTGCTCGTACCATAGGCAAAGTTGATGCAGATGGCCGGCCTGTGGAGGATTTTCGGAGCGAGATCCTCGGGCTTCTCGGCAGTAGACCCGACTATCAGAAACTGTACAAACGTGCCCTTCTGGACAGAAACTATGAGTGGACAGAGGCTGAGATGCAGCGCATGCTCGAAGACGCTGTGAAGGCACGCGAAGCTTTGGCCTCCTTAGCGCAGGATTTAAGCGGCTTCAATCTCGAACATTTCAGGAGAATACAGGGGAGATATACCTTAGATCAAATGGGGGAATGGGTTCGAAGGGCCATTCTGCGACTTGGGGGGGCGGCTATCCCTGATGGCGAGTTCTGGAGCATTTTGCCACCTGATTCGTTGCAGCGTAACTATCATCTCATGCCACGGTACGAACGAATCTGTTTTGATCGCGATCTGGCCACGCGGACAAGAAACTGCGAAATAGGCGGTATCGGACATCCTCTTGTTGACGGACTGATGGAGCAGATTCGAAAGCCACAGTTTGAAGGCAGTGTATTCGGTGCCAACAATTTCAAAAAGATTTGTGCCCATTACCTCGTTCAACGACGGGATGAAAAGGGGTATCTCAAAGGCCGTCTGTTCAATCTTTGCTATGAGACTCAAGAAGAGAGAGTTCAGTCGTGCATCCGTTTTGAACCTCCCAAGAGATATGGTGGTGATGGGCATCCTACAAACGTAGATCTTGATGAGGCCAAAGAGAGGATAGAGGCTGCCCTGCAGCATGAGATTATCACATGGCTTCCAGAGCGACATACAAGGGCAGGTTTACAGATCAGTCTAGTCGGTCTTCACTCTGAATAGTGAAAGGTGCCTTTTCACTATGCTGAATTAGCTGGATTCGAAATCTTTTAGGAAGTACCCATGGGCGGAAGATTTGGAAAATATGGCGATGCCAAGTGCGAGGCGCAGATCCGCAAGAATCGCCTTGGTCCACTTGTTTCTCGGGAAGTGGAAAGGGATCAGCAAGGTCTCTCCGGGACTATCCCGGCTTAGCCGGAAATGCTTTTCTCTGTCGTCCAATAGCGAAGTGGTTTGGGCTTATTAGTTCCCTCTCCCCTTGCGAGAGAGGGTTAGGGTGAGGGGGAACACGTGCGTCAGCACTGACCAGGAGCGCAAGCCACTTGACACGGCCAGGTTTTATGGGATAAACGAATCAGTCAGGAGGGCTCCGTCACAGGTTGTTCGGAGGATATGAAACATGCGCGTGGCTATGTATTACAACAACAAGGACATCCGCATAGAGGAGATGCCCACTCCCGGGATAGGCCCCGGGGAACTACTTGTGCGCATAGAGGCCAGTGGCATCTGCGGCAGCGATGTGATGGAGTGGTATCGCATCAAGCGTGCACCCCTGGTCCTTGGGCACGAAATTGCCGGAGAAATTGTTGAAGTGGGTGAGGGGGTTGATCGCTACAAGAAGGGAGACCGGGTAGTTGCATCACACCACGTACCCTGCAACACTTGTCGGTACTGCCTCAACGGGCATCATACGGTCTGTGAGACCCTTCGGCGCACCAATTTCGATCCTGGCGGCTTTGCGGAATATGTGAGGCTGCCCGCCATCAATACCGATCGTGGTGTATACCCGATACCGGACAAGGTTTCTTTTGAAGAGGCCACCTTTACAGAACCTCTGGCCTGCGTGCTGCGCGCACAAAGGATCGCCGGGCTTCAGCCGGGCGAGACAGTGTTGGTCATTGGCAGCGGTATCGCCGGTCTGTTACACATACAGCTTGCCCGCACTCTGGGTGCAGGCCGCGTGGTAGCCACAGATATCAGTGAGACTCGCCTGCAAGCAGCCACGGCCTTTGGGGCCGATGCCGCCATACACGCGAGCAAAGGTATTCCGTCTGAGGTACGCCGGGTAAATGACGGCTGGCTGGCAGATAAGGTCTTCGTCTGCACAGGGGCAAGGCCGGCCAACCTGCAAGCCCTGGAATCGGTGGAACGCGGGGGCACGGTGCTCTTCTTTGCGCCAACAGACCTGGGCGTAACCCTTCCCATCTCTGTGAACGAGCTGTTTTTTCGGAACGACATAACGCTCACGACCTCATACGCTGGAAGCCCGGCAGACCATGTAACGGCCATGGAGCTTATTCGTGCGAGGCGCGTAAAGGTAAACAAAATGATCACGCATCGGCTGAGCCTCTCAGAAACGAGCAAGGGATTTCAGTTAGTAGCTGAGGCACAAGAGTCGATCAAAGTCATTGTAGAACCACAGAGATAGCCAGTCTATGATTTTGGATTTTGGATTGCGGATTTGACCAAGACCGCATTTTCTCTAAAAATGGAACCCTTCGTAAAACCAACCAAACTTGCTGACACCATGTTCGTGTGTAACATGATTTTCAGATAAATAGTGGCTCATCGCGCATTTGTAGGAAAATGGTCCAATCTGCGAGTGGGAGCGGCTTTCCAGCCGCGACTGTCGCGGCAAGAATGCCGCTCCCACAGTGAATTTGAAGAAGCCGAAAACATAGCGGAGGCCGAAGATTCTCCCAGTAATCCGCGATGATCCTAAATAGTTTTGAACATAGTCGCGTAGTCAAGTGGTTGGATTTCCAAGTTAATTCCGCAATCCAAAGAGGGAGGAGATTGCTATGGCAGATGCAGAAGGAGTTTTGGAGGCAAGGAATGTATCCGAGATGCTATCGGAACATAGAAGCATAAAGGAAAAATCGATTAAAGGTGCTGACAACCTTGAATGGGGAATGAGAAATCGCCTGTCCCGACTGATCAAGCCGGATGGACACTGCCAGTTTCTTCCCATCGATCATGGTTATTTCCAGGGCCCTACCAGGTGTCTTGAGAGACCTGGTGAAACGATCAGGGATCTCCTTCCTTTTGCCGACGGCCTATTTGTAACAAGAGGCGTTTTGCGCACATGTGTGGATCCGGATGTTGATACCCCCATCATTTTGAGGGTTTCAGGGGGCACCAGTGTTATCGGCGAAAACCTGTCCAATGAGATTATCACCACCTCCATAGAAGAAATAATCCGGCTCAACGTGGCGGCTATTGGTCTTTCCATTTTTGTGGGAAGTGATTACGAGAAGCAAACCCTGGAAAGCCTGGCCATGCTCGTTAATGAGTGTGAGGATTATGGTATCCCTGTAATGGCGGTTACCGCCGTTGGCAAAGAGCTTGAGAAAAGGACTGCGCGCTACCTGGCCCTATCCTGCCGGATTGCCGCTGAATTGGGTGCAAAGATCGTAAAAACCTATTACTGCGCCGAAGATTTTGAAAAGGTGACCGATGGATGTCCGGTACCGGTGGTCATGGCAGGTGGACCAAAATGCGAAACCGAGCTGGAAGTCTTTGATTTTGTTTTCGATGGCATGCAGAAAGGTGCCATAGGCGTCAACTTAGGGAGAAATGTCTGGCAAAATCCCCACCCGGTGGCCATGATGAGGGCACTGAATGCCGTTATTCATGATGGCGCCACCCCGAAGCAGGCATTCGATCTGTTCAAAAGCCTGCAGAATGCGTAAGTCATTTAATAACTTGATTGTTTTCAGGAAATGTTGTATAAGGCGTTCTTCCCTTCTTAGGAAGGGCCTCACGGATATCTCACCAAATAGAAAAACCTGGAGCGTAACGTGTTGGATGGTAAGAAAAAATTGCGTGTGAAGTGCATGAAGTGCGGAAAAGAGTGGGAAAAAGAGACCTTGGTTTCCTGGGGACCTGACGATTTCACATCATCCCTGTGCAATTCCTGCTTCAGAGAGGTCATCTCTCCAATCATTCACAAGAAACAGTTGAGGGAAGGCAACTTTGATTGTTTTGGCAAAGCCGGGGATTATTGCGATCAGCATCAATGCAAGTATAGACAATGGTGCCTCCGTTGGGAGGAGGCAGGAGAAGAGATAAAGAAGGTCGCCGTGGCGGGCTAATTGAAAGCTCAAAGCAAATTCAGCTTTGAGCTTTCAGGTTTCAGAATTGTTCCTTTCATCAAAGACCCGTTTGCTTTTCCTTGCGGATTGTCATGTTGTCCTGTCCACCCTTGCGCGTCAGCATGACCTGGTATTCACTTCCGACCTTGTCTTCTTGTGAGAGGAAAGGCAGGTCAAGTCTTAAGCTGGTCACGCAGCAGCCTGTTTTTTTATGCGATTGGGTCCCAGCTCCTTTAGTTTGTCTTCCATCTCCCTGGTGATCCGGACAAACTCCACAGGCATGTTGGAGGCAATGGTGGCAAAATGGAGACGTTCTTTTTCCATGCCAATCTCTTCGAGCATTCTGCCAGCATCCTCCACCCGCCACTCGGCAAAGGTGTTTCCCTGTTGTGACTTGCAGTTGTCCTTGTGGCAGGCCAGGACCAGCACCCCGTCCGCACCGGCCTTAAAGGCAGTAAGGATATATTCCACATCTACCTTACCGGCACAAGGAGCCTTGATCATCTGAAGCCCCTCGGGCAGCGAACTACCGAACAGGCGTGCCATCTGGCCCGCCTCATACGCTGAATTCTGGCAGCAAAAGGCGATAATCTGCGGCCCATCCACCCCTTTCTCCGTGGAGGCCAGAATTTGAGCCTCCATCTGATCATCCCTGTAATCTACAAGCTGTATGGCATCCATAGGGCACTCACCTGCACAGATGCCGCACCCCTGGCAGGCCGCGGACGATATGACTGCACGGTTATCCCAGTGGATGGCCCCGTGTGGACAGACCCTGAAGCAGGTGAGGCATATGGTGCACTTGCCCCTGTGGATCTTTGCCTTCTCCCTGGGCACGAGCCTCTTGCCTTCTCCCAGGAGATGACAGACCGCCAGCACGACGTTCTGAGCATCGGTCCATCCATGGCTCAGATTGCAAGGCCGGCGGGCAGGACCCATCACATAGATCCCTTCCCGGTTGGAGCGCACCGGGAGATAATGCACATTATCGGCCTGAAAAAAACCTTCAGCATTCATGTCAACTCCCAGCACCCGTGCCAAATCACGAATCTCTGGGTGAGGGCGAATGGCCTCTTCCACCACCAGCAGATCGGGGGTCAGTTCCACGTCGCCATGTAAAACACCATCAAAGAAACCAACTCGAAGATTCGAGCCATTCTGTCTAATGCGGGGAGATCCCTTGAGCTTGAAATAGATGACTCCTTTTTCCCGGCTCTGCTTGTAGAGGCTCTCGAGACCATCTTCTGCAAGTTTCACGTTTCCAACGAGCACCGTTGCCTGGCACCCCTCAGAGGCCTGGATTTCAAAGGCGCTTCGCATGGCTCGCTCCATGACCAACGGACTCCCTTCCTGCTGAAGTCCCACCAGGAACAGCACATCCTTTGAGCCATCACCGCCAGGCAGCCCTCTTTCCTTAGTGGAAGCAAGCACATGTTCAAGCTGGGATTGGTTTAGTACGTTTTCACCAGGACTCAGCCTGTATGCCTCCGCCATGGACACCCTTTCAGCCTCCAATGCCACAACCACAGCGCCAGTTGCCTTTTCCAGTATCTGGCTATGCTGTTCCAGCCGAATATGAAAATCACCCGGAACGCCAGTCAAAGAGACAGGCCTGGTCGAAACCAGCACCTCAATGGCCTCATGTTCCTTGACTCTGTCTAAGAGAATGGACAGTTCCCGTTTGCTGGTAGAAGCCAGATGATCGTATGGGGCCTGCCCGCCAATGCTGGTGCCACTCTCTATTAAGACAATCCGATAGCCTGCGCACGCCAGTTCAAAAGAAACCTTGATACCGTTCCATCCACCACCAATAACAAGTACAGTGGTATCCATACGAATCTCTTCCATTATTCGTAACCGTTCACGGGTTCAGAGGTTCAGGGTTCAGGGTTAACAGAAAATCTGAACCCTGCCCGCCATTGCCAGAGATGCCAGCACTGTAGTTCGGGTGCGAGCCAGGCGTTGGCAGGCGGGGGTGAACCCTGAACCTGTGAACGCCTACCATTATTCCATATCTCAGGCAGTACATAATCGTCTGCACACAGGCCCATTATTTCAATAGGTTGTGGAATTCCCGAAACATATCCCTAAATACTGGCCTACACGCCGGGCCGCCTGGCCTGCCTGGGCCATGGAATCGGCAATGTCCTTGGGCCCCTGGGCTGTGCCTGCCAAAAAGATCCCCGGCTGGCTCGTGGAGGTGCTGTCCAGCGGGCCAGCAAAGGAAAAGAAACCGTGTTCGTCAAGGTCAAGCCTCAACATGCCGGCCAAACCGGCATTGCTTGAGCCCGGCATGATCCCTACAGAAAGCACCACAAGATCAAAGGGCTCCCTCACGGCACGCCCGTCTTTTTCGTCTCCATAGCAAAGGATTAGCTCGTCCTGTTCTCCCTGAAAGATGTCGCCGGGCATAAAGCGCACAAAGCGTATATTGTTTCTGCACGTTTTGTAAAACTTGGAGAAATCCTTGCCGCAGTTTTGAATATCCATATAGAAGATGGAGACCTTAGTCTCAGGGTGGCGGTGGTATACGGCCTCGGCCATGCGCATGGCATAACCGCAACATACTTGAGAGCAAAAGCCGTGCCCTAGCTTGTGGTCACGGCTGCCTACGCACTGGATAAAGGCGATCTTTTTTGGGGCCTTCTTGTCCGAAGGTCGCACGACATCGCCCTGCTCCCTCAACATGCGCTCAAGGTCCAGGGCAGTGATCAGGTTCTTATTGATACCGTAACCGTACCGGGGCTTATCCACCGGATCAAAGGCCTGGAACCCGCTCGCCACCACAATAGCATCTGCTTCGTCGGAAATTTGACCCTGCTCTTGATCCAGGTCGATGGCCTTTTCAGGACAGAGGTCCTGACACAAGGTGCAACTTCGATCTCGAAAATAGAGGCATTTGCCTTCATTAATGGCATAAAGCGGCACGTTATTCTTGGAATATCCCCGGAGAATTGCTCCTGGTGCCGGGCATTTTTCAAAGCAGAGCCCGCAATTGGTACATTTTTTCGGATCAATATAGAGGGCTTGTCGGAAAAGAGTATAAGAAAACCTGCTGTTACGGTTCATCCCTTTCAGCTCCGACCTGAGACAAACCTTGATCCTCGGTTCCTGGATCACCTCAAGGAGCCTTTTCTCCACCGAGCAGGCACCGCACTTCTGACATTCGTCAGTAGCCTTACAGCAAAACTGAATGGCGTGGCCGCCCAGGAAACTGCTCCTTTCTACCAGTTCCACATCAAGATTCAGCCGTGCCAGCTCCCAGGCTGCAGTCAGGCCAGCGATCCCGCCGCCGATGACGAGAACCTTTTTGGGCGTTTGAGCCTGTGAATTCTCCTCAGAACTCTGGTTCAACAAATCCTCCAATCAAGTTGTCGCTTTTCCTTAACGCTGAGGTTCAACTTGTTAAATCCGAATATCGAATATCGTACTGTTCTCAAGGCGTAAGCCGCAATTTCAAATACCAAATGTTCAAAACGTTATTCATAATCCTCAATTCCCCAGTTTCATTGTTTTTGAGTTTTGAATTTCGAATTTTGGTCATTTGTATTTGTTTCGGATTTCGAATTTAAGTACACCTGTTTATCTTTACCCCGGAAACATTATTTGAAAGTCTATACTAAAGCCAACCTGCCTTCAAAAGAGATCCAGGATCATCTCTTCATGCCCTGGTGCCGTAATATGGATACCGTCACAGAGGTTAGCAGACTTTATCTCCTTGAGAAGACGGCCTGCGATCTCCACGCATGTTCCCGTGCCCGCCCCATCGATCTCCTCAAGGACGTCCTCGGGTACAAATAGCCCCGGATAGGTCCCATCCCTGTATTTGGGCACCTCTTCCGGGAGGAGCAGACGCACTCCAGCCAGGACCTTGATGTTGCTTTGCCGGACGTGTTCCATGAATCTTTTTAGGTTCTCTATGTTAAAGACCGGGTGAGTCACAAGGAACGAAGCGCCAGCCTTTATTTTCTTGTCTACCTTGATCAACTGAGGCTCTAAGGGATCGGCCTCAGGGTTGGCCGTGGCCCCAAGACAAAATGCCGGAGAACCTGCCAGCGGATTTCCGACCATATCCTTTCCCGCGGCCAGGGCCCTGGCCGCTTCCAGAAGGTGTACCGACTCAATATCGTGACTGGGTCTGGCGTCCGGATGGTCGCCAAATTTGACATGGTCGCCGCTTACGCACAGAATATTCTTAATGCCTATGGAAGCTGCCGCCAGAAGGTCAGACTGGAGAGCCAAGCGGTTGCGGTCCCGACATGTCAAGTGCATGATCGGCTCGACCCCCTGTTCGAGGGCCAACCGACATACGGCCCATGGGCTCATGTACATCACTGCACAAGGGTTGTCAGAGATCCCCAAGACATCGACCCCACCCTTTAGTTCCTTGATCAGCTTGCCCAAGTGTCGAAGGTCCGTTCCCTTGGGAGGATCAAGGCTCGCGGCTACCAAGAATTTTCCTGACGTCAGTGCTTCTTCCAAAGATCTTGCCATAAAACTCAGCTCCCCTTCGTTTCGTTGTTTGTAAACGGCGTAGCTGCGTTATATAAAATCGCGTAGCGACTTTATTACTCGTATCTCCTCCTGTAGGCCTCATGGATGGTTTTGGCCGGGTATTGCTGCACGCTGTATCGCTTGGGCGGAAGGATTTGCTCCATCCTATCCAGCCTGCCAAGCTTTTTCAGTCGGTTGTAAATGAGCGTCCATGCACAGTCCTTTTCGGGGTCTATCTCACACTTGCCGTACCTTGCCCCGCCACAGGGTCCATTGAGCAACCCCTTTGCGCACATGGTCACCGGGCAAATTCCCCCTGTTTCAGCGAGTACACAGTCACCGCAGGAACGGCAGCGCTCGGTCCATATACCAGGCCCCTCAGCTACACCGATAAATGTTGTATTGAGCGCTGGCAATACCACCTTGTGGTCAAATACGTCACTCACCAATTGCACCCCCGCGCCACACGCCGTAGAGAGGATGATGTCATAGTCATCTACATTCACTCTGGTGTTTGCCTCCTCGATGAATTCCCGGTCACACTGCCTCTCAATAGTGAGTTCATCAACTTCGACATCCTGATTCTCCAGAGTAAGAGCCATCTTCAACTGCGAGGCGAGGATGGCCACTTCCTTTTCGCCCCCGGCCAGGCAGACGGCCACACAGGTGCCACATCCGAGAATCAGAAGCTTCTTTGATCCGGAAACGAGTTCTTTAATTTCCTCAAACGGTTTTCTCTTGGCTACGATCATTTATGCTACTCCCAGTTTCGGTTGAGCCGGTTGAGCCCGTTATGCCCCTTGAGCCCGTCAAGCGATTTTGACAACTATAGTTCACTTTCATTGACTAATGACTAATGACCACATCTCAACGGGTTTGGTCCTAGTTCCTTCGCCCGGCTCGTCATGATCTCAACGGTTTCGGCAAACAACGGAGCGTCCGAGGCCCCGATATGAAACATCTGCAAGCGTCCACCACCTAGGCCGATTTCGTCCAGGAGGGTCTTTGCGTATTCAACTCGTTCTTTGGCTCTTAGATTTCCTTCCAGGAAATGGCAGCCGCCTATCTCTCACCCGCCCACAAATACGGCATCGGCCCCGGCCTCAAAGGCCTTCAGGATGTGGACAATTTCCACCTTGCCAGTACACAGGTACTTTACGATGCGCACCGTGGAGGGATATTGCAGCCGTTGAGACCCAGCCATATCAGCAGCCGTATACGTGCAATACGTGCAGACAAAAGCCTCAATCTTGGGCTCAAAGTTCTCCACAGTGGTTTGTTGTTCCTGTATTTGTGATGCAGTCTGCTGTTCCATGTTAGTCCTAATAGTAGGCGTTCACAGGTTCAGGGTTCACCGTTTAGAGATCAGAGATCAGAGATCAGAAGTCCGACCTCCGACCTCTGATTTCTGACCTCTATTCTTTTAACTGAACCCTGAACCTCTGAACCCGTGAACGGTTACTCTTAATACAACGCACAGATCTTTGCAACAAACTGCTCATCCGTGTTGTGTCCTACCTCGATAGCTCCGCGCGGGCAGGCCGTTGCACAGTTGCCGCAGCCCTGGCACGCAGCCGGATCAATCCTAATTACTCCCTCCTCCTCGTCCACTTTAGGCACATTGTACGGGCAGGTTCGGACACACGTCAGGCATATAGCGCACTTGGCAACATCTACCGTTGCCACAGCCCCTCCCACGTACATCTTCTTCTGAGAGATTACCGCGCCGGCCCTGGCTGCGGCGGCCTTTGCCTGGCAGACGCCCTCTTCGGCAAACTTGGGCATATGGGCATGGCCGCACAAAAAGATACCAGCATTGGCCAGGTCAACAGGCCGTAATTTCAAGTGGGCCTCAGCAAAAAAGCCATCCTGATCCATTGGAAGCTTGAAGACATCAGCCACCTGTCTGCTGCCCGGATGGGGCCTTATGGCTGCACTCAGGACAAGAATGTCAGGCTCAAGCAACACTTCACCTATGAGGTTCTGGTCAAAGACCTTCACCTGGAGCTTCCCATCCACCTCGCTTACTTCAGGCCTTTGTCTCAAAAAGTATCTGAGAAACCGTACACCTTGCTCCCGGGCCTTTTTGTAATAAAGCTCTTTGAACGCAAAAGTCCGCATGTCCCGGTACAGGACATAAATGTTGATGTCAGGGTTCAGCTCTTTGAGTTTGAGGCTGTTTTTCATTGCCACCGCACAGCAGACACGGCTGCAGTAAGGATGTTCCTCATCCATACACCCCACACACTGGATCATGACGAGATTGCTGACACCTTTCAAGCTTTGGGGCTCAAGGGCTACGCGCCCTTCAAGCTCCGTCTGGGTAATCACGTTATCATTCTGGCCGTAGAGATATTCTGTGGGGCGGTACTCCGTGGCCCCTGTTGCCACAATGGCAGCCCCGTACTCTATCTGTTCGGTTTTTCCGTTTACAGAAATCGTGCTCTTGAACTGGCCTAGAAAGCCCGAATAATCCTTCACCTGGGCCTTGGTGTAAACCGTTACCATGGGGTGGAGCTCGACCTTCTTAATGACCTCTTTCACGTATTCTGCCGGTCGTACTCCACTGTCTGTGTAGTAAAGCGTTCTGGCTGTGCCGCCCAGTTCTTCCGATTGCTCTACCAGATAGGTCTCAAAGCCTTGCTCTGCCAGGGTCAAGGCAGCAACCATGCCAGGGAGGCCACCACCGATCACAAGACCCTTCTGCACTACATCAACGGGCTTTTCATAGAGGGGCTTGAGTTTCGCCGTTCGCGCCACAGACATGCGAACAAGGTCCTTGGCCTTGGCAGTGGCACGCCCTGGCTCAAAGGTGTGGACCCAGGAGCCCTGGTCCCTGACATTGGCCATCTCAAAGAGATATTTGTTGAGGCCGGTCTCACGTATCGTATCCTGGAAAAGAGGCTCGTGGGTACGGGGGGTACAGGAAGCAACGACTACCCTGTTGAGCTGGTGCTTTTCGATCATAACCTTCAGCTCTTCCTGGCTGTCACTGGAGCAGGCAAAAAGATACTCGCGGGCAAAGACAACATGAGGAAGGGTTTTTGCATACTCTGTGACCTCGCTGACATTTACCACGCCAGCTATGTTAATGCCACAGTCACACAAGAACACCCCGATGCGGGGCTCTTCCTGGGTAATGTCACGCTCTTCGGGATAGGTTTTCTCCTTGACCAGGGTGCCTCTTGCCTCGGCAAGGAGGCTGGTAGCTGAAGCCGCTGCACAGCTAGCCTGATAGACCGATCTCGGGATAGCCTTTGGTGCCTGGGCCACTCCACAGCCAAAAATGCCCGGCCTCGAAGTGGCCACTGCATTGAAGGGTTCACTCTCACAGAATCCGAATCGATTTAGCTTTATACCGATCCTTTGGGCCAGCTTCGCGAAGGTCGGATTGGGACGGAGCCCAACGGATAGAATGACCATATCAAATGTTTCAGTTTGAAGCTCACCCGATTCGTCCACATAGCACAGATCCAGGTCGTGAGTTTGTGGATTTTCGAGGACCCTTGATATCATGGACCTCACGTATCGAACCCCACCCGTGGTCCTTGCCCGATTATAATATCGCTCAAAGTCCTTGCCCGGCGCACGGAAGTCGATGTAGAAGATGGTTGGCTCTATCTCCCGGTCATGCTCCTTTGAGATCATGGCCTGCTTAGTGGCGTACATGCAGCACACATAGGAGCAGTATTCACAGCCAACTGAGGCGTCGCGCGATCCCACACATTGTATCCAGGCGATCTTTTTCGGTTCCTTGCCATCAGAAAGCCGCTGGATATGCCCCTT
>Ga0114922_10001357_pt1 | contig 23356 bp, 29 predicted proteins | sample AartaG_FD_100975 | JGI IMG/M metagenome (GOLD analysis project Ga0114922, IMG submission 100975) | Deep subsurface microbial communities from Aarhus Bay to uncover new lineages of life (NeLLi) - Aarhus_00045 metaG | ecosystem: Environmental > Aquatic > Marine > Oceanic > Sediment | place... | reverse complement strand
AAAGGCTTCCGGCCCCGTAGCCGACAGGGGCGCTGCACCGGAGGGGGGTATCGCAGTTCCACCCATCGTGGAGGTGCCACTAGGGCCTTCAGCCATTCTTTCAGCCAGGGCGCGTTTAGCGGCGTCTTTATCTTTCGTCGCTTTCGCTGCTTCCTTCTGGCGCATGATGTTGCGGGACCAGTCATAGCCGCCCATGAACCCCTGTACCGCACTCGTGAAATCGTTTGCTGCCATGTTACATTCCTCTACGGATGTACCCGCCTGTGCTCATCATTGGTATAGCGCCGACTGCCCCGCCCATCGGCTGGGCGCCTGGAGGCGTGGTCACCATTGCACCACCAGCGGCCATAGGCTTGGGGATGCCGCTTTGCGTTTTCTCGATCAGCTTATCGAAGAACTCGGTACCCTTCCGGCGCACTACTTCTTCTGGTACCACGTACTCACCATCAGAGAGCTTGGCATCGATAAAGTCATCTTTGGGACCGCCGGGGCCGTTGATCTCGCCGTCCTGGGTGCCTACATTATTGTAGCCGTCGACCTCACCACCATAGGCGTACCCCGGTATCCCAGCGGCGAAGTTGACGCCAGGCCCCATACTGCGAGGAGCGCCCCTCATTGGCACGCCTGCAGCTTGGTTGTCGCCGTAGTTTTCTTTGATGACGTAGCCACCATCTGCATATCCTGGAACGCCGAGATTGCCCCAACCACTAGGAGCGCCGAACGCACCTGGTCCTGAGCCCCCGCCGCCGGTCGGTGCACCGCCGCCAGCAGCGCCCGCAAAGGCCGGGAGGGCCATGGACATGCCACCAGTCATAGGTGCGGCAGCGATACCTGCCAGGGTTGCAGCTGCTCCGAGCCAGTCTGTTTGAGAACTGTTCTTCATCTGTTGGCGCTGTACTTCATTGTTGAACCGTTGCTGGTCAACGTTGAGTGCGTTACCAGTAAAGATACCTGCTGCATTAAGCCAAGGCAAAGCGGACTGCTGCACCATCTGTGCGCCGCCCTGCTGACCTGCTAACTGATTCTGGAGTACGTTGGAGCCTACATTCACACCCTGCTGCGCTGCCTGCCCGGCATTGGCCGCATTGGCTTGGCCGAGATTGATGGCCTGGTTGCGTAATTCGCGGCCCTTATCCTCAACATACCGCCGGCCTTCGTTGGCAGCTTGAACTTTAGCAATGGCTTCTTGCTGGCGCACTTGGGCGTCGAGCGCCTGAGCGCGAGTATTGCTCGGGTCAATGCCGTAAGATTCAAGACGTTGCTGGGCCTGGTTGCGCTGGGCTTCAAACGCTCGGCCGACATCGCCCATACGGGCAGCGGCCTCCTGGTCTTGGCGACCCTGCGTACTGAACGTCTGAGCATCACGAACCAGCTGTTGTTCCATAGGTATGAAGGATTCCTCATACCGTTGCTGCCAGTCTTCAGCTGCGCCAAGGCGGCTCTCAGCAACACCCTCCTGAGAACTGATGATCCTGTCCAGAAGCTCTTGCTGAGAAGCCCATTGTTCTTTGGCCCAATCGAGCGTATCCAGTCCAGTTTCTTTGAGTAACTTCGCGTTTTCAGAGAAGAAAGACTTGGCTGGGCCATAGTCTGGTCGGTATCCTACAGTGCCACCCATATCACGCCCTCGTTCTTTGTGCTAACCATATCATAATCAATGTCATACCCATAGGGTTTGTTACATCCGCTGTTGCTGATTCTCTAGGTCAACCAGCTCATTCCTTAATGAGTCCAGGCGCCGAGCTTCAAGGTCTGTTAAAGGTCGCTGCTCCTGCACCCGCAGCAATTCAAATATGTCCTTCTTGATCGCTCGGATCTCCCTGCGAACCGCATGCTGCTCATAGGTGGCGATCTTTAAGTAGGTCTTGTCGGCCCAGCTCATTATCTGGTCCTGCTTGGCCTCAACAAAACTGGTACCGAACCAGCCTATGCCGCTGACTAAAGCAGCAAAGGTCGCAGTGTATATGGCGCTTTTTACATCAAATGCCATTATGAGTACCCCCCAATTGGTGGAATCAGCGAGATAAGCGGGGCCTTAATCCATAGGTAAACAGCATAGGCCAAGACCACTACCACAATAAGTAAAACAAGCGCCTTCATCCATTTGGGTACGAACTTTTTGAACAGGTTATAGAGTTTCATAAACATATCATAAAGACCATTTATTAAGGTAGTAGTCAAACAGTGCGTCCATTTGCACGTCAGATAGCCCTTCTTCATAAACTACTAGTTCACCGATCCAGCCAATAGCTTGCTGGTTGTTGGGTGTGAATGATTGCAGAAACTTGCCATAATTCCAATTCTGCGCAATACCTACGCCGCTGATCGTCCACACTGGTTGACCAGATATCCTAGCCCTGTAGCTAGTAGAGTCATATCTACAAGCGAATACATGCGGTAGGTTATCATTAGCGAGCGTTGTGATAACACCAACATCATCGCCGCTAATGGTAAGAGTGGCACCGGAGGTATTCACAATCGCCCGGTCTCCTGGTGTTGTGTCCATATCAACAAGAGTGCCGCCAGAGCTGGCAGGGTCTAACCGACCGACAACAAACAGCGTAAAGCCTGAAGAGATAACAAACGGGGTAGCTGCCACCAGACTCCTCAGTGTTACGTCGGGGGCTTCTACGATAGCGAGCCCCGTCGTTGGGTCAGTCGACTCGGGTATCGCTGCGCCTTGCGCGTTGGTATCAGCCTGCGTGCCACGAGTTGCGGTCAAATCGTTCGCCCATCCTGTGACGTTGCCGCCCAGTGTCGTAAGCGTATCTGGGTTCAGCCATATCGAGAACCCCGGTACCGGTAAATTCGGGTTAACCACTACAGTCCAATTTGCAATATTCGAGTCAGCCGCCCCCAATGATGTTGTCAATGTAACCTGTACCGCATAGGGTGACAGGGACGCAGCACCGACATCAACAGTACCAGAAATAACCCCCCGACCAACACCAGTCGCCACGATGGATAACCCAGCAGGCAAGTTCACGGCAGAATACGTCGGGGTAAGCCCGTTACCCTCGTTGAATAGCAAGGTAGTGTCTATGGGGGCAATAGCTTCCCCCTCAGCATATGCCTGATCAGCAAGGGTACCAGTAAATATCGGCGGAATAGCGACACCAGCAAACTGGATATACGCCAGGGTGTAGTAGACCGGCACTGCTTCATGGAAATGGGTGCCACTATTTTGCATGTCGTGCGGGTGGGGTGTTGGGGTCGCGTTCACATATTCAACAGCCTCAGTTGCAGCGAAGTCGTTACTATTCGCGCCTGCTGACGGTTGGTTAACAAATTGGTGGTCGTCTCCACTGTTGTTACTCGTTGATAGATGGGTAGTTAAAGGCAGGGTTGGGATGTCCGACGCTTTAAGTGTTGTGCCACTGGCGCCTCCATGCGTATGCGCGCCTGCGGGCTGCGCCGAGAAGTTGCCGCCAAGGTTACCAATCGTGTCGAATAGGGGCTCTGCAACGTCATACGATACAATAAACCGACCGCTAAGGTCGGGTGTACTGTTCGTACCATCACAAAGGTTCCACCCCATTGGTACCGCGAGTGGGCTGCCGGACCACATAAAGATCATACCAGCAGTGAGGGGGTTATCAGTTTCCAGAAGAATATCAACCCCACCAATAGTTGGTCGGGCACCTGCTGGGGGAACCACCAATTGGTTAGATACGTCCGCTGATTCCCCACGCACTGGTACCGCAACGATCTCACCGTTGGTCAGTGCGTTGGCGTTGAGGTCAACATCACCGAGAAACTGTGCGGTATCTGGTTCGATAAACCTGCCCATCGTACCGGCTGTCATGCGGACACCAATACGTGCCCCTGCAGGGAAATCCCTTTCTGTTGTAGCCTCCCACGCTCGGACAACAACCAATGAGTCCCCGCTACGGAGCGTGCAGCGCACTATTTCTCTGTTGCCAACACCATCGTCCAACACCGCCAAGAAATACTCATCGTCAGTGTCAGTGGTGGGGAACCGCCCGCCGTAACCGGCTTGGACAACAATAAGTGTCTGTCCAATTATCAGGTCCTGGGCGAGGAGTGCGCTGCCATTATTTGAGAATTTCTGTGGCATTAGAGTTTCATTATAAAGGCTAATACATAGTACGGCGGTATGAAGTCATGGACGTGGTCACCGTCGCTAGGGATACCGTGCGTATGTGATGTGGGTGCCCCGTTTACATACTCAACTGCCGAGACGCTCGGATTGTCGTTGTTCTGAGCACCGGCCGCTACCCTGTTAACTATGTTGTGGTTATCAGAGCTGTTGTTGCTTATCGCTGAGTGTGCTGTGATCGTAAGTGTCGGTATGTCAGATTCAAGCAGGGTCCTTGGGTCAGTAGCGCCACTGTGGTCGTGCGCACCATCAATGGAAGTCAACGCGCTGCCGCCCTGGTTCCCTACAGTATCGAACAGTGGGTTACCGGCGTCGTAGGATACGATAAATTGGCCACTAAGGTCTGGTGTGCCATTGCCACCATTACACAGTGCCCAGCCGGTCGGGATGTTACCGATAAGGCCAGACCACATGCCGATTAACCCAGGCGGTATAATCGTGTCAGTTTCCAGAAGAATACCAACCCCACCAATAGTCGGTCGGGCACCAGCAGGAGGAACAACAAGTTGGTTACTCGTATCACCTGTTGCCCCACGAAGGGGTACGGCGACGATCTCACCGTTGATCAGTGCATTACCACCGAGGGATACATCACCTGTAAAAATAGCATCATCTGACTGTACAAAAGCCGCCATAACCGCAGCCGTTGGTCGGCACTCAATACGGGTATCACCCAACAGGAAATTCTGCTCGATGGTGTTTTCTTGCGCTCGAACGATCGTCAGAATGTCACCAGTGACATCAGTACAAGTGACGATCTCAATGTTGTCATTGATATCTTGCAGGGCCGCCGTGAAGAACTGGCCGGGTGCAGGGCTTGGAAACAGCGCCCCCTCACCAGGCTGTACTTGCGCAGTCAATTCACCTATCAGACAGTCAGCTGCCAGAATACTGGTGGCGTTATTGGAATATAGCTGGTTTGCCATTAGGTTTTCCTCGAATACCCGCCTTTCGGTTTCTTGGCCATCTTGCTCGCTACCTTCTTAGAAGGACAGCGCTTCGGTTTGGGTTTCTTGTTGGCGCACATACCCATGTACTTTTGCTGCTTCTTCGATACAGCCGGCATTAGGTAATAGTCCAAGAGAAGCCAGGGGCACGGAGTGGGCCGCCACTGGTGGATACGCTGACTTTGACCGCGGTAACGCCGGGCGTAGTCGGTGTACCACTAATAATGCCAGTAGCTGAGTCGATGACCAGCCCCACTGGCAGGGGGGCAGCGCCATATTTGACCAACCCGACCGTTGAAAGGTCATACAGCACGCTGGTATCCAGTGGGGCAATCGGCGCAGCACTCGCATCAGTCTGGGCAGCGATGGGCGTACCACTAAGGACCGGCTGTGTATCGTCGTTAGCATCAACGCCGTGGTGCTCCAAGGATGAAAACTGCGAACGCTTACTCATGATACTCTCCTACGTTGTGATTAGACTTCCAAGCTCACTTACAAATACAAACTGAACATCATTAACGTCCAGTGACCCTCCAGTTATGGCAGTTACTGCATTCCCTACTTCCATACGGAAGATGTTCCCAACAGCAGTTTCAGGGACCTCAAATAGTGCAGTAATACTAATGAGCGTATCCTCAGTGTTCCGCCCAATGCCGACAGTTAAGCCGCCAGCGGCGGCAGCGGTGGTTACATTGAATAGCCGTATGTCAAACGCCCGCCCTTGGTTAAGGGAATTGTGCCCTACAAGGTTAAGGACCACCATCAACTGCCATACCCCAGCTATATTTACAGTAAACTCATCCGAAGCGGGTATCATCGTGACGCCACGTTCCACAGATGGGTTGACCGAATCGTAGGGAAGGGTTGTAAAGGCAAGCCCGATGTCATAGAGCACTGGCGTATCCAACGCCATACCACCGTAACCGGCTGGGACAAGCTGTACGATTATCTTTTCAAGTGTATCTATGCGTGCTGTCAGGCCATCGATGATGGTCAAGAACTCACTCACGACAATCGCTGAGTCGTCTATAAACCCACGTTGCCGAGTCAGGATCTCCATCTGTTCTTTCAGAGCGTCTGCTGTTGCCGCCACGGCATTGACTTCACGCTGTGGGGTGGGTATGCCCCTGTATGCCTTAATGTCCTCTAGCTGCGGGAGCGTCGGCGAGTTGAGAAACAGTATCGGGTTTCTGATGCTAGGCATTGCGTAGCTCCTTACCCGTCTCAGCTATCCGTGCCGATTTAACGTTGATGGTGCCCTCGAACTCGACCCACCATTTGTCATTCTTGAACCCAGATGGCAGTCGATACTGCTTCTGATCAGGTACGGCACCGCTGTAAACAAGCGCCCCATCGGCGAATACCCGCATGAGTAACCCACCTGCACCGAAGCCAGGGTCAGCACCGACGCCAGAAGTGCCAGTTGTCTGCAACAGCGGGCCACCACCGATAGGCATCTTGTTGCTGCCAAGGTCAGGGAATATGTTCAAATCCGGGCCGGTGCCAATGTAGGTGTACTGGTTATAGGTATTCAACGGCGCTGCGAACCGGGCAACGTTAAACGCCAGGATATCACCAACAGCACCAGCAGATAGTACGATACCGTCAGCATTAATCTGATAGGCGCCAAAATTCACCGGGCGCGGAGTGACATATTCCTTAGACCGCCATTGGTAAACAACCGGCAGGCCATCGGGTGGATTCCACAAATAGATCTTTTTCTCATTGACGAAATAGACTTCGCCGTTATAGATGTCCGTCTGTATAGACTGGTTGATCCAGTGTTTATCGAGAGTCGAAAAAGCGCTCATTTGATCAGATGGTGCGAACATCAACCCTTTATCGTCAACGTAGAAAGCTACATAGTACTCCTGCCAGCGAGCACCATCCTGTAAGGACGGGAAGTACTGCAGGGTCCATTCGTCTTTCGTAAGGATATTTTTGGTTGCGTTTCTAACACCAGACTGATCAACGAGCATTAAGCCGTTAGGGCCTGGGTAGTATACACCAAACGGCATATTCACAATGCCGAATTTAGACAGGCAAGGCTCAGCGAAGTCACTGTCAGCCAGGGTTATAGTAGCTGGATTTATGCCCGTAGCAATAGATGGTGCGCCATCAGTCATGACAGCAATAGAGTTGCCGAAGATGCCGAACCCTTCTACGTTATAGGATAGCGATAGCACATAGTCTACTGGCCATGCATGCGGGCGGTACGGTTCACTGAAATAGATGTCGCGGCCGACATAGCCGACAAGGAAGCCATTAGGGTGAACGATCAACCCTTCGAGTGCATCCGGCGGTTGGGTCCAATTAAAGCTCTCAAGCAGCGCGTTCTGAACTGCCTCGGCGTTTGTGGTTGGGTCAATAACAGCCGTGGTGGCCAGCGGAATGTTGTCTACAACCAGGTACATCTGCCCGGTACCGGCTTGGGACACAGTACGATACAGCCGCTTGGTGAAGCTGGGCCGGTTGGCTGCGTCGGGGATAACAGTATCCATGCCGGAAATTGTCCACACCGCGTCGGACGGACCTGAAGATATCGATACGTCCAAGATCTCTGACGGTTGACTCTCCTCTCCGAATTCAGATACGAAGGTGTATGCATATGCCCGAGTAACCACTGGCGCAACACCACTACCATCATTGACAACATTCGCGGGAGTTGTCGGACGCGGGACCCCTAACAGATACGGCGCCAAATCCGCAGCTATGCGATCCTCAGTATTGTACCTGGGCGGTTGACCTTCTTCAGTCCAATAGTACCGCTTGAATGTGTCATTAACCACCGGGGCCTTGACGAAATGTGAGTTCTTCTGTGCGAATGTCACCCATAGATCAGTAGGGTCTCGGGGGATTCTGAAGAACCGATTGATCTCAGGAACAGTGGCGCTCAGGTCTTCAATAAGGCGTGGTGTATGTAACCCGCGCAGCTCGCCAGACAGCAACAAACAGTTGCGTGCGAACTGACCAATACCTTGGGGGAGCTGTTCTTTGCCGTAGCGTGGAAGCTCACCACCGAAGTTATTGAGGGTGATCATTGTCATGTAATGGCGTCCTCGATAGTGAACACCAAACTATCGCGTTTGATTTCACCGTTGCTCATGGTCGCCAGGATGTCCACTGTGTATTCAGTCTGGTCGATGCCGCCCAGCCCAGCCGTCACAATGAGCCCGGTAGCCGCAGTATTAATAGCGGCAGAGGCGGGGAACGCGGGGGCAGTAACAGGCGTGACAGTCAGTACGGCAGAGACAATCGTCTGCCCAGTAAACAGCCACCGGGTGTAGTCAACCGGGTAATCTTTCTGCTCTACGGTAGCCAGTTCGAATCTGTTCAGGATCATTAGCAGTTGCCCTCACGCGGGGCGACGTAGCTGGTACGCTCCTCCGCTGGTACGATTGTGGTGACTCGGGGCTGAATAACCGTAGTACGGTGTTCATATGGAACGATGCACTTTAGGTCTTCGACCGGTACGCACGTCCCAGTTACCATGGCGGGTATCTCCAACCAGCATCGGCTGTGGTATACAAACTGCGCACTCTTACACGCGCCTGCCCCATACCGGAACGGAACCGCCTAAGATGATACCGGGCCTGAACTGTATTGGTCCAAGGCTTATCCGGCATGTTGTACATCCGGCCGCAAAGGCCATCGAGGATAGTGTCGAAATCGTAGGTGACCGTATCTTCTGGCACCAGTGAATAGTCCTGCGGCTTAATGGCTACTATACCAACCAAGGCGTCGGGCTTGTCTTCTGGGTACTTTATATGCAGAGCGATGGTCCCCGGTATGGGCGTGCCGGTAAACCTCACTTGGCGGTCGTCGACAAGGGCCGCATACGTGGTTAGTATGTTGGATGATGTAGGGGCCGGTAAGGTGTACTCCCGCTGGTTGGCAATGATATCAATCGGGTTGGTTCTGGCGAGATAGGAACCGGACCACACAAAGAATTCGCGGAACGTACCCATAAGCTCTTGCCGTAGGGTGGCGTTCGGGGCGCCTGCAATACGGGTGGCTGCCTCAGCCGTGAACACGGATACGTCAACAAGGTTCATGCGAATTTACCTGTCAGCTTCGTAATGAAGCGTTTATGCACTTTGTCCGCCCTACCGTCCAATGAAAATTCGTCATCCCCGATGCCTATCATTGACACAAGATAGTCGACAACTGAGGTAAAGTATGTGTAATCGATCGGGAAGGGGTCGGCGAAGTTGGTTATGTCGTACTGGACCCAGGGGTCGTTTATTGTTGCCAGGAACAAATCACCACGAAGGCGGCGAACATCAGCCATGGCGTCATTGAAATAGCGCATGAACTTCTCATCGCTATGCCGAAAATTGGGGCCTGCAGCATCCTGCACGATGTCGCGGGCCTGAATAACAGCGTCATTGATTGTGTAGGACATGAGTTATTCTTCTGTTTTCTTCTTCCGGTAGGTGCGTTTCTTGGGTGGCGTCAGTGCCGATTCAGGTTCGGGTGTCGGTTCGACCTTGGGGGCGGGTTTAGCCACTTCGAACTCCTCCATGTAGTTAATTTTTGCCACTACTTCATTCCAACGATGCACCGACCCATCAATCTTACTCCTCAGCATCTTCATAAGTGCCTCCTAAATGGCGGGGGCCGAAGCCCCCACCGGTTTCGGACTACTGCTGTTACAAGATGGACTTACGACCATACAGTACAGCAAGGGACTCAGGCTTGACAACCTGACGACCATATACCTGCAAACCGCGCATGATGGTACCGAAGGTGGACTCGCCACGCAGGGTTTCCATCTTGCTCAGCTGGGAGGCGAAGGTCAGACCGGAGTCATGACCGGCCATGATTGCAGTTGCATCACCAAGGGCATCGGTGGGAACCACAGTCGGCAGCAGGTTCGACGCATACAGAGTGAAGCGGTCGATCATGCCCAGACGGCCGTTACGAGAGATCGAAACGTCGTCACCAGTCAGAGCGGCGTCACGCAGCTCCGAACGCTTGATCATGGCAGCCATCCACGCGGGGATAACGACCCAACGACCACGCTCGGGTACATTCTGCTCATCGAGCACCTGACCCAGGTTGGTGATGGCGTCGACAACTTCCTGCTCACCGGCTACGCCGCCACGGGCGGTCAGCTCGATCGGTACCAGAGCGGTACCCAGGTCGATGTTCTGCGACAGACGACCAGCGGTGTTACCCTGGTTGGCTGCAGCAGCGCCGGTCCTCATGAACTCCAGTACCTCGGTATCGATCTGGATCTTCATCTGCTCGGAAGCATCATCGGCCCACATGCTCATCTGATTGATGTCAGACTGGATCTCCATCACGTCGTCGAGGATCGTGTTGAAGTAGAAGCCCTTGTCGATCAGCAGCTCAACGATTGCAGCCGCCGGACGCTCAAACAACAGCGACTGGTTGGCCTCGTAGGCGTTAATGCTGATATCAGGTTTCTGACGGATGTTGACCTTATCACCGTAGGAGGTGATTTCGCCTTCGTAGTCAGTATTCGAGATAGCCGCGATGACGGTGGCATCGTAGAACTTCTCGATCAGTTTACCGGACCAAATCTCCGGAATGAACGTCCCCGAATACGCGGGGTTCGGATTGGCTGAGCCCGCCGGGGTGGGGGTGCCTGTGACTGGATATGCCATTTTAATGTCTCCTAAATAGTGTTAGCACGAAAGGTTAAGCTACGATTCTGCCCTCGGGTCCCGCTGCAATAATGTCAGCTTCCAAGGAAGCCTTTTTCGCTGGGTCATGTTTGTACTTGCCCCTGCGTACATCTGCATAGAAAGCCGTAATATCTGCCTGCCGCCAAATGCGCTTACCGTCTTGAGTGCTAACACCACCGCCCGCCCGAGGCTTACCGGGGGCTGCGATTTCGGACATATCAACTGCGGGCTTCCGTTCTGCTGCCGCTGCTGGTGCCTCATTCGCTTGGGGGTTAAGTGCTGCGTGTTCGTTCTGGTAACCCTTGAAGAAGTTTACAACGCGGGCCGCGTCGTTCTCCGCAAAGGCTTGCTGCAACAAGATATGCCTGGACGTACCAGCATACACATCGTTTTCTCCTAGCCATGCCAGGAATCCTGCGTCTCCATTCAGCTCTTTCCAAGTCGGCACCTGAGTATCCAGTGTGGTATACACCTGCTCTTGTGCTATCGTGGCGGCGGAGCTGGAAACCCCACCGAGCTGGTCTTTCAACTGAGCATTCTCAGTTTTCAGCTGATCAAGCTCACCTCCGAATTCCTCGCGGGCAGCACGTCTCATAACATTAATGAGATCCGCACCGTACTCCGAGATTTCTTCGTCCTTAATCAGTTTCGGACTTTCAGACGCGGCTGGCTTGGGGTCTGGTTCCGGCTGTTTAAGGGAGGCAATAGCCTCCGAGAGTGTCTTGTTCTGTGCTTGCAGATCGCGCACGGCAATATTTAACCGTGGCACTTCTGCATCATACTTACCCTGTAAGGTCTTGTACTTCTGTTCCCACCCAGCGTCAACTACAGGGGCTGCTGCGGGGGCCGCTTCTTCAACGGCGGGAGCGGCTTCCTCAACTTTCGGGGCTTCATCGTCGACAGCAAGGTCGTCAGTAGATACGGGTGCACCGCTCTCAGCTTTCTCTTTGGCATCAATTTCTGCCTGCTCCTTTTCAGGATCGCGGGCTTCGGTCTGCACGGGATAAATCTGTGCGTGCATCTTGTCTACTGCTTCTGCTTGTTTCCGAATTGCTGTTGGGGTTGCCATGATAAGCGTCTCCTAAGTTTTGGGCTGCTTTGCTTTGTTCAGATTGGTTGGCGCCTCATTAACGGCTTCCAGAAGGTCTGAGAATGCGCGGAGTTGCCCACGCAAATACTCGTCTCCCTTCGGCTGTTTAATGTGTGCCTCGTTTTGGATACCACAATGGCGAGCCACAGCTTCAATGAAGACCACGAAATCAGCGTTTCCTCTGAGATTCGTGACCGCCTGTAGCTGCTGCGGTGTGAGTGTAAGTCTAACCATAGTGGGTTACTTCGGATAAGTCCGCTTCGTACCTCCTTTCGAGTTGGGTCCTTCGCCTGCACTGGCGTCCTTGGCTTCGCTGGCTTTACCACAATAAGCACTACCACCGGCACCTTTCACGGCCTTATTTGGGTACGACTGAATCTGCCCCGGTCGACCCATGTTATGACCATCGGTCTGGCCATTAGTAGCGTTGTTCTGCGCAGCCGGGCGCGGGAAGTTGTTCCCACTCATGCCTTCGCCGAACGAGCGCGTAGTGCCGCCTCGTGATGCTCCGTTTGCGCCGTCTGATGCGTTCTTCGCATCTGCAGGCTTCGGGCTATATTGCTTCTGCCCGGTCTTTTCATAGTCTTTCATCATGTCAAGTCTCCTATTGACTCGTTCTAAACGCATTGTCTAATTCAGCGGCAACGCGCTCACCGCCTCCGGGGTTCGGAGCTTGGTTCCCGTCGCCCGGCGGTTGCCCGGCCATCGCTGCTTGCTGCGCCGTCTCTGCTTGCTGTTGCGCTTCAAGGTCTGATTCGCTGGGGACAATCTTCTCACCTGGCATGCCGAGGTCACTGGCAAGGTCACGGAGAATAGCTGCACGCCCAGGCTCGCCTATGATCTTCGCATCGATCGGGTTACTGGTCATATTCAGGTACTCCAGTTTGCGCATACGGTCTTGCTCTTTCTGCATGGCGACTGTCACACCCTTGACTTGGATATTTTCGTCACCCCTCAACACACCTTCTGTGTCGGTGAGCATGACGTAGGTGTACAAATCCTGAATGGCCTGGTCATAAATATCATTATCGATCTGGGCAGCGACGTTCTGTAGAACCTTGGAGGCATTATTCATGAGCATCGACAAGCCGGAGGCTGTTGAAGCCGCGCCGCCGGTACCGCCTTTACCGCCGGTCAAGTACCGGGGTATCGCTGAGGTCTCGTCAGCAAGCGTGCTCATAGCATTAAATACTTGCATCAATTCCTGCGCATTCGACTGCGGTTGGAAGAATGAAATAGGGGGTTTGTTGTCGGTAGCTGCTGGATCACTCTGAAATCTCCAGCGTTTCCATGGGTATAGTGAATCGGCGTCCGTATTCGGTCCGAGTCGTTCTTCATCGATAGCAACCTGCGGGCCTGAAGCGATGGACATGTTATTCACAAGGGAGCGTAAAGCCGCGTTGGCAACGTCTTGAATGTCATCGATGATGTCAGTGACGCCGTTACCGGGTATGGAGCCAGGGACTTTCTCAAAGCTCGATACGTAATATCCGTGGCGCTCTTTCGGGTTGGGGTTTATCTGCGCTTTGATTACTTTATCAGCAATCTGCCACACAACTACTGCGTAATCCAGCGTGGCGTCAGGTATCTGCTTCTTCGTCAGCCCGGCATCTAGCAGCTTTTGGCCCTGTACAGAGCCATGGTACTCAAGCCCTTCGATCATACCCGAACGGTTCAGGTGCATATCCTCGCGGGATTCAAGATCCGCGCGCTCGGACTCAAACTCGTCTGGATACTCCATGTACCCATCAGGATACAGCTCCAGTATTTCACGGATGGCCTCTTCATCGAAGCCTGGTACGCCTATAAGAGCGTTGAGATCAGCCCTTGTGTATCGAATTTTTTCAATGACTTCAGAGTCTTGTATGCAGGTAGCGCCGGGAGTCCAATAGATGTCAAACGGGCTCACCCGATACCAGCACATCTTTGGCCTACGCACCATTTCCGGCTGGCCGTCCTTGCTCCAGGTCAGCTGCTTCTCCATCTGGACCACGGGACCCTTAATGCATGCGAGGTAGAAGATGGGAAGGTCAGTAAGGAATTCTTGCATGGCCTGGTAGAAGCCCCCCTCCACCAGATAGTCGTCTAAGTAGTCAGTAGCCGCACGGGCGTCGGTATCAGCCCGCTTTCTGGTGGCTTTTTCAGCGGCCGTGGTCAATTCCCGCCGACGCTGCTCGATAACGTCCTGTTCGACCGGCTGCCCGGCTTGTTGGAGGTGTAAAGTCTCCATCATGATCAGTTCATCGATGTTCCCAGAGACTTCATCGGGTAGCGTTGGGTCTGGTGTAGGCGCCAACTCCCATGTGCGGTCACCATTCAGGAAAATATCCCGCAACATGGCGGTAGCGCCGCGACATTTTACGGCCGTGAGTTTGGAAAACACCTTGGAGCCACCAAATTGGCCTATTTCCGCCAACTTCTGTGGTGTATACACACCTTGGTAAGACCGTAAGGACGCCAGGAGGCGGTTGTTGAGGGTGTCTGTGTCGTCGTTCGTGTTGAAGGTGGTGTCACTGGCAGCGGTGGTCAGAATATCCACCCTGTGCCGCCTGAATAGCTCCCAGCGGGTGCGGACCTGTGCCGCTAAATCGGATAATTTACTGACTTCGATAGCCGGAGCGCTGGCCTCAAGCTCAAGTGCTTGTTTTTGTTGTAGTTGTTCCCCAGTAACTACTCTTAAAAGGCCATCTGCCATAGCTTTTTATCTCTGCAAGGTCTTATATACACACCATTATGTGCAAAAGGCCTATCCTGTCAAGGTATTATGTCCAGGCTGCTGAGGTGAACTTGGGAGCTACTTGGCGGGGGGTCATGCGGTTGAGCATTCTTGCCCTTATATTCTCAGCAGTACCGAGGCAGGCGTACTGTAGGGCGTCGTGAAGATCTGGATAAGGCCTATTCGACTTATCCGGAACGTCCTCCATCACTCCGTTCTTCTTGAGTTTAAACCGGTAGTGGCTCTTAAACCCTTGAATTAGCTTAGGACATCCCTCCGGGTCAATTAAAAGCGCCGGTTTTCCATCACGTTGCTGTACCAGCCACTTCTCTACCGCCCGCAGGCGAGGATCAATAAAATTGGTGCTGGCCGGGGTGGCGACAAATCCAAGCCTTTTAAGCATGGAGAATACTGATTCTTCACCGATTTGCGACCGATTGATCCCGGACGGGTCGCCGACAAGAAACGAAGGGTGCCGGGCGAAGCGGGCTGAGTGCATAGTAGGGAGTAGCTCCTCAAGACAGAACTTTTCAACCCCGCAGTTTTCTCTCTCCAATTCTTTAAGGACAAGGAGTCGGCCAATGTGATCTATCTGGCAGATTACTGCAGCGGGCCAGCGGGCAAAATCACAGCCGACCAATAGCGGCATGCCCAGTATGGGTTTCAGTTCACTCTGCGCAACGTGGTAGTTGGCTTTGAACGAGTTCTTATAGACAGGCTTACCGGCAAGGGATTCTCCCCATTTGGAATGGACATGAATGTCCACCCAGGCATCGCTCATGCCGTGCATCAGGTTTTCGTAATATCCTGATACCAGGTGGTGCGACCATGTTGCCTCGGGGTCCAAGCCCCCAGGCTGGTGGACGTAAGTCATGTTTGGTGGGGGGTCCAGTTCAAGGAACTCGTACCACGGCGAATCTACTGACGGAGGGTTAGAATCACCAAGGATGCCGTGCCAAGTACAACCGCCCATACCAACAGACGGGTATCGACCGACACGCCCCGCTGCCGCTGCGACAATGTCGAGCGGTAACTCCCTGAATTCGTTGAAGTACACCGCAGTAAGCTGCATAGATAAAAGTCTACGTTGGTCAGCAACATCTTCAAGAGGAATAAAATGCCAATCGCTGTGGATATCCCCCTGCCGGATCTGAATGACCGAGTCCGAGACTTTATATGTAATAATCGGCGCAAGCCAATACTCAATGTCCTTAAGAACGGTCGTTTTGATCTGCTGTAATGTTTGTCGAGAGATAGCAAAGCGTGTTCTCCTCAACCCGTCGTGGCCTTTCCTTTGCTGGGCTGCGATGGTCAGCAACTTCATAATGAGGTTGGTGGTCTTGGTGCTGCCCAACGGCCCAATTACGAATTGGTAGTATTCGTTCGACCTCCATAAAGGCCAAAGAGTGGCATCGGGTGTGAAGTCTATCTGCATGTAGTATTAATACATGTAGATTAAAAAATACGCAAATTTACTTGATGGTCCCAAGGGAGGTGGCCGTCCTTGGCCCTTTGCTGTTCTACAGCTCTCCTAACTACCGAAAAACCGTACCACATATCCTACGATAATACCTCATTTAAGTTATTCTTTCTTGAGCTTTGTACCTCTGAGCAAGTGCGTGCCCCAGAAGAAAGCACCGATGCCGAGCACCAGTGTAATGAGCGCTGTGCTCAATGCAATAGTTAGGATAAACCCAGACCAGTCAGGCTTCCACAACCATGCAAATATAGACACCCACAGCATGGCCAACCAGTTCCTGATAACCAGGATGGCTAAATGCCGGCGCGTCTTACTACGCTCAGTGTTTTCAGACATAGTGCCCTGCATGAACTGAGCATAGAAAGGTGCTACTTCCAACACATACTTTGCCTGTTCTTCTTCTGTGAACTTGCGGTTGTCAATAAACTCAGCCACTTCTTTGACAGCAGCGAGCCCTGTGTCACTGCCACCGAAACCGACAACAGCCTTGAACCCTTTTTTGATTGCAGCCCACATCATAGTTTTTTGCCCCTTGTTAGAATAAGAACCTCAGTCCGGCTATTACTACTACATCATCAGTCTGAAAGTCGTTCCCTTGAATAGACTCACCCATATCATACCAATCCGCTTTAGCATACCCAGTCAGCTGTTTCCTGAATTTGAATAAACCACCCGCGCCGACGTGGTATGTCACAGTGTCGTCTGAAAAGTGCGTGTCGTTGTACCACTGGATGGACCGCGACTCTTTGTCAATGATCTCGTTTTTTATCTCACCGTCAGTCATCTTCTTGTCCGCGCCAAAGCGAAGGTTAAGCCAGATGAAATCGTTGACCTTGATCTTTGGGTTGACGGTAATAGAGAAAATATCATTTTGTATGGTCGGCGTTGCCGTGGTGGCTTTAGGCAGCTTCGCACTCACGGCTTCCGGCCCTACGGGCCTATCATAGTCATAGCAAAAGTCATCGCCACACTCAGGCTCTGCGACATCTGTACCCCCTTCGTCAGTGGGGGGTGGTTCTGGCTCCGGTTCTGGCTCCGGCTCCGGCTCCGGCACTGATATGGGTAGTGGGATTGGAATGTCAAGAACAACTACGGGTAGCGTAATGACTGGCTCCAAAACACTGGGGATGTTTATCTCCACCGGCTTCGGATCTTCCGCAACGTAAGTGATGGGGACCGGCTTCGCATTCGACGTTAGCAAGATTGGTCTGCCTTTGACCGTACCCCCCGTGGTGTAGCCAAGCTCTATGTCAATACCAAACACACCGTTGTTGTACGCCTCAACACCGAAGCCCACCTCCGCCACCTCGTGACCAAGCCCCCTGTCAATACTGCCTGAGCTACCCAGCCCGGTATAGAAATACAATGGCATGGCGCTCGCACTGAAACAAACGGCCATGAGTACTATAAACTTTTTCATTCTGCCACCTCTTAGCTGTTATCACCAGCCATCCAGTGGCGCCCTTTACATTCATTTGTTCCTATTTAGTTAACCCAACGTCCCTATTGTCTGTTGTACCATCAAACACACCTTCACAAATTATTTCACATTCACCCTTGCACTCACCAATGCAGGTAAACCGCCGCTCCATATCGGTTCCGTGCCGGCTGACTATGCATCCATACAGTAGTAGACACAGTGCGGCGATGGTGATGCTCACCTACGCGCCTTTTTCTTTCGTGCTGCCATGGTATTTACCTCTTTGGTTGTGGTTAGCCAGCTTAAGGTAAAAGCTGGTTTGGTGGAGTATCGTTGCGGTTGTATGAAATCTGCGCATAAGGCGCCGGGGGGCCTCCAAATAAATAGTTAATCAACTCCAGATTGAGAGAATCAGCAACTATTGTTGAGTCCACGGCGTCAAAACTTTGCCCTGGAAAACCCGTATCCCCGGTAGGGTATGTAAGGCACGAATTTATCAAATCCGCATTCATGGCCCCTTGCTCTACACCAAACCCTTTCATTGGGACTAAAGTTTCATCAGAGCCGCCAAACAGAAAAAGGAGTGCTTCACCGGGGTTACCTATTAGCCCATCAGCTCTTGCAGGACGGACTGCCAGGTACACCCTGTCACTGGGGAATGTAGGGGACCCTAAACTTTGAACAAGGTCAGTTATCTGTTGCCCAGTTGTGGCATTTACCAATGACTGTGACTCATGAATTTTGTTGCCGTTATATGCATCATACAACGTAAAATAGACTGTTGCTGCAGTACCCGTTGCTCGCCCAAATGTAGGTAAAATAAACCGTCTTACCCTTCGGCCCACACTGCCAACAGGTAAGATAAAAGGGATTAATAGTACCCCACCCGTGTCAGCTTCACTGAAGGAGTTTGTAGTGTTATATGGTGCACCGTCCCCACTTCCTTCTTCAATAGCGTTGGCTGTCAGCCGCTGGAAAGCAGCAGGGTCCACTGTATATTCATTAGAAGCAGCTGAGAACCCCTGAACCCAACTCTGCGAGAATGAACCAACAAGCTTTTTAACTGATGCCCCAACATCTGTATATATGCCACCAAACTCGGCAGACAGACCCATTACGTCATCACCCAAAGGCTGGTAGTCTTCATTAAGCTTTTCACTAAATTTTGACATGTTACTAGACTCCATAATATTAGGCGGTATGTTGCCATCGCCAAGTAGGCTCGATATTTCCCAAACTTTACCGTCTTGTTGGTCCCACAATTGGTAGTTAACTTCAGGGGGAACTGCATTTGGTTTTACATGGATGCGTAAAGCTGATGGTCTACTCGGTCTAACCCCCGATTCAACAACATAATCTGGTATGTATATATATTCAGTGCCATCAAGCACACGCCGCACATTCCGAACGCTATCGTGTAGGTAATGCGCCTTTTGCCCATTCACAGTACCCGCATATATCTGCAATAACTCTTCTTGTATAGCACCTGCGTACTCTTGTTTGTAATGGTACCTGACTCCATGGTAGTGCCTGTCAGCAGTTAGCCAATACGCCTGCGCACTGTTATCCTCACACAGTTTTAAAAGCCCTGCTGGAGTGACAGAACCATCAGATGTCATAAACCTTTCCCATTCCTGCTTGTCGTTGCCATAGCCATCAATGGGTTGTTGATGCCCCATAGCCGTTGAGAAACCAAACAGCGGGTTTGTAAAATCGTCAAAGTTAACGGTAGCGACACGATCTTGTCTGTTAAACTGGTAGTGTGTATCGCAGGGAGCAGAAACAATCTTGAAAGGTGTTGCTCCTGACAAATCAATATCAGCTAGCAGCGAGTCTATTTGTGCGTCACCAATGTAAGGAAACCCTGTAGGCATCTGCGAGAGATCCGCTTCTCCGCTATTGTAACTTGCATTGAATGAATTTAAAAAACCAACAGGGTCTCCATTGTTTGACTCACGGTCAAAATTTATAATTTCAACTGGGCCAAATTTATGTGTATAGCAATAGCCATTTGCACCACCAGCCAATGGGTCAGGTGCGCCAATTGCAATACTTGTTAGGAATGAATTAAAGGCAGCCGCTTTCATAGCATCCGTGTCTCTGACCCCCTCAGCTTGAGAGCCCCTAAATTCATGGTCTCCGATACCAGGATAGAACCCAATATTATGGTAGCACCATTGTCTGTCTGGATGGATAAACCGTCTTTGCCTTAATCCTTTACTCGCTAACTTGTTTACCAGATTCCACCCATTCCATGTGAAATCTGTATACAAACCAAAATACCCCATATCAGCAACACAATAGGAATACTCTGTCGGTGTTGCCGCATCTTTCGGTTCATAGTGGCAAAAAAACCCAGTCCCTGAAGCCCCAACGTCATCTGTCCAACCACCGTCACGATAGCCAATATCATCAGGCATAGTCATGGCTACGACTGGGGGTGTACCTGGATCTTCAGCGTCAGCACGTATTAATGGGAACATGCCATAGTCTTGTGGTGCATAGTTTGGTGCAAGCCCTGGGGCGAAGTCGGTATCATTCTGCGGCGTCACGGGGCCATCACAGCCAATAAACCACATCACAAAATCACCTGCTGGGTCAGTATGCAGTGTGCCGTCTAATGTCTCGCCGTCTTGCTCAACTATGAACGTATAAATAGTGTCAGCAATTAGCCCTACAAAATCAGCACGTCCCGTCCACTGTGGTATAGGTAACGTGTCTGCTGAGTCTAATACCCCGCCTGCACCGTCTTGCCCCCTCGCAGTCATCGTTACAACTTGAGGGGCAATGCCTTGGATCGTGATAGTAGCATCAGAAGAGGATCGACTTATAACACCAACCCTTCCGGTTACATCAGTCGCGCTATGTGTGTGAGTGAAGTGCGTCATAAACTAGATTCTAAGTTCCAGCTGTCGGTCCCGTTCTCCATATCCCAAACCAACGGGGTAGCCTCCATGTCCCAAAATTCTATAGTAGGTGCGGCTCCTGCTTGTGCTGTGAGCGTTCTACTAGGGGCAAGATCAATGCCATCACTTATTAAACCAGGGGGTTCACTATATACCCATTGTATATTAACGTCTGTTGGCTGGACGTTGTTAAGGGTATATGTCAGTGTGGCCCCACTCAAAACAGGAGCTATTGCTGCGTTCAGACCGTCTAGCCCATCAATAAGAATTTGCACGCCGGCGATGGGTGTGAAGTTTTGTGGTACGTCACTAAAACTGACCACCACCTTGTCCTGCGTAACCCCCATACTGGCAAAGAGAGCGCGGAACCCCAGCGGGATGTCCCCGCCGACGACTGGCCCTATGACACTGCCGATAACCGGCTGGATTACTTGGTCGATAACCCCGGACATGGTTACTGGGAACTCGCGCCGGCGTATCCAACCCTCAATGTGCCAGCGACACCGGAGACATTAACACCCAATCGGGTGCCCTTGCCGTGGCGCACGAAAATGTCAGTGCCGGCCATCAGACCGTCGTTGTAAGTTTGGAATGGTGCGGACTCCGACACGCTGGTAAAAAAGCCTACCGTTACCGTGCCCGTACCGCCGGCGGCGTCGATGACAACAGTGCCGGACTCGTCATCAGTCAATTCACTACTGTTGAAAACGTTCAGCCCTTCGCCGCGTACCTTGGCCGGTAAAATAGCGAAGTTGCCATTTGTGGTTATTTCTGTCCAAAACATAGCCTATTCCTCCCAGGCATAAAAACAGGGCCGTGAAGCCCCTTTAGATATTTCGTGGACGTTTGCTGCGCTCTCTTACGACGTCATAAATATTACCGCGCTTGGTGGCCTTCTTGGGCTTGGCCGCCGGAGCCGCCTTGGCTATGGGCCGCTTCGCCTTATAGGGCTTGGCTGCCGCTGCCGATTTCTTGTTCGCTGCCCTGGCTGCTGCGTCCTTCTTCTTGCGTGCTGCCAGCTTGCGCTTGTCTGCTGCTGATACGTACCCTGCCATGACCATCCCTCCCGGTTTTTGAAGCAGTTATGTGTATCTGCAATCATCATACAGCCTTACCAGTATGTCAACTGTTTTCCTCGACGTTTGATTCCCCCTCTATGGTCACGGTCTGACCAGTATCCCCGATCGTAATATTCAGCTTGAACCCCTCACCAGCCGGCCCCACTGCACTGTTGCCAGGTGTGGCCTTCATATCCGCAATCTCTACCAGCTTGGCGAACCCGTCCAACCGAGCCGCCGGCGCCAGCTCTTTATTGTGGATGATGGAATAGACCGGTAGTATGCTGTCTTCCAGAAGTAGCCCCGCTTTTTTCCGTATCCGCTCCTTGATGTTGTCCGTGCCACTCCATATCGATTTGGCTTCCCGGTAGACCTCTTGGAAGTGTTCGTCAGTAATGATGCGGGTAAACTGGTTCTTATTCAGCCCAAACCGCTCCATGATTTCTGGCACGGAGTAGAGTTTTGCCGCCAACTCGGCTGCCAACGTGTAGGTCACTTTCTCATGAGGGACGCTGCTTGGCTCTACCGGTACGGACTCAGGGAGATTTACGATCGGCATCTTATTCCTCCGGTGTCTTCAGGTCCTCGAAGTGGACCAGGTCGTTAAATGATTGATCTGCAAGGTCATTGTCCCTATCCCAGTCCCCACCCCAGCGGATCTTGATCCCCTCAGCTGCCGCTACCCCGAGCACGAAGCCCCCGTAGTGATAGAACTGGTTCAAGTCCTTGATGTAGGCGTTGCGCTGCTTGGCGTCGGTCCAGTCGGTCGGCGTCTGCGGCCACGGTATCCTGCCATTAATGTAAGGGGCGCTGTCCACGGCCTGCGAGGGGACCTCGTTGTGCTTACCCCTCTTTACCTTGCTCCTGCCCGAGTTAAACAGCGCATGCTGCTCGGAGAGCGGTCTCCAGCCCTGAATAATGGTATTGTCGTAGAAGGTCACCACCCGATCGAACAGGCGCTGTAGCGATCCTGTAGCCGTCTTGAGGTGACGATCACTGTTTTTTGAGTAGCTTGGCATTATGCTTTTCTCCTACGAGCCCGCTCACTGCTGTTCAAGGCAACTTTCTGGAGATACTCCAGCAGCGCTGCTCTCATGATCTCACTGTAGCTAACGCCTCGGCTCCTGGCCAGTTTTTTAGTCGCCTCAAGTAAGTGGTTCGGCAGGTATGAATTAACCCGGGTCGTTTCTGTTTTTGGTCTTGGCATGATTACTCTCGTATTTGCGTGCGGTATGGCACTTTTTTAATTCCTTGGTCTGGATTGGGCCTAGTCGTATAAGCCTTGCCAGTCTTTCGTGCGAGGCCTGCGCTCATTCGGTGTATATGCTCGACGTGCATTTTGTGACCTTTTTACCTGATATTGGTATACAATATACATCATTTATGGTGGCTGTCAAGGAATTTCCTAATCGATTCCCGAACATAATAGCTATATTTTTCACCACGTTTGGCAGAGAGAGCCTTGAGCTCGTCGAGCAGGGTCCGTGGCACAAAGACCGTCATGCGGACCATGTCATTATTGTGCTTTGGCATTTGTATTCTCCAGATGTCTGATTATTCCCTCGGCCCATTTTACTTTTTTAGGGTCGTTTGAAATTAGATTCCCCTCAGCTACCAACCGCATATTTTTTCGCCATTCGCATCCATTTAGAGAGTCTTTCTGCTGGTGCTCTGAAAGTCTTTGTGAGAATGCGGTCTCTGTCTTTCCGATATATCGTCTCCTCGTGACCTTGTCTTCAAGCATGTACACGCCGACTGCGATACCTAGTGACCTGGGGTAGATGTGCTCTATGTCCATTTCGTGACCTCGTGTATGGCTAATGTTCATACATTCTATACCTCGGGACCATATGTGTCAATGCATTGATACCCCCCTACACCCCCCCCCCCCCTCCCCCCCCTCCCCCCCCCCCCCCACCCCCCCTTTCCCCTCTTAGCTATCCGCCCCCGCCCCCTTCCCCGTTT